>Ga0210057_1004783_pt1 | contig 17747 bp, 18 predicted proteins | sample CryGeyCG2114_010_2_FD_183968 | JGI IMG/M metagenome (GOLD analysis project Ga0210057, IMG submission 183968) | Groundwater microbial communities from aquifer - Crystal Geyser CG10_big_fil_rev_8/21/14_0.10 (SPAdes) (version 2) | ecosystem: Environmental > Aquatic > Deep subsurface > Groundwater ...
GCATTGCGGAACGATTGGCAGGGATGTACGACATGGAGGATTTACACAAGGAGTTACAGAGTCTATCTTCTCACATTGAGCACATCGAAGCGCAGTGGTGGGAGGAGCGTGAGGAGATGTTGGAGGAGGATGAAGAAGAGGATGACGAAGAAGAATTGGAAAATGATGACGGGAATGCATTTGATATCGGCATTGATTTTCAAGAGAAAAATACGTTTTCCGAAGATTGGGATACGGGTTTGGAGTGGAGTGACGGAAAACGTTCTTCCGATGAGGACGAAGGAGAAGCGGATGATGAACCGCAGAAACAGTAAGAAGAAAATACCGTGTCATCCTGAGGGATTTTCTGTGCATGGATTCGTGGCTTCGCGAAGCACCTCACCATGACACAGAAAATCGTCTCGAAGGATCGACACAGTCCCTCTAAAACTGTCGTAGGAATCGTGGGTCGCCTTCGTAGAACATGCGAATGTCTGGAATCTGGTGACGAATCATGAGCATGCGTTCGATGCCGAAGCCGAAGGCGAATCCTTGCCACTGATTGGGATCAATACCGCCATTTTGCAGAACGTTCGGGTGCACCATGCCGCAACCGACGATTTCCAGCCACTTACCTTCTTTGGTTTCTTTATCGCCTTGCCAACGCACATCGACTTCCAGTCCAGGTTTCACGAATGGAAAGTATCCTGTGCGCCAGCGGAATTCCAGGTTCTCGGAAATGAGTTCACGCATGGCGGCTTCCATCACACCTTTCATATGTGCGAGAGAAATGTGCGTATCCACCATTAACGCTTCAAACTGATGAAAGACGGGCGAGTGCGTGGCATCCGCGTCTTTGCGGTACACTTTGCCGGGACAGATCATGCGAAAGGGAGGTTTGTGCTGTTTCATGTAGTGGATCTGCACGGGAGAAGTGTGTGCACGAAGCAGAGGCTTCGTATTTTTCGTGTTCGATGTTGTAGGTGCTAAGTAAAAGATTCCCTGTGCGTCGCGCGCAGGATGATCGTCGGGAAAGTTGAGGAGATCGAAGTTCGTTTCCTCCGTTTCGATTTCCGGTCCGTCTGCAACGTCAAACCCCATGCGGCCGAACACATCTTTTATTTCCTCAATGTACTCTGGAATGAGGTGAAGGTGACCGTACTCTTTCAGGGGTAGAGAGAGGGTGACATCGAGTGTGTCTTGCCCATGTTTTGCAAAATAGTCTCTCTCCAGTGCAGTATGTTTCTCTTCGAGAAGTTCCTGTGCCTTTCTTTTCTGCATATTGAAAGCTACCGCCTTCTCTTTCTTCTCTTTTGGAGGAAGGTCTTTCAGTTCCTTCAGGGCCACGGTGATCAATCCCGATTTGCGTCCGAAGAGTTGTTGCTCGATGGACGCTAGTTCTTTGAGGGAGGTTACAGAAGCAATGCTTGTGATGAGATCGTGAATGGAGGCCATGTGTGGAAGGATTTTACGACAACATTGCCAATTCCACCAAGACAAACACTGCAACTGTCAATAATGCTACCCAGATACTGAGCACGCCGACGAGGTGAAGCACCAGGAGAATGCTGACGCAGACGGCGAACAGTGTTCCCTCGCGTAGAGCGGTGGACAGTTGCTTGTGTTCCGTAGAATGGAGAAAGGGCATGTGTGTCCAGCAGGCAAATGCGAGGAGCGTCATTACGGTCGACAGGCTTAAAAATAGACTGATGAAGAATGCAGGAATTGCCTGCACGGGTGCACTGAGCGGGCTCACGCGGAAGAGAATCGTCAGGAGTGACGCAGTTGAGAGGAGCGCGGCAAGCGAAATGGAGAAGAGGGGAGTAGTCACTGCTTTGATGTAAGAAATTCCTTCAGTTTCTGAAAGTCATCCAGAAGCGTCTGTCGCAAATTGCCGTTATGCAGTGCTGCGGCAGGATGATAGAGAGGGAAGATAGTGATGTCCGGTGTGTCACCCTGCCTGCCGGCCGTAGCCTTGGCGGAGGCTGGAGCCTGTCCGTCCGGCAGGCGGGCCTGTCGAAGGGTCTGTGGGTTGCCATGTGCATTTGTAATACTGATTTTCGTAAAGAAATGACCGAGTGCATGTCGTCCGAGCGGTACAATGACTTTGGGTTGGATGATGGCGATTTCGAGTTTGACCCAGGGCATACACTGGGCTTTCTCTTCATCCGTGGGATCGCGATTATTTGGTGGACGATACTTCACTACGTTGCTGATGTACACGTCTTCGCGTTGGAGATCGATCGATGCGAGGAGTTCGTTGAGAAACTGCCCTGCTGCCCCAACGAACGGGCGCCCGAGTTCGTCTTCTTTCTGTCCCGGTGCTTCTCCGATGAACATGATGTCTGCGTTCGGGTTTCCTTCACCGAGAACGGGATTGGAATGCTCCGCAAGTGGACATCCTTTCCATACTTTCAGTTGTGCCTGTAATTGCGGAAGTGTCAGTTCCATATTCAGTACGTTGCTTTCACTGCGCGCATTCTCTTGGCCACTTTCTCTTTCAGTGCAGGATCGGATACGGCAAGGATGCGCACAGCTGCGAGGGCGGCATTCACGGGATGGAGGACTGTCATGAGAGGAACGTCTTTGGGCATTTGGAGGCTGCTATGAATATGGACTTGATACTGTGTGATGTCACTCAGTACCGGACAGGTAATCACAGGGTGGAGGCAGTTTGCAGCAAGCATGCCGCCGAGTCCGTTACTCATGCCCACAACAGCAATGACGACCATAGGCCACTCCTTTTCGTTCAGCATAGTGATGTGCTTAATCACTTTTTCCGGTGCCTTGTGTGCCGAGGCCATGACCGTCTCGTGTTGCACACCGAATTCGTTGAGGGTATCGACAATCGGCTGCGCGAACTCCTGGTCAGCCTTGGAAGCGAGAAAGATGGTAGCAGGCATGAAAACAGTATATCTATGGTCTAGGCGTATTTCCATATTTTCGCTATAGTGCAGATTAGTATGCGCCCGTAGCTCCCACCTTCGCTCTTTCTCTTCGAGAGCTACGGTGGGCAGGCAGCTGGATGCATTCCTTCGCATTATTGTGTACATTTTCCTTATCGTGCGCCCGTAGCTCAGCTGGATAGAGCATCAGCTTGCGGAGCTGGGGGTCGCAGGTTCGAATCCTGCCGGGCGTACCACTTTGTCTGAGAGAAACTACGTTTCCCCCAGTACCCCCTTCCTTATCAAGGAATCGCTCCAGCGAAAGCAAGCTTCCACTTCGCGATATTCATTCCTATGAATCAACCTCCCACCTACAACGAGCTCTTCGAAGACAGTGAACGGGAAGTGGTATCCAAAAATTTCAACAGGGGTGCCACGGATGAGGTGCTTCATATGCTCGGATGTTTCATGCGTGTGCATTTGCGCGTGAAACGTGACGATCCTATTACCCCACAGGGTATAACATTTCTAGAGGAGGAAATGAAGAAGTGGTGGCGCGATGGAAGAATACAACATCTCAGTGCGCAAGGAGAATTGGCAGAAGACCTCATTGACCGTGAACGTGCTGTCGAGGAAATTTGCGATCACTTGCGGAAAACTTTGCTCGAGGTAGAGTTGCCGTTATAGTGAGAAGCTTTGGGGCTGTAGCTCAGTTGGCTAGAGCGTCTGCATGGCATGCAGAAGGTCAGGGGTTCAAGTCCCCTCAGCTCCACCATCACGAAGTTGTGGGATAAATAGATCTGCAATTTCGGGATTAAAGGCCAAATTCACCACTTTACGGTCTTTTATACTAAAGTTCGAGAAGAGGAATTTCGCCATTTGATGAAGTGACTCCCCATGTGCGAGTTTCCAGCTTTCTGCTGCGCTTTCTAGGAAGTTCGAGAACTCATCGTAGTCAAAAGTTTTGAGGGCGCTGCATTTGTCGAGTTTCTCAATATCTGTTCTACATGCATCAATGACGTTTTCGTAGTGCACCTTCTCCTGCTCATAGATCCTTCTTTCCGTTGCATCTAGTGATTTGCCAACACTCGCAAGAACAACGTCACGTAGCTTTTCCTCGGCCTCAATCTTCGCCTCTCCGAGCTTCTTTTTCTGTCGCTTTGCTTCCTCGTAACTAAAGCTGAGGTGGCGCTTTACGTGCTCTGCATAGGCAACACGTAAGACGATTCGTTGTTCCTCGGTAGGATTAAAAATAGCCTTTAATGCCGCATAACCGGCATCCACTACTGCCTTAGCGCGTATGCGCGGTTGCTTCATTCGACATTTATATCGATCTTTGCAGTGGAGATAGAGGTATTTATTCTTTGCTCTATCAGTTGCGCAGCGCTCCCCACAGGCGCAGGTGACAAGGCCACCCCTGAAAGGATCATTGTTTCTAGCCTGCACTTTAACAGCCGCTCGTCCCGCCTTGCGACATTTATCCCATTCCTCAAGGCTCACCATCGGCAAAAACAAACCGCGCAAAAGAGCAAGCTCGCCTCCAGTACGAATCCATCGTGGAACTGATGGCGGTAGACGAATCCCAACGGGACGGTAAATCGCAGGAAGATGATTCACGCCCGTCTGCCGGACCGGCAGGCACAGCACTCGAAGAGTCGGCAGTATCTGTGCTAGTTCGTAGCGACTGGCATGGCATCAATGAATCAAGCGACGACGTGGAGTACGAAATTCTCCTCTGCTGGGGCGGCCCAGCCGTGCGGATCACCGGCGAACTTGGCGGGAACTTGGAGCCGCAAACCGCCGTCCTACAGTACCAGGATTGGTTCACGCCGTGGACAGCGTACGACGGCGACTATGACGAACGCCTGCTCGTATCCTACGCAGCACTGTTCCTCGGATTCTAAAACGAAGCGACTGCCAGCCCGTGGCGGCCTGCCTGCCCGTGGCGACCCCCCGCCGTCACGGGCTTTTTCGTATTTCTTTCCTTTTTCCCCATGTCTGTTATTGCATTCGATCACGCCTTCTTCTCCCAGATCAACGCCGATCTCACACACGTCCGCGGCACGCCTGCCTGCCGGACAGGCAGGTTCGATCCGATCTTCTCTCTGACCCCCAAGGACCGGATCTTCACCCTGCCGCTCTTCGAGAATGACGAAGACAAGTGCCGCACGGCCCTCATCGAGGGCTTCGTCTTTCGGCTATACCTGGCCAATCACATGGCCTACCTGCACACCTACGCCAAGCCAAAAGACATGCAGTACATCATTGATCTCCCCCAGGACTGGTCGGCAAACGCCTGCCTGCCGGTCAGGCAGGTTCCCCGGACAACGCCGGCGCTGCTCAACGATCTCTGGAGTCTCGATTACAACCTGACGACAAACGGCGGCAACCGCTTCCTCGGCACAGCCGACGACGAACGTCTGGCATCCGTCATCCACGCCCTCGAACACGCCCTGGCCTACGCCGCGTGCGAGGATCGCAAAACACAAACACACTAACATCCGGGCGGGCGCCCAGTCTGCCGACAGGCAGGCTTCGGGTCCCCGCCCGTTTTTTCATGCTCGCAACCCTGAGTTCTGGTTCCGCGCCGCAGTCAGTCTTGACAGAGAAACCCATAGGAGCACACTGAGATTGTCACACCTCCCCCCGCTCCGGCGGGGGTGACTTTTCGTATTCAATACTTTTCCGCAAACGTCCCAAATCAACGTACTTAGCCCGTTCCAGAAGCTCCCAAGCGACGTGACCCCTTTGGGAGAGCACGAGTCCGCTTCGATCTCTGCTGCCTGACGAAGAATGCGGATTTGTTCTTCCAGTCTCTCACGCTCCCGTTGTGCCTGCTCGTCGAGCGTGGCGAGTTCGCGTTTGACCTTGGCAACTTCGCATTCGATCGTTTCTCGCCTCTCGCTGGTTCGTTCGTCCAGCGTTGCAAGTTCTTGTTCTTTGAGACGAATACATTTCCGGATACCATGTTCTATGGAAGCCGAGGGTAGGTTGTGTGTTTTGTGGTTTTTCAACTCTCCTTCTCTCCCTCGGTCTTCCCTTGTAGAGGGCACTGCGTGAAAGACCGAGACACCATGCAAGCACCGGCCGCAGCGCAGCCTCCACAGACTACCCCTCCTCCAGAGGGGAGGGGATTACGGGTCACCCCGCTCGCTCAGTGTCCGGTTCGGACGGGGATGAGCCAGTCGGGATGACTTCGCTATTCACGTTGGGGTTGCTGATTAAGATGTAGTACACGAGCTTGGCCGCTTCGGCGCGGGTAACGGATTGGTCCGGGCGAAAGAGCCGACCCGAAGGGTCCCCTTCGGGGTCGGGGTATCCTTCCACGAACTGGAGTCCATAGGCCTGTTCGACGTAGGGAGTAAACCAGCTGTCCGGCGGAACATCAGAGAAAGGCGTTGGCGCCCGTTCTTCGTTGGCCCAGACGGTGAATCTTGCGGCACGGAGCAGAATTTTCAGCGCCTCTGCGCGGTTCACAGGATCATCTGGTCGAAACGTTCCATCGGGATATCCCTGAATAATACGGAGGCGATGTGCCGCACTGAGAATGCGGTGACGCATTTTCTGATCTGCTGTTTCCAGGTGTTCCGGGAAAGGGAGATCGGTGAACGGGAGTGTCTGTGAGGCGTCCTCTTGACCCGGTTCTGTGCAGGTGGAGAGGAGCGCAATTTTCAGGAGTTCATATCGACTGATATGAATATCCGGAAGAAAAAACCGTTCCCCGGTTTCTTCTATCACATAGCCTTCCACGATAGGTGTCCTCGTGGAGAATGCCTGTGTGCGTTGCAGGTGTCTCACAAAGGATGCCGACCAGTGGCCGTCCATATCGGTGAGGGGATTTGCGGTCTCCATGTAGAGCAGGCATGCATGCACTGCCGGATCGGCTCCATCCGCAACCTCTACTCCGTCTGGTACTCCATCATGGTCTGTATCAGCTTGGCGAGGATCTGTTCCGTAGCGGAATTCATCGGCATTACTCAGTCCGTCATTATCACTATCCAGTAGTCCGTCTTGGTGTTCCTGTGGTGAAAGATCGTACGATTGTTCCCATTCATCGGGAATGCCATCTGCATCGGTATCTTTCGTAAACGCTTTTTCGAGTGGAAAAGGGTCGGCGCCGTCATTCAGTCCGTCGCCATCAGAGTCGGGATTCTTTACTCCTGTCCCGATGGCCTGTTCTTCTCCATCCAGGAGACCATCTTGGTCCGTATCAGCGCTCAGGGGGTTTATTCCAAGAGCCACTTCCTGCCCGTCAGGAAGGCCGTCTCCGTCGGAGTCCGCTTTGCGGGGATTGGTGCCAAGCGATTGTTCGCGGGCGTTATTGAGTCCGTCTTTATCCGGATCCGCCGTCAAGTCATCAATGGGATCCAGTGGATCTCTTCCCGCGCGAACCTCCGCCCCGTCGGCTTCTCCGCCACCATCCGTATCTGCGTCGAGAGGATTCGTTTCTCCGGCGTCGAGGATACCGTTGTTATTGATGTCTTCTTCCTCGTTGAGCAGACCGTCTCCATCAAGATCTCCGGGGAGCGTTATGGCTGCAGGGGCAAGTGTTGGCAGAAGGAAGAGTCCGAGAAGAAAAAGAAGAGAACGCATACGTGAGAATGGCTGAACAGTGGCAAAGTATAGGATGATGCATCTTATTCTTGTAGACCGCACCGCGTCGTTTCACCGCCGATCCTGCGCATCTCCCTGCACCACTCTGTAGCGTGCCCGGATGAGCTTTCGAAATTCCGGAGTGATCGTTGCGAAGTCCACGATGTCCACTTTGTACGGGATGCTGGAGATGCTCAGCGCATCCTTCAGCTCTGCAAGAACCACAAAGTCCAACGGTACATCGCCGATGACGGCAAGGTCGAGGTCGGAGGTCGGCGAGGCGCGACCGGTGACGCGGGAGCCGAAGGCCCAGACCGGGTGACCTGGCACATGGGTGCGCAGAATGTCCCGAATGATCGCGAGGTGGTCCGGGCGAACGTCAAGAGGATCGGTTGAGGGCGCGGACGAGGGCATCGGCGTCAGGGGGAAGGTTTCCGGCAAGTTCGAAGACCGCAGTTGCCCGGTCAATATCATAGGTGTGCGCCGTTTCGTTGCGGGCAGCGTAGTAGCGAATCCACGCCTCGGCATCCGGGATGAGTCCGCTTCGCGCCGCTTCACGGAAGATGTCGTTCTTGGTGCGAATGGCAGACGGGTCGAGCTGGAGCACTTTGGTGAGGTAGCGCTGCAGGAGTTTCCAGGAGAGATCAACCGTGAACTCGAACTGCTGCACGACGCCGTCGCGAACCGTGCGCACATCAGGGTAGCGATCCGCATCCTTCAATCCCTGCCGAAGACACGCGAGAGCCTTTTCGAGAGCGGAGGTGTCGAAATCCATGTGCCGGGAGTATACCACGTTCCGTGACAACACATCCACAAAACACAGGAACCAATCGTCCTACATCCTCCCCGTCTCCTTCGCCCAGGTGAGCAACCCCCGCAGCCGATCCCGCAGCTTCTCCCGGACGGCGACCAGACGCGGATCACTTTCGTCGATGTCGTCCGGACCGTCTTGTATCATCGAATCCACCGCCGCCAGGCCCATCGCGATCATGCGTTCCCTTCGGTAAATGGTAACGGCGTCCGCCGCCAGGTCCGCAACGTCATCCGGCCCCTCGGCGATCTGCTTTGCAAGGTCCGCGATTTCGGTGGTGAGAGGATCGTTCTCTGGCATGGCGAGAGAAAAGCACGAATGTTCTTCGTGGTCTGCATGATTTGCTATACACTCCGCCCATGTCCCGACGCAATGCCCCCGGCAACCACGACGAAGCGGTCACGGCAAACACCATCCGCTGCACCGGCGTCCGCACGCCGGTTATGGGAGAAAGCAAACTGCGTGGAGAACTGGAGTCGCGTCCGGCGGTCTACAACCCCGATGAACGCATTGACGCCCTGATCACCACCTTCCGCAGCGGCGCCACCCGCGTCAGTTGCGCCTGTTTCCAAGAGGGCGCCTGCACCGCACAACGCACGTTGATGGATTGGCAAATCTACGAAGACGAAGAAACCTACCCCTACCCACCCTGCATCTTCCACCAAGACCGGGGTGAATAGTGAATCCGCAATGCCCTAAGTGTCGTTCTGTCAGCGGTATAATAGACGTAAGCGAATCGAAAAAATGAAACCTGCTGACGCCCGGTATTGGCGCACACAGGTATATATGGTACAAATTATCACAATATTTGGCCGAGCTGCGTTAAATGCGAGTGCTTCTTACCTGTAAAGTGAAGCCTTACTGAAAAAGGGGAAAACCATGAACGAGCCATTCGGCCACTTGGCCGACGAATTCATTGAACGCATCCGAGCGTCGAAAATCACCGCCACCACGGAAGTGTTTCTGGTCTACCAGTGCGTGGATCAGGCGGGTAATCCACTCCCGCCGTTTCGTGATCCCATCACGCCGAAAACAACCGTGCGTTTTCCTGGCGATCCAGAGGGCGCGAAAGCTCTCGCCACCACGATGCACATCCAGACCATCATCGACAACATCAACTCTCTGGTCCGCAGTGCAGATCCCGATGAATTGGTCATGCTCCGGGGCGCGCCGCAGATTCCCATGCGGATCGTGGGATTCGAATTAGAGGTGCAGGACGTAGAGTAGCGGCAACGGCAGATTGTCCCAGTACGCAAATGAATGTACATGTAGATAGTAGATGGAGAACACTGTAATCGAATCCCCATGACGCCCACGAACAGCAAAAGCGTCCGTGGGTCATTGGCCTACTGTAAACGACACGGACCCATGACACGGCAGAAAGTATCCGATGCTGACATTGCGAGAGCTGAACTGAGTTCTTCCCGCGCCAAACCGGACTGGCGGGTGAGTTCGCACTATCTTCCCTTCCACGAACTTTCCCCTGATGAATTCGAAGTCTTCTGCTTTCTGTTGCTCCTCAAGGAGCATCCGGGAGACCGGATATACTATTACGGAAAAACCGGCGACCGGGGGCGCGACATCGTCCATCACCTCGCTGGCAAGGTTCGCCTCGTTCAGTGCAAGCGATTCACATCTGGCAATGTTGGTGTCGGGGAGATTCGTGAGGAATTAGCGAAGCTGTGCGATCACAGCTTTTCCGGCCACCTTCCGGAACCGCCGGACGAAGTGCTGTTCTATGTCGTCCCCGATGTGACGAGTGATGCTGGCGATCTGATCAGGCAACAGGCGCTTTGGCGTCAGGATGCCCCGAAGGCACTCCGGGATTTTCTGAAACACGATCCCACCCAAGAATTGCTTACACATGCGCATCAGTGGTGGCCGGAACCAGACTTCGTTGCCGCCCTCTCGCTGACCGAACGGGCACGAAGATTTAATGATCTGATCGACGAATTCTTTTCCGTCCGTAGCGTTGTTGTGGGCACGATCCCGGATGTGCAGAAGGCCATGCGGGAGGAACTGCAACCGGTCAAGGAGATGATCGAACAACTACAACCGCTCGTGAGCAAACAACATCCCGAACCAGTCGTGGTCCCGCCGGAGTCACTGAACTACGACGATGTCGTCAGTGCGTTTTACGAAGTATCGAAGGAACTCCTTTCCTGGCCCACAACCTTGGGATCCAATAGGTGGCTGAACCGGGTCGAACTTGATGAAATTGCTGCGCGGATACGGGGAGATACGCGATCAACGACGATTCTCGTCGGCCCGCCTGGTAGCGGCAAATCGGCCCTCTTGGCGAAACTCGGCCAGACGCTGAGTGCCGAGGAAACCCTCGTCGTCGCCTTGAAGGCTGATCTGCTTTCTCCCAGCATCGATTCCCTCGGTTCCCTGTCCGAGCAGTTGCACCTGCCGACAATGATCACCGACTGCATACGACAGGTGGCGGCCACACGGAAAGTTCTCGTTCTCATCGACCAACTGGACGCAATAGCGGACCTTCTCGATCTACGCGCAGGACGGCTCAATGCTCTGTTGACACTTGTGAAGCAGCTAAACGGGCATGAGAACGTACACGTCGTTTGTTCCTGCCGCACATTCGAGTTCGGCCATGATACGCGGCTTACATCCATTGACGCCGAGAAGATCGAGCTTACGCTCCCGGCATGGGAAGACGTCGCCGCAATTCTGCAGGAGCGGGGTGTCATTCCCGGAGAGTGGCCGGCGGAATGCCGGACCCTGCTGCGCACGCCCCAGCACCTCAAAGTGTTCCTCCAGCGTCTGAAAGGCGGGGCCGAGGATCAGCTTTTCACAACGTACCAGCAGCTCCTCGACGACCTCTGGAAGCAACGTGTTCGCTCCCACGAGCATGCACAACTTCTCATGGATATGGCCGATATGATGGCGAATCAGGAGACGATCTGGCTCCCATTGGTCCGCTTTGAAGAACGCGAACACCTCATGACCACGCTGGAAGCCGAGAATATTCTGATGCGGTCGGAGAACGGCATGCGCATCGGCTTTCGTCATCAAACTCTCTTTGAACATGCCCGAGCGCGGGCCTTCGCCCGAGGACCAGAGAGTTTATGCACGTACGTCATGGACCGACAAGACGCGCTCTTCGTGCGCCCGGTTTTGTGGAGCAGTCTTCACTATTTGCGGGGGGCCGACCCGGACGCTTACCACAGAGAGATGGGAAGCTTGTGGCAGAAACCAGTACGCAAGCATGTCCGTCACCTCCTCACCGAGTTCCTCGGGCAAGTGTCGTCACCAACTCCGTCCGACGCAGAGCAGGTGTGGCTCATTGGCTACCTGCAAAAGCCGGGGTTTCGCAACACCGTGCTCGCCGCGATTCGGGGCAATCACGCTTGGTTCTCTATTTTAGCTGATACCCATTTCCCGTCGATCATGCGATTGCCGACGAATGAAGCGTGGCCGATGGTCGGCATCCTCGGTTCGGCATGGAAAACAGATCGTGCAACCTGCCTCAGGCTTATCAAACAGGAATGGCTTCCGGACGCGGCAAGCGACCGGTTGATTTTTAGGACGTTGGAGTCTTTATCCGAGTGGGACCGCGAGGCGTTGGACGTGGCAGCCCATGTGGTTGAGCGGAGTGACTTTCCTCCTGCAAACGTCATGGGGTTAGCAAACGCGATAGCGGATACATATCCTGAGTTGGCACTGATTCTGGTCCGGTGTGTGCTCTTTCGGGAACTGATGAAAGTGGAAGCAGAACCTGACCCTGTGCCGCCACCCTTGCCACCGGATGCGCCGGAGAGCGATCACATCGTCCAGCGGTTCACGTTCAACGCCAAGGAACGGTTCAGGCACCTGCTTGAGCACACACAGGAGTGGTACGGACTTGGCGAACTGGCCGAGGCTGCACCCGCTGCCTTTGTGAGCGAGATCTGGCCGTGGCTAACGCGCGTCATCGAGCACCTTTTGGAAGACAGCGGACGGCAGATCAATGCGTATCGCAGAGACTGGTCACTTGCCACAAAACTGTCGGACGCGATCGAGGACCGGGGCATCTATACTCTTACTGGAGCGATGGATGCCGCGATTCAGGAGACGGCTCGCCTCGATCCTGCTGCATTCCTTGCACATCTTGAACAGGAGAAAGACAAGGACATGCTGTTTGTGCAGCGGCTCCTGTGCCGTGGACTCCGGGAAATCGTCTCAACGCATTCAGATGTTGTACTTGATTTCCTCACTGCCGATCTGCGGCGGCTGATGCTCGGCAACATTGATGACGAATACCAGGATACCATTGCGCTGATCACCGCCGTTGTCCCATACCTCACGGATGCCCAGGTTGAGAAATTGGAATCGGCGATCACTGCGTGGACGTACTTGCCGTCGTATGCGGACTTCGACCCTGACGGCCGTCGTGTCATGACACGATCTGATCGAGAGAGTAGACTTCGGTTGTTCACCGCGATTGCACCGGAGAAATTGTCGCAACAGGTCCAAGCGATCGTTCGATCAGACAAGCAGGTGTTCCCCCACTATGCGTCGCGTCGAACCTGTCCCGTCACATGTGGGGTGGTTACGAGTCCTATGTCGGCAGAGCAGATGGGGAAGGCTCGCAATGGTCACATCGTGAACCTTTTCGTGACGCTTGCTCAAGAAAACCGTAAGCGAGAATTCCTGCGCGGCGGCATTCACGAGGCCGCAATCGCATTCAAAGAGTTCGCGAAGGTCCATCCTGAGCGGGCAGCCGATATTCTCAGTAGATTGACGCCTGGTCAGCACAACGTCCCGGCGGGATATGGCGTTGAGGGAATATCCGAATCGGCGTTCCCGTCCAACACCCTATTCGACATCATCCTTCAGTTGGACAATCGCGGTTTTGGCGGGGAGGACTTTCGCGTAAGCATCGGGAGATCGCTGGAACGTCGCCTGGAAGAGAAGAATGGTTTGCCGGATACGATCTGCACGCTGCTGGAGCGATGGTTGGGTGAATGGCCCGATCCCACGCCGACCGAAGGATCGCAGCAGTCGAGCAGGAAACAGTCGGATGACGATCGGCCCCATACTGTCCTCTGGCAACATGGCGGCTTCGTGACGATTCCCTTCGGCTCGTATCATCTTCTTAATGCGCTCACCTACGGTTACTTGCTCCGTGAACCTCCCGCCTACGATCGCTGGATGTCGCTTCTGGAAGTCCAGGTCGAACGTACCGACCAAGTGGAAACGTGGCAGGTGCTCTCACGGGAATTGCGCTATCTGCAGAACTGCGACCACGCCCGCGCGGAGTGGTTTCTTCGCCGGCTCTTCGAGAAGTGTCCCGCTGTGCGCGATAGTGTGCATGGGGCAATCCTCCTGACACATGCATGGTGGTTTCTTCCTGCAGCTGCCACATTACAATTCCTGCACGACATGCGCGACGGACCGTGGGCCGATGGCCCGCAAACTTTCGGCGAGCTTTTGGCACTGCGCTGCATGATATTTCCGGAAGATCCGGAAGCGAACCGGGAACTCTCGCAACTGTTGGACCACAAGGGAAATCTGACAGAAAAGGATTTTCGCATCCGCACCGGACTCGCCTACACGGCGGCCCACCGTTGGTCGAATGCCGGTCACAGAAGCAAAGCCAACAACGTCCTGCTCGGCCTGATCCCGCAAGCGGATGCCAAGATCAGTCATGCGATCATGCATACTTTTGTCAGAACGGACGTCCTGTGCGCTGATGAGGAGACCAAATCGCTCCTCTGCAAGTTACACACGCACCCCAATGTCGTAACGAGTTCGCTAGGCAGTTTCTTCGAAGAGCGACTTGAGGATGTCCTCTCCACATACCCGGATCTCGTTCTCTCCCTCTGCGAGGACGTCGTTGGCCTGCGGGAGACTGCGCTCAAGACTTCACAGACCGGCTCCATCGAAGCAACCGCGGAGCTCACGAACATGGCTCTCACGTTCCAGCGACTCGGCGGGCCATATCGGGGAAGGGGGCTGGATCTGTTCGAGCGACTACTCGACATTGGCGTACATGACGCATTCGTCACCTTGAACGAACTCGATAAACGCATTCCCAACCTCGCGATGCCAAGAGCCGTCCCCGCGCGATCGAGACGTACCAGGCGCCGGCGTCGAACAAGAGAATCCTCGTAAAACGAAAGCGTGGACAAGTCACCGACGAAAAATCATCCTGATTGGGAGAGAGCCCAATGGCACAAACAAATCACGAGCTTTTCGATTTCCTCTCATCCGTTTGCAGGGAATTGGCAGAGGAGTACGACCGCATACAAAAGAGAGCGACAGAGGATTCCGGAAATGCGGGAGACGAGGGAGAAGAAAACTGGGCTGCCATCATGCGTGAGTGGCTACCGCCGACGTATCAAATTGTGACCAGGGGGAGAATTCTTGGGCACAGAGGCATCGCCAGCCCGCAAGTGGATGTCATTGTCCTAAAGCCGACTTACCCGAAATACTTGTTGAACAAGAAGCTCTACCTCGCCGGCGGGGTTGCGGCTGCCTTTGAATGCAAGCTGACTCTGAAGGCAAAGCATATAGAGGAAGCTGTTGCGAACTGCGTGGAAATCAAGCGGCTGTTCGAGCCTCGCAGGGGTACACCGTATTCAGAATTCACTTCACCGATTGTTTATGGACTTCTGGCACATTCCCACTCATGGAAAGGTGAAAAATCGAAACCGCTGGACAACATCATTCCGAAATTTGAAAAAGCGGATAAATCGCTTGTGCAGCATCCACGAGAGGTCATGGACTTTATCTGCGTGGCGGATCTTGTGACAGTCGTTGCACAGCGATACTCATATTTCGTGGTACCGGATTGGGCAGGAGACCGACAAATGAAGGCATCTGCCTCGACCGGGTACAATAGATACGACCAAGGGGAATCAAAGGACGGCGATCCCCACCGAAATTCCTACCAGACTGTGGGAACCTTTCTCTGCTATCTCTTACGATTCATGGCGTGGGAAGACCCCTCTTTGCGATCACTTGCAGAGTATTTTCACCGAACTGGAATCGTTGGGAACTCAACAGGTTCACTGAGGCTTTGGCCGCACACGGTTTTCACCGATGAGGTTCGCCAAAAGCTGCTCTCTATGCGACAGATGTCTGATTTCAATATCATTGATACGTTGCAGTGGGACGAATGGGCAATCATCTTCACATAAGCCATCATCCCAGTCCTCCCGCACACTTGCCACCCTGCGGCCTTGAAGCAGCAGCCCGGGTGGAAACTGCGGTTTTCCCGGTGTTGACGTACGTATAGAGACGCTCCCCGGGCCAGCGCCGCCGGGCAAGTTCACACGCTTCGCGGACGAGCACGCTGGAACGAACGGATGACTCGTTGCGGAAGGCGGCACAATACACGCCGGTCTGCCCGTCCATCGACCGAAACGTGCGCCACACGAAGAGGGCATCGCATGTCACCGTCAGTAGCACCATCTTCTCCCCTGGCCCGACGCAGAGTGTCCGGCGCCGGCCACGCGGCAACCTGCGCCAGGTGTCGTGCCGCTCGAAGAGCGATCGTGCGCGAGGATCGCCGTCTTTCACTTCCATCCAATGACCGCCGAAGATGGTGCTGAGATTCTCGATGCTACCACTTCTATGCCTCCGATCATTGTCGCACCAGCAACGTTCCTTGACATGCCGTCGTCGGTACGGATGCCAGTCACGCCATGTCCTGATCTCTTTCCGTCAACCACCGTGTACAGACACCCATCGCGCCACCCCATACCATTCCGCGGATGTCCTCCCACCCGCACCCCACTGGTACGCACACGTGCGAGAACGTCTTGATTTGCTTCGTCCACGCCCTCTGCAATGGCGCCGTCTGAACGCCAGCCATCTCCCGAGCGCGACGAGAATCAGGAGGAGACCGACGCCGAGGCTGAGAAATCCAGCTCGTCGCCCGCCGTCAACGACGGTTCCACCGCCTGGGAGCTGGGAACGCTGTTTGCGCAAGATGAGGCTGTCGCGGAGAAATCTACACAGCCAAGTCCGCAAAAGTGGGATGCGTTATTAGAAAAACAATCAACCCCGCGTCGGCTTCGGCGCACCGGCAGCCGGCGGCGAAAGAATTCACGCCGACAAAAACCTCGACGTGACGAGCCGTCGCTCTTTGATTCTTCATCTTCCGACGAGCCGGAGCCGCAAACCGCTGATGCAACCAAGTCCCCTGAAGCAGTTGCGTCGCCACCGGAACGTCACCCGCCTCTTGCATCATTCACCTTCGCCAGCAGCGAAAAAGGCAAAGCACGCGACATCATCGCCGCCATCCGCATTCTCAAAAGCATCGAGAGTGACGAGCGCCCTGCAACTCTGGAAGAGCGAGAGATGCTGATGCGTTTCGCCGGCTTCGGCCCGGTGGCGCTTTCGATTTTTCCCGATCCGGTGAACGGCAAGTACAAGGACGCTGCGTGGGAAGGCATCGGGGAAGAACTGAAGGAACTTCTCACCGCCGACGAATATGAGAGTGCCAAACGCACCACCTTCAACGCCTTTTACACCTCGCCGACCGTCATTGCTGCCATCCACCAGGCGATCAATCGTTTCGGAGTGCCGGAGAACGCCACCGTCCTCGAACCTAGCTGTGGAACAGGTAATTTTCTCAGCCTGTCGCCGCCACCGATGCGCTTCATCGGCGTCGAGTTGGACCAGATTTCCGGCCGCATCGCGAGGGCACTCCATCCAACTCACGACATCCGCATTGAGAACTTCCGTGACACGCATCTGCCGGAGGGAAGCATCGACGGTGTGATCGGCAACGTTCCCTTCGCGGACGTGAAACTGGACTACCGTGGGCAGAAGTTCGCTCTCCACGACTACTTCTTCGCCAAGTCCATCGACGCACTCCGCCCCGGCGGCGTGCTGGTGCTCGTCACCACACACTTCACGCTGGATAAACAAAATGCGGCGATCCGTGAGCATCTCGCAACAAAGGCCGATTTCCTCGGCGCTGTGCGGCTACCGTCCTCCGCCTTCAAGCGGGAAGGCACTGCGGTCGTGACGGACATCATTTTTCTGCGTAAACGCGCCGCCGGTGATCCCCCGAAGCACACAGACGCCGATTGGATCGGTGTTGCCCCATTGGAAATTGAAGGTGCAAACATTCCCGTTAATCAGTACTTCCTGAGTCACCCCGAAATGGTGCTGGGCGACTGGAGCCGCAAGGACACGCTCTACGGCAGTGATGGCTACAGCATTACGAGCAACGGCGATCTTCCCGAGCAGCTGGAGGACGCCATCCAGCGATTGCCGGAGTTTCCTCCGCTCACCGTTTCGTCACCGAAGCACCAACCCGCCCTCACCTTCACGCCCCCACCACCGGACCCCAACGGGGTCCCCTTTGGGGAGTCGCACATCACGGAGGGGAGCTTCTTCATCGATGCCGCCGGCACCATTTGTCAGTGCATCGACGGGCAAGCCGTTCCCGTTGAATACGGCGGGAGAACCCTGTACGCCAACGGCGCAATGACGGGCAAGCGACTTGCCGCCCTCGTGCGCCT
>Ga0210057_1004786_pt1 | contig 17736 bp, 12 predicted proteins | sample CryGeyCG2114_010_2_FD_183968 | JGI IMG/M metagenome (GOLD analysis project Ga0210057, IMG submission 183968) | Groundwater microbial communities from aquifer - Crystal Geyser CG10_big_fil_rev_8/21/14_0.10 (SPAdes) (version 2) | ecosystem: Environmental > Aquatic > Deep subsurface > Groundwater ...
AGAAGCAAAACCAAAGGATTTATATTTAGACTACACCTCTTTTTCATATTACACCTCCTTTCTCTTCAAAGAGAAGGGAGCTTATACTCTTTTTGTTAGAATTAATTTGTCACTTGCGTAGGTACTGATAATAATGCGCCAAAAGAGGACTGCTCGCAAGCCCACTTTTTTCCAGCCACTCCAAAAAATTTGAATGACCAAAAAAGTGAACGTTGCTCGTCGAACCGTCGGTTCTCATCCTCAAATTTTCATATCTCGCGTCAGCGAGACAGTTTTAGGAGAGGTTTTGTCGAGCGACTTCACGAAGGAGTTTATAATTTATCCATTCCGAGTGGGGTCACGAGTAAGGAGAACCTTAGGTTCTCCAGCCATACAATCAAACTTGATTCAATCTCAAAGGAAGATTAAGCGAAGGAAACCTTTGGTGTCCTCGCAATGCGGAAAAGAGGATTCGAACCTCTGTAAGCACTAAGCTACTAGAGCCTAAATCTAGCCCATTTGACCACTCTGGCATTCCCGCTGAGCAGATTCACGAAGAACAAACTTGTTTAATCAATAACAAGTGGGTCTGCGAACCTGTGATTATGAATTGTATTATTCTGTATATAATGTTTTTTATTTTAATTTAAATTGAACCTAAATCTAGCCCTGTTTGACCCGAACAATTTCGTGATAAGGGTGTAAGGCGAAGGGAGGTGGGCGAGATTGTGAATCACTCTGGCATTCCCGCATGTTTTGAAAATGCTAGACGAGCTTAAGGATATAAGCGACATCTGGCATTCCCGCTAAGGTCTTGATTAATTATCCAAAAATCTATGCTATAAAAAGGTTTAGAATTATACTGTCCTGTTGAAAAAGTTAAAATTTTTTTGTTAGACAAAAGTTTTGGAAATTCAGTTCTTCAATAAGGGCGGGTGAGTGACTTCGTGTTAAGGGGTAAGGAATAGGTGGTGGTCGAGGTCACGAGTTTTCGTCTGAAAGACGAAGTAAGGTGGGAATAACTAACACAAAAAACAAAAATTAAAAAGATTTTCAACAGAGCAAAATTATGCATTAACACTATTAGATGTGTCAGCATTCAAACTAATGGGGAGTGATCGAGTATAACTTCCAATTTGTTTTCCATCTTTATCTAAACAATAAACTTGTGCATAATACTTATTATTCTTAAGATCATTTATAGGAAATTCAATAATTTGCTTTTCAGTTGTTTCAATTTTTTTGTCATTTGCTCCCCCAATTAGTTCATATCTAATTGAAGAACAATCATGTTTAACAGTAAGAATAAGATTATCTGCATTTTTGTTTAAAACAGCAGACTCAATAATATTCTTTTTCTCAACAGTCTCAGCTTTTTTCGTTTCAGTAGTTTTCACCGCACTTTGAACTTCTGCCATATTCGAACGCTCAGCTAGATTAAATATACTTGCAAACTTCACAATAAAATTATCATTAAGAGAGTTATATTGATCTTGAGTTATCATCCCACAGGCAAGAAGTTTTTTGATTAAATCAGATTGTTGTGTTACCAGAACTTTACTTGCATCTTTTATTGTAAGAACCTGCGCCTTCACACTTTCACATTCTATACTCGTTGGCTTAGTCGAAGAAATCTCTTCTTTAACTTCATATGTAATTTGTTTTGGCGGATCAATTGTTGAAAGTCTATTTCTTATAGCGGAATAATCAACTATCGCTTTATTCCTATATGCTCTCGCTCTAAGTAAAATCAAATACGCTTTCTGATCACTGTACACAACATTACCTAAATTTGCATTAATCTCTTTTATAGTTTGATCATCTGTCAGTTCTCCAGTTTCAATCTTATCTATCAAAGTCTTAACTTCAAGTCTATCCATGCTACCATTTTGGCCTTCAAGCAAACTCAAATAATTACTGCTTACACTATCAAGTGCATTTTCTTCTAAATATTTTATATCAATATTTTCTTTTATACTTCTACTATCAACCCAGCATTTTACTTTACCAATACTACCGTCGCAATTTCCAACAGCTTGCCATCTTGCTGCTTCAGTTCCAGCCCCAGCATCATTATAATTTCCGGGATTATCCGTCGAACAAACTCTAACTATTCCATAATTATATAATTGAGGATTGATAGTATCAGTAACTCCAGCTTGTAAATTAGGATTTGCAAGAGAATAAACACTCGGACTTCCACTTACACATTCACTTTCCGATTCAATTCCAGTCTGTGACGCTTGCTCAGATAAATATTTATTTTGTAAATAATCAAGAGCAAATGATGTCGAAACTTTTCCAAAACCACATTCTTCTTGCGCGTTCACACTCACACAAAGTTCTTTATATCCAGCAGTTTGTATAAATTCAATTGTATCAGATTTATATCCTCCCCTCTCAATAAAACCAGACGCAACAACAAACCTTCCAGGCGTTTCATAATAAGAAATTCCTGGAGCCGACTTCATATAAACTGTAAAGTAAGTCCCAACATCTTTTCCAGCGAAGATATGATAAAACACTTTATACTGAGATGTCGCAGGAACCGTCGCTGAAGTGTAAGGGATTTCATCAAACCACGCATGATACTGCACAGGCGAATCAGGTTCAATCATATTTTCAATTATATCTGGATATCTTACTGAAACAAAACTCTTGCAAACAGCGCTTCCAACTTCATCCGTACTTCTGACTTTGAAAGCATTATATGAATTTTCTGCATAACTTTGCGTAAAATAAGTTACAGAACTTTCTGCATTATCCCAAGCTGACTTAACTCCTAGATATTCTCCACCGCCTCTGCTACCTTCTCCAAGCAAACTTCCCACAATTTTAGGAATTCCTATTTTAGCAATAGGCGTAGCCTGCCTCCAGAAAAAATCACAGAGATAAATGCTATTTATCTCGTCGCAAATTCCAGTCTGCCTTCCTGTTTTAAGACTTTCTTGTAAACAATCATAATAATTTTGATAAACAGATTGTAATCCCTGAACACCAGCGTTAACTCCGCTTAAACAAATTGGAACTAAAATTCCTTCTTTATAATTTGGAAGACATAGAGCAATACTTCCAGCTATTCCAGATTGGATTACATTAGGTACATGATAATTCCCGCCTAAATCACATCTTGACGACGGACAAATAACAGGATCACAAACATTGAACATAAGTTGACAATCTTTTGGCGACATAAAATCTTGACATTGTACTTGAGGAATATTTATTGCTGGCTCACCGACAGCGATAGTCTTTCCATTTATACTAATACTTTTCAAATTTGGATTGCTATGCCTTTGATTAGACGCCGATTCAATTGCCCTTATCGCTGAACCTACAAGTCTATTCGCTTCGCCGTCAGGCAATCCCAAAACCTCACCATAAGTGCTCGTTGCTCCGATATTGATCTGTTGACAATGATCGTCCCCATATCCCGTATCAAATTCTTCAAGTCCATTACCTCCAACATTACAAAGCCAAAAACTCGAAACTCTTCCAGAATCATCAAACGAAGCGATATTTCCAAATGCAGCGATGGTCTGTTTAGTTGCAGCATACCATCCGCGATTTACATCGAATGGAACAACCGCAGGGAAACCTTTGTATGGTTCAGATTCATAAAATTTCGCCTCAGGTTTTTTGTAAGGATTGTTGTAAGTATTTTCATCATATTTTGTAAATCCTTTAAAATGAGTTTTTAGAGAAGTTGAAGTTATACCCGATTTTTCATCTAAGGGACTTACAGAAATCTTACCCGCGTTAACACTATCGAGTTTGTAAACATTACTTATAGAATAATCACTTCCCCCTTGCTGATTAAGTAGTACAAGATATTTTTCATTGTTATAAGTTATAGGTTCAAAATTATATTTCTTTTTTGCATCAAGTCCAGTAGCTCCAATAATATTTTCTCCGCTTACAGTTTCTCCACTATAAATTCCTTTAATAGAATTCTTAGTTCCATAAGAATGAACATTGACTTTCTCAAAACCATTATTTGAAAATTGTCCTTTAAGAGAATCTGCAGCAACTAAATCACTTGTTGTCTTTTGAATATTATTTGCAGTATCATAAAGTCTCTGCTTAGCAATATTTTCAAGTCTCGATCCGCTCACTTCTCCCGAATTTATCAATCGACAATACAACTGAATATCTCGTGCCTGTTCAACATAAAATCCGCCTTTCTTCTCAAAATCTGGTGTTAAAGTATTTTTTAAAGTTGAAGTATCGATTTTTCTATTTGAATTTGCAGGATCGACAATTGAATCACCGCATCCTTCAACATCTTTCCTGACCTCTGGTAAATAATTTTTTAGATATTCCTCCTGATTATAATACTGATTACCTAAAACACTGCCTCCAGTAGCTCCTTTTGCTGCCTTTATCTCCTGATTTTGTTCATTCATAAATTTATTCAACGTTTCAGTATCGCTGTCAATAGCATCAGCATTCTTCCTAAAACAATCATCTAGACTTGCATAACTTCCAGTTCCTTCAGCAATTTGTTGTTTGCAATATTCTGTCCACCCGCCCTGGCTTCTCATCACTGCTTGTCTCGCTATTTGTTTTCCACCAAGATTTGACAATAGATTCTTTGTAATCAAAATTCCACCCGTCGCTAAACAAGCTGCTTTATTCACCTTGACAACTTTACCAAGCCCATCCGAGATTTTATTGAGTTTATCGAGAGTCTTATTTACCTCTTTCATTCTTTCAGATGTTTTTTGCGGAGACAACTCTATGGCTCGCTTTTCAATTCCAATATTAAATGTAAAATTTGCTTCGCTTCTTATATTTTCAAGTTTAGGAGTTATTCTGACATAAGCAACTTTCTTAACGTTAGTTTTAGTGACAGTAAATGTATAATTTCCTATTGTTTGGTAAATTCCCCTCGGTATTGTTATTCTTCGCGATGTTTGTCTTGATGCGCCACTTGGAATTATATCTCCACCAATATAATCAATATCAACACTCACCTCATCAACGTATCGCAGAATTATTTTATTACTGGTTTTATCTGACTTTCCAATTTCTCTATATTCATCTTTTCCTAAAGTATATGAGGTGATTTTATTTGTACTGCTATCTCTAACTGAAATTTCAGCGCTAAATTCATCAAGGCTTGGTCTTCTCGATCCTAAGAAAGTAATAACATGACTTCGCCCGCCCACAATTATCGCTCTTGTTTCTTGCTCGCTGTAAAAATCAGATTCATCAATTAATATATTTATATCTGCATTATCTCCAGAATTCTTGAACCGGTCTCTTAAATCATTAAGCAACTCTTTGCTTCGTAAAACCTGTCCAGTCTGACTTGCAAGTTCAGACGCTTCTTTTAACGCAAGCTCTCCATAAGATTGTGATCCAGTATATTCCGGCACAACTTTTTCATAAGCATAATCTCCAGCTAATCTATTGTAATCATTCATAGAATTATCAAAATTAGTTTTAAATCTAGAATTAGAATCACTGATCTGAGCATCCTCTGTAAAACCAGAAAAGTCTTCATTGATTCCTTCAGATAATTTTTCAAATATCACATCTGTCTTAGACCCTAAAGTGATTTTATTTCCTATATCAACTCTAAGATTATTATTTCCATATAAAAAAGAATTGTATCCCGAATAAGTGCTCTGATATCTGCTATAAGAAGAATATGTAGTCGACGAATCAAAAAGAACTGATTGTTTTCCGGTTTGTATATTTGTATCAACACCCGCAATATAATATCTATTGTTCCCTTCAGAGATTGGCAAAACATCTCCAACCCTATATGAATTTGAGACCCCGCCGACATTCAAAACGATTCCTGGACTTTTCCTGAAATCAAAATACTTTATTCCAGCGTCATTAGTAGTACACTGAACTTGAACAAATTCAAACAATCCATTTTTTTCTACGACATTGACTCTGCATTTATCATCTAAAAATCTCTGACCAGAAACTAAATCAATGTAATCTTCATCTATTCTCATTCTCGCAGTTGTATCTGGAATCGATATCTTTGTTAATTGTATATCAGCTTTAGCTAGACAATAAAATCCAGGAAGCCGAACTTCTTTTGAAGTCTGACCGACAGTTAAAGCAATCGTATCAACTTTATGAGTTTGATCTGACATTAAAGAGATTACAGCCCTATCGACATCAACAGCATCTGCCCTCAAAAATCCCTTGCCTTTCCAAAAACTATAAGTCCTATAATCTTCATTCCATTTTTCATTATCAATTTCAGGCAAAGCAAATTCAACCGCACCGATTCCAAAAGCATTCTTAATATCATATCTTAAAACAGCAGTTAAATTTCCTGAAACAGTATCTGGCATTGACTTTTCATTTAGTTGTTGTTTTAAAACAATGACTGCATAACCAACATTATTCATTATAGGAGAATTGAGTAATGTTCCGGACTGACTACTAAAACCCCCATAAGTTCCTATCGACATTACTGTCTGCCTTAATGCAGCTCTTGCAGGATGAAATCCAACTCCAATAATATTATCATTTTTATCTCTTCGCGTAAACTCCATAGAATAAATCGCATCTATGTCTATCAACGGATTTAATTTAGTTGCAGCAAGCTGGCAAAATACAGGAACATTTTGAGATTCAAGCAAATCGCTTCTTACAACACTCGGTGAACATCCAAAAGGAACGACTTGAATCAAAAAGTCTTGTCCACCTCGACATTGACTTTCATTAAATGTAGAATACAAATCAATATTTTGACCTGATAAGTATGTTTGTGAGGGAAATGGTTGATAATATCTTCCATACCCATAAGAAGTCGAAGGATAAGCTCCATATGAAGATGTCGGATAACTGCTTGAATAAGAATTGTAGTATTGACTTCTCATATTGTTTGCACCGCTAGCTCCATAAGCAGAATAAACTCCAGATGTTGAACCATAACCCCCGCTTCCAGAATAATAATTATTTCCATAGTTAGAATCATAATTATAACTTGGATTTCCGTATAGTCCTGTGTTGTAGTTACTTCCCATCCCTGGTGGATATTGTTGTGAATTTGAAATTGAATATGTATTATAATTAGAACTAGTAAACTGTGGAGAAACAATCGGAGTAAAAACTAATAAAAATCCAATAAATATTATTTCAAAAAATAAAAAATTTATATCTCTCATTTTAATATCACATCCACAATTTTACTTTCAATTGTCTCTTGATTGTTTTGAACATCTTCAATAGTTTTTGGAGTTTCTACTCCTTCAACATTAAGAGTGATCGCTTTGCTGACTATTAACTCAGATTCTAGAACATAATATTGAGCATTTCCTCCACCGATTAAAACTTGACTGAGTGTCGTCTCTGGAAATTCAATATCCACGCATTCTTTTTTTGTAATTCCTAAAAATCCTCCAGCGGTTCCTGCGGGAACTTCATAACATTGTTCTTTTGTAGTCTTTGCAATTGTCAAAGATGAATCTCCATAAACTTGAACTTTAATATCATAATTTCCTTCAGATAATGAAACAGTTTTTTGCTCCGGATATAAAATTGATTTAGCTCCATTCTCGTCCTCAAAGCTGATTATCGCATTACTATTTGATGTACGTCCATTAACCAAAAGATTTATTTCTAAAGTATAAAGTTTATCTAAAATTACGCTCGCTTCAGTTTCCCTATTTGTAGAGATTTGATATTTTGTCGTATCATATCCCTCGGCATTAGCAACAATAAATCCGTTGACACATTGAGGGAAATATTCAATAATTTTACCATTTAAAGTTCTTCCAATATTACAGCTTTGAGATAAACAATTAAACGAAATGTCAGCATCAATGTTATTCAGATTTGTATCATATGTATCGATTTCAACTTTTTGAGTTCTATATTGACAAACATCCTTTCCTCCAAGATCTACACTCTCAGCTCCTTTAACAGGTTGACGTGGATTATTTCCTTTTATTACTACAGCGACTGGAAATTGGAAAACCTCTTCCCCTTGTTGATCTATAATCTGAATCAAAACAGGATATTTAACATCATAGACAAAATGATAAGGCACATAACAGAATCCAAGTGCCCCAAGCCCCTCTTGATTACCAATGGGATTTGCAATTAAAAGATCACCTTTAGAAGGCGCAATATCAAGTCCATAAGGCCAGTATTTTGAAGTTAAAAAATTTACCTGCAGATTATCTGGAAGTTTATCGCCAGTATCAACTACAAAATATTTGTTTACATCTTCTTTCGTTTCATAGTAATCTCCTTTAATCTTTAAAGAATTATAATTAGCATCAATTCCATTTCTAAGATTCTCTGAAACATTTAATGCGACCCACGCTTTTGGAGCACAAGAAAATTCCACCCCATCCACTGGAGCATAATTTCTGATTACATCGACACCATAATTCTCTAAAAATAATGTGCTTTGTTCATGATCATAGATATTTTTTGCAACTTTATACATATTGCCAATGTTTGAATCATAATTTTTTTTATGAGAGTCGATTATAACGGTTTTATCATCTTTTTTTATTTTCAAATCCATTTTAAGATCAACATCAATGCTCTCATCGTTAATTTTAACATTTACAATCGGCTTTCCTCTTTCGATTACATAACCCTGATCCTCATACATACGAAGATTGCAGGATTGTATGCTTTCTTTCAAAAACCTAGCTAATTCTTTTTCCATATCTTCTTTTTTAGGAACTTGTTCTTTCTCTATATTGCTTCCAGAAACATAATACCAATACGGAACGGCATTGCCATAAAAATCAAGCTGAGATGAAAACGGCATATAAGCAGAACCAGGTTCAAACTTTAATTCATCTGTATAAATATGTCCACCCCCGGTTCCAAGACCACTAATACCTAAACGAGTATCCTGCTCTAAACATTCCAAAAAAGAATCGTAAACTGGAGAAAATATTGCTGGGACAGATTCACTTTTTGATTGGCTTCTTAAAACAAGAATTAATGCAACAACAGCAACTATTAAAATTGCAACGATGACAAATATTGTGATTTGCGAGCGATTTTGTGATAAGGGTGTAAGTGTCCTGTAGGTGGGCGAGTGTTTACGACTTGAACTATTTTTATCATTAATTGCAAGTCGTGGGCACGAATAGAGATCACGAGTTGCTCTCTTTGATATAAATTTCTCAATCATTTTTTTATTTCAACCCCCACTTTCTTTTTTATCAGATCCATAATTTCAGAATTAATGTCTTTCTTCAAAGTCTCTTTGAACTTCTCCCAAAGCTTCTCATCTTCAATCAATAACAAATACTTCTTCAATCTAAACACCCCAACATTTTCAATAACTCGATTAACATAAGAATATGAACACCCCTTTTTTTCAACCTCTCTATTTACACTTTAAGGATTATCGGTTTATAAATCTTATTATTAAGTTAGTAATTAACTTAGTAAGTTAGTTAGTGAATAAACGATAAGTAAAACTTATATATGCTTACTTCATAAAAATCTCATGGCCTCATAGTTTAACGGTAGAACGTATCCTTGACGTGGATATGGCCGCAGTTCAATTCTGCGTGAGGCCATTATTAGATTGAAAATCTAATCATTTCTCGCAGAATTGCGTGATAATTTTGATTCTGAATCGTTGTTTCAATTCCGAGCGATTTTGCGAACGTGGAAATTAAAATATTACAGGCGTGGCGGTGAGCGAGGTCGCGAGTTGTCGTGAGGCCATTATTAGATTGAAAATCTAATCATTTCTCGCAGAATTGCGTGATAATTTTGATTCTGAATCGTTGTTTCAATTCACTCTTATTTCATTTTCTACTTTTCTTTCCTCCCTTAACCTGACCCCAGTAATCATTCAGTAACTTAAATTTAAAGTTTTTAGGATTTAATTTCGCAATATGACAAAGATTTTCGAATAAAGATTGATGCAAACATCTATTTTCATTGTAATAATTTTTCCAACTAGAATATGAAACATCAAATCCGTATTGAGATAAACTTCTTAGTGAAGGAACATTCGTTTCAAGCATAACTTTATTCAAAAATTCCCTTTGCTTTCCGTTTTCAAATTTAACTCTAGGCATAAGATAGCTGCGAAACCATTTTATAAAAAGCTTTTTAAACCAAGATAATTATGAACAAGTGCATGAAAATCCCTAAAAAAACAAAACGATTTTGTCCGTATTGTAAAAAACAGACAGAACAAAAGATAAAGGCAGTTAGTACAGGTTTCAAAAGAGGAACTATGACTAGAGGAAGTATCTCAAGAGCTAAACTTAGGGGCCTCGGTCGAGGAATCGGAAACAAAGGTCGTTGGGGATCAAAACCTCCAGTAACAAAATTCAAAAGAAAAACTAAAACGACGAAGAAAACTAATCTTCTTTATACTTGTTTAGTATGCAATAAATCTAAATACCAGAAAAAAGGAACAAGAGCTGGTAAGGTAATACAAGAATAAAATAAAATGATAAATAAAAAATTAATGTTAAAAGTATATAAAAACCAATCGGGCATAGTTGCTCAAACGCAATTCAAATATTTATTATTAAACCTAAATAAATTCTGCGAAGCAGACAATTTAAAAGAATAAAATGGATTTCAAACTAACATTAAAAAATAGAATCGATTTGAAAGCCTTGCGATTTCATCGGAGGCAATTAGAAATCGCCCTTCCGCAATTTGAGGAGATTCAAAAAGAAACAGGGGGTTCTTTTTAAATGGCAATCGCAAAACACAAAAAGAAATTTTTCGACGTTGAAATTCCTCTATTAAAAAAGGATACTCAAATCTTAGGCTATGAGATTAGCGAACTTAATGGAAGGATCATAAAATACGATTTAACAAGAATTCTTAAAGGAAAAAGCATTGAAATGAATTTCAAAATAGAAATGACTGACAAAAAAGAATTGACGTCAACTCCGATTAAGATGAACATGCTTCCATTTTTCCTTCGAAGAATGGTGAGAAAAGGAACAAACTACATCGAAGATTCATTTGAAACACCTTGCGCAAATAATACATTAAGAATTAAGCCATTTTTAATCACAAGAAGAAAAGTTTCTCGGCCAATAAGAAATTCATTGAGGACGAAGGCAAAAGAAGAATTAATAGAATACCTAAAAGACAAATCAAGCGATGAAATTTTTGACGACATCTTAAAGAATAAACTCCAAAAGATTCTATCTTTAAAATTGAAAAAGATCTATCCACTTTCATTATGTGAAATAAGATTCCTTCAAGTTGTCGAGAAAAAACAAGAATAGATGTTCTTAGAAAATCGAGTAATTATCTTACACAATAAGTTTTAAAAGTAAACTATTTCTTTATGAACCATGCCTGCGTAGCTGCGAGGACACCTAACGGTTTCCTTCGCTTAACCTTCCCTTAAATGGTCTCGCACAGCGAGTCATAAAGGTTGGAGCTACTCCGTCATGCCTGCGTAGCTCAGTGATAGAGCAACTGCCTTGTAAGCAGTAGGTCGGGGGTTTGAATCCCTCCGCAGGCTTATTTTTAGATTATTTTTTGTAAAAAAGATAATTTCTAATCTTTGATTGGGGATTCAGGCGCACGAAGGGAGTTTGAATCCCTCCGCAGGATTCATCACTTCCTCATCGGCTTATGATTTTCAATACAGTCGTAACACACCCACTTAATATAAAAATCGTCGTATTTGAGTGGATTACTGCATTTATCACAAAAATATTCCTCTTCTTTTTTCATACTCAATATAACAAAAATTCATTTAAAAATCTTTACATAAAAATGGCTTCATCCCATATTACAAAAATTAATTTATTTATAATAAAGATTTTGTTTGGTATTAGGGTGAGATCCTCCTCGTCCTAAAGGGCGGGGTATCTTTACGATTGTATTGTTTAAGTTTTATCACATATATTTCAAGATTATCAACCTCTTCTATAAAAAAATATTATTAAAAAAATTTGGATTAATTTATTCGTTCGAAAAAATCTCGTTCTCCGTATCGCATAATTTGTGAGCATTAATCTGCGAAGCAGCAAAATATTAATCAGTTTTTCTTTCCCTCCTCCCTCCCCTCAACCTCGAAAGTAGAGGCTCCTCCCAGATTAGTGGGCGAGTAAATTACAAACAAAATCTCACAAAAAAATTTAATTTGGGATGAAGCCCATAAAAATAAATTATCTTTTCTCAATTGTAAATTTACACTGATCGTTGCTGCATTTCCACTTTTCAAAAACATCTTCTTTATATGAAAATGGCAGAAGATATCCTATATTGCATTTAGGACATTTCGGAAAAATACATGAACAGTTTTCTTTTATTTCTTCACTCATCTTATTTTAATTTAACAGCAGTTCCAAATGCGAGCATTTCAGATGCTCCAGACATGACAACTGAAGTTGTAAACCTCATAGCAATAATCGCATCAGCTCCAAGATCAACGGCGTTATTCACCATTCGGTTAAACGCTTCATCTCTTGATTGATTTGTCAGTTGAGTATAATTCTTTATCTCTCCTCCAACCAAATTTTTCATCACCGCCCCAATATCAACTCCAACATTTCTTGTTCTGACAGTATTTCCTCTGACAACACCTAAAACTTCTTTTATCTGTCTTCCGGGAATATCATTTGCTGTCGTAACAACTATAGGTTTCATTTTTTTGACCTCCTTACATTCCTAATTTGTTCAATTTTATCTTCATCTTTATTAAATAAAATGAAAAGCCCAATTATGAAAATTGAAATTCCATATATTAATGGGATAAATTTCAAAAGAGGAGAGATTGATATAATAACTATCCCTAAAATAATAATCCCCCACCCCCATATGACCCTACTTTTTGTCATTAAAATAAATAGATTATTTCCTTAATAAACTTAACCTTCTAATTGGCTTTGTTGAAAAAGTATGAATTTTTTATGTTAGACTAAATTCTTGGAAACTCAAAGCACGGAAAGAGGGCGAGCGATTTCGCGCTTCGGGGTAAGGGAATAGAGGAAAGCGAGGTCGTGAGTTGGATTTTCTTTCGAAGAAAGAAATATGGTGAGCAAAACTCTTCTAATAGATATACCTTTCTTATTCTTTCTCAATAACTTCCGCCTTCCCATCAGCAACGAGTATCCGAGATATTTCTTTAGGAAGATTTGCAATCTGACCCTTTTCAAATGGACCGATCTTTTCTCCTTCAAGTCCTAAAAACTCATCAACTCCGCTAGTAAATAATATCATTTCAGTTTTACTTTCTTCTTCTCTCTTACCGATCATCTTTTCAATTATTGATTTATCACAAGCATCAATATTTTTCATAATCTCTTCAAAAAGTTCTTTTTCAATGACAAGCATATTTTCAAAATCTTGCTTGCTTATTCCCGTTTCAGCCGCAATCAGAACAAGACTCAAAATTTTTTTTCTTCGCGTCCTCATGAGTTCCTTAAACAATGTCTGTGCATTTTCAAGTTGCTTCTTTGTCTTTACTATGACTTCGGAAAAAATGTCATCATCCTTTGAAGCAATTTCCTTTTTTTCTTTTATATAATCTGAAACTTCTTCGATATAGTTCTTTGGCAAATGCTGTAACGGCTCGGAATATCTCTCTTTTCTCGCAGCTTCATATATGTCATTGTATGTTATCATTTTATTTTTCCTGAAGCTGCGCTGTGGTATCCGTCGGAGGCAATTAAAAGATGCCACGGTTCAACTCTTGGAGGAGATTCAAAAAGAACCAGCCGGTTCTTTTTAGCAGCTTCGTAAATATCGTTATAGGTTATCATTTTATTTCTCCTGAAGTCGCACAGTAATTTTCGTAGTAAACTATCATTTTGATTATTTATATCTGAATTCTTATTTTCTTCATTTAATCTAAAAATACTTAGAACTTGCATTTTTTAATGATTATTATAGTAAAAACATATCATTATCTATCAAACCCTATCACTTTAAACAAATCCCCACCATTAAAAGTCCCTAAATTTCCACGAATTGCATTCTTTTCACAAAATTTAATTTCTCTATTTAACTTTGAACTAGGATTATAAAATAAAACAGGAACGGGATCATCACTATGCGCTTTTAGCCTGCATGGAGTGGAATGATCTCCAGTGACACATATTTTCACACTCTTTGAAAGCGCAAACTCTTTCAAGAATTTAAATAAATTTTTATCTAAATATTCTATCATCGCTTTTTTCTCAAATGGTTTATTATCATGTCCGGGTAAATCCGTCTCTTTGATATGGATATAAGCGTAATCAAAATCTTCATAATGTTTTTTTAAAACTTTGATGCTGAATTCGCTCGCCATATTTAATCCCTCATGAAGATTTTCATAAGCATCTAATCTTTTCAACGGAGGATATGGAAATGAGAACGTCTCCATCCCGCTAAGTTTTGAAAACCCGATCTCAAGAGGCATATAAGAAATCGACATCCATTTTTTGTATTGCTTGAGTTTAGGAATTTCTACTCCCGGACCTCTCAACAAAAGATAATTAGCAGGAAGCAAGCCTTTCCTTTTCCTTTCAGAATTTACATTATTTTTATCAAGAATCTCGTACGCATGTTCAAGAAATTCGTTGACAACATTAGCCGAATAAATTGCATTTTCATCTTCCAAAAGAGGGTAACATCGTCCTACTTTATCTATAGGAACGTGTTTTCCGAGTAAATAGGTAGAATCATTTCCAGAAACATTATCTGAAAATCCCCCTTTAAAGACCAGAGTTGCTCTATGCTGTATCGTTGGAATGAACTCAAATTTCACAGGTAATTTTATTTTATTATTTAATTCATTCGCTAAAATTTTTGCTTCATTATCTGTTAGAGTCCTTCCAACTCTGCGATCTAAAACATTTCCATCTTTGAGATTATCAATTGTTGCAAAATTGACTCTATAAGCCAAATCGCCTCTTATGATTTTTAATCCAGTTCCATGAGCTTCAAGCATTCCTCGAGTAGCGCTCATTAGTTTATTTCCAAATATTGAAACGATAGCATCATCACTAGCAGGAGTAAATCCCGGTTTAACCGAATGCATCATCCCCATATCCCCTCGATTCGCCAAAAAATCTAAATTTGGTGTATGAGCCACTTCAAGAACAGTTTTATCGCCAAATTGTCTATTAGGCAAATCGCCTAGTCCATCCAATATAACAAGTACACCTTTCATTTTAACAAATAACTGAAGTGTCAATTCTTTATAAAAATTTGGTATTACTTGTTTTAGTTAAAAATATTTCCGAAAAGAGATATATTTCCAAATAAGATTAAAAAAATAAAGAAAAAGAAAAAAATTAAATTATTTTATATTGATTTTTTAACGTTAAATTCAATATTTTCTTCATCATCAAGAGATCCAACACTAATTTTGTAACCTTCTACATCAATCTCAGTTTTTTCTTTTATTACTTCTTTAGTTATCTTATCTCCCTTTATGATTTCAACTTCAACTTGTTTCTTTCCAGAAGGAAATATCCAAAGGATCTTTTCATCTTTAACTTTTATAGGTTTAATATAAAGATCATCTTTAACATTTTCAAGCGCAGTATCTTTATCCTCAAACTTGTTGATATTCGTTTCAGATTTTTTTGTTACTGTTAATGTTTCATCAATTGAAATAGACTCAGAATCCTTTTCATCCTTAGAATCAACATCTATTACTTTAAACGTAAACTTCCTTTTTCCAGTAGCTGTTAAGTCATAAGTCATTTCATTTGGAGCTTGAAGAGTTCCTCGCAGTAACAGGAAATTTTCGTAACTTTTTATATTTCCTGAAAAACTTCCTACTTTCTCTTTTGAATCTTCCGTATAAATTTCGAATTGGACTACGCTTTTGAGTACCGTTCCGCTAATTTTATACGGTTTATTTTCAAACCAAAGTTTACCGTCTAGGGCATTATCTTTTTTCAAAACTTTGAGTTCAATGATCTTCCCATCACTTTCATCACTAGACAAAGCAAAACCATCTCCTATAAAATAAGAAGCTGGTTCTGGTGTTGGTACAGGCGTTTCTCCATAGACTAATACTCCTTTAGCAACAGCTTTGGAATCTTTTCCTCTGACGATTACGCCAAAAGGATGGACTCCCTTACTATTCGTTTGAACTGTTAACTCGACAGATTTTTTCCTTCCGAGGTCTAATGTGAATGCATTTTCAGTAAATGAACCAGTTGAGTCTTTCCCTTCAAACTCAAGTGTATATTCATATTTTGGGCGAGCGCATAAACTTTCTCCATCAACAGTAGATGTATCTTTGCAGGTAATATAATTTAATTCATGTGTATCTCTCACAACAACTTCATAAGTTTCTTTACCCGTGCCCGTCACTTGTTTTTCTGGATATACATACACTTCAACATAATTAACAGTTGGACTCACAACACCCGGTTTTTCATTATCTGGTACTTTGATTGTATTTACTATAAACTTTGCTTTTTTTCCGTCGTCACTAACAGATTTGAAAAAAATAGCCAAATTAGTTGGATTAAGTGTTACAATATTCTTTTCTCCCTCAATTCGAGTCAAAGTATTAACTGGTTTATTTATCCCTTCAGGCAAAATTCCATATTTTATCTTCGCTTGATAAACAGACGGATTCGTCTTAAGGAGATCTAGATCTACAAGTTGAATTTCTAAATTCAAAACTTTTGCTGATTCTCCAATTCCTAATTCAATTTCTTGTTCGTAAGGAGAACTTACGGTTGGACCCCCGACTACAGTAGTACTTCCACTTCCATAATTACTTTCGGCCATAACCGTCCCTATAAGGAATAAAGCAAATAATATTGTGGTTAGCGCTAATATTGAACTTTCAACATTTCTAATTTTTTGTTTTATCATTTTTATCAGTTCATTTAAGCCTTTATTTTTCCTCCAGGCGTTTAATTGATTTTTCATGTATCATAATCATAAAAATCATATATAGATTTGTAGTTGGAACAATCTGGAACTTTCTCATTTCAACCTCACCATTTTGTTCTTCCCTTCACCCTCTCTGATAATTAATTTTTTCTTCTCTAAATTAAGGATGTATCTTGTAAAACTCGCTTTTGGGATTCCAAGATTTTTTCGTATCTCCTTTTGCCTCAATGATTTTTTCATTAACAATTCTATTATTTCTTTTTCTTTATCATTTATAAAAGGAAAAACCTCTTCGAGCTTTCTTTTATTTTTACTTATCATTAAAAAATAACCTATAACTATCAATAAAACCAAGAGGAATATGATAACCAAATAAACAGGAAAGTAATTATTTTCCCTTTCAGTTTCATATTTTATATTAAAATCTAATTTCCTATCTTCATTTATTAACGAAATGGTCTTTTTATCAAAATCAACAATATGATCGTTTCCTTCTATAGAATAAATTCTATTAGTTGAGGAAGGTAAATGAATATCCAAGAATATACTATCATAAGTTTCTCCATTTAAAGAAAAGCTCCAAATCCAATCATTTTTATCGATTAAAGAAGACGTTTCTCCTTTCAAAGTTTGCGTTTCTGGAATAAAAATAATCCCTTTTATATTGAGTGGAACATCGCTCTTAACATCTATCTTAGATAATCCATCATTGTACAGATATATGTCCCCAGAAATATATGAAGCTGAAACATTCTGAATCAATACAAGTAATACAATCAAAAATACCCCTTTTTTCATATTATACTGAGTTTAATTTAACTTAAAAAAGTTTACTTAGAGCCTATCCACATAGACAGGCTCTCCAAGTAATAATTCCACAAGCCAAATGAAGCATCGCAAGATAATTTTCAGCCTTTTTGCACCAACGAATTAATAATCCTCTAAATCTGTTCAGCCAACTAT
>Ga0210057_1004787_pt1 | contig 17735 bp, 20 predicted proteins | sample CryGeyCG2114_010_2_FD_183968 | JGI IMG/M metagenome (GOLD analysis project Ga0210057, IMG submission 183968) | Groundwater microbial communities from aquifer - Crystal Geyser CG10_big_fil_rev_8/21/14_0.10 (SPAdes) (version 2) | ecosystem: Environmental > Aquatic > Deep subsurface > Groundwater ...
AAGCCCCGATGGGTCGCCTCAATTCACGCAGGGTGGAGGGGAATCGAGAATCGGATTTTTCAAAACACTGCCAAGTCATTAATTCGCCTCGGTTGTAATCCTAGAACTCTGTTGGTTTTTGTTGGTCCCCATATCCAAACCACGAGTTTCGAAGTTCAAAATGAAGTCCGAGATCTGTTGTTAAAAAGTGCCGATACCTGGGACACAAATCATTGTTGGACGGCAATTTCCGAGGACAAATCCCTGGTCAATCTCAACGAGATCCTGAAGTCTCAGATCGAAGCCTGCCAAATTCCCTTAGAAAATGTCTTCTTCGAATACAAAGACACCGTAAAGGATCCGACCTACCATTCCTACCGCAGGGATAAAGATCAATCCGGGCGTCAGCTCAGTTTTATTTCTTTGAAATAGGCGAGAAATGTGACGCAATTTAGCGTGAGCGGAAATCAAAGAATCCAATGAAAATGGTGGCTTGGGACGGAATTGAACCGCCGACACACGGATTTTCAGTCCGCTGCTCTACCTACTGAGCTACCAAGCCGGTCATTGGAAAAATGAACATTTAGTTACCTAACAAACGAGATCGGTGTCAATCAGACCTTTTCAAAAGCGGTCTTCAAATCACGCATCAAGTCCTCGAGATCTTCGACTCCAACACTCAAACGAATCAAGCTGTCATCAATGCCTAGAGCTTTTCTTGTCTCAGCCGGAACGCTAGCGTGCGTCATGATTGCAGGGTGTTCAACCAGGGATTCAACACCGCCTAAACTTTCAGCAAGTGCAAAAATCTGCACATTTTCCAGAAAGGTTCTGGCTGCATCCATTCCACCTTTGATGTGAAAAGTGATCATTCCACCCATTCCCAACATCTGCTCTTTGGCTAAGGCATGTTGAGGGTGTGATGAGAGACCGGGATAGATGACCTTTTGAACCTTGGGATGGGACTCTAAAAATTTGGCGATCGCCATCGCATTGCTTTCATGGGCTTTCATCCGCAACGGCAATGTTTTTAAACTCCGTAAACATAAAAAGGCATCAAATGTTGCCTGAATTCCACCCATTGAGTTGGTTAAGAACTGAATTTTTTCCGCAATCTCGGCTCGATTGGTAACAGCTGCTCCCCCCACCACATCTGAATGACCACCAATATATTTGGTCACCGAGTGCACAACAATATCAGCCCCCAGAGAAAGTGGCCGCTGAAAATAAGGGCTCATAAATGTATTGTCCACCGCCACCAAAATTCCGTGCTTTTTTGCCTCTGCCGAAATTCGTTTGATATCGACTAACTTTAGAGTCGGATTAGTCGGGGTTTCCAACCAAATCATTTTTGTCTCGGGCCGGATCGCTTTTACAAAATTTTCTGGATTGGTTAAATCGATATAACTGAAGTTGAGCCCATGATGTTGTAAGACTTTGTCAAATAAACGAAAAGTCCCGCCATACATGTCATCGCCAGCGATAACATGATCCCCACTCTTTAAAAGATGCAAGACCGTAGTGGTCGCGGCACAGCCCGATGAAAACGCAAATCCATGGGTGCCGCCCTCAAGACTGGCCAAGCAGTCCTCAAAAGCTCTGCGCGTAGGATTGTGTGTCCGACTGTATTCCCACCCTTTATGGCGTCCCGGAGACTCTTGCACATAAGTTGAGGTTAAATAAACCGGCGTCATAATTGCGCCCGTCGTGGGATCGGGCGATTGCCCAGCGTGAATAGCTCGTGTGGAAAATCCAAGATCTGTTGTCATTGATTTCATAAAAGTCCGTTCTCTTTCATCCATTGATCATTAAAAACTTTGCTCATGTACGCGCGCCCACCATCAGGAAATAAAACAACGATCTGAGACGGCTTCGTCAGAGATTTGGAGTATTCCATGGCGGCAGCCAAGGCCATTCCGGACGATGGTCCAACACAAAGGCCTTCTTGCGAGATAATTTTTCGGGTCATTTGAAAAGCCGTCTTATCATCAATCGAAATTGCCTGATCAACGACATTGAAATGAATATTCTTGGGAAAAAGTGGACTCTCTGGCCCCATGTCCTCACCGACGCCCTCTACTTTGTAGGGCTTGGGTGGAATCACAATTTTTTGATGTTTATAAACATCACACAAGACACTGCCCACCGGATCAGCCAACACGATTTTTGTGTCTTTATTCTTTTCCTTTAAATAGCGTCCAACACCTGAAATTGTTCCGCCGGTTCCCGCACCCGCGACAAAAACATCGGTCTTGCCATCTGTTTGTTGCCAAATTTCCGGACCCGTTGAGTGGTAATGACGATGTGGATTGTCAGGATTGTGGTACTGATTGGTGCAAAATGAATTGGGGGTCTCTTCGGTCAATCGTTTGGTCACTGACCAATAGCTGCGCGGATCTTCCAGCTCAACAGCGGATGGGGTGATGATCACTTCGGCGCCATATGCTCGCAAGATCGCCCGCTTTTCTTCTGAAATTTTATCTGGCATCACAAAAATACAACGATACCCGCGAACTGCTGCCACCATCGCCAATCCCAAACCAGTATTTCCAGATGTGGCCTCGACTATGGTGCCTCCCGGCTTCAACAATCCCTTTTTTTCCGCCTGATCTAAAATTTCCACGGCAATTCGATCTTTAACACTCCCGCCGGGATTGAAATATTCCACCTTGGCCCAAAATGTATGAGGAGTCTCCCCGACCACGCGATTCATCCGAATCAAAGGAGTATTTCCGATAGCATCAATAATGTTTGAATAGACATTTTTCATAACAGCTCCGCCTTTTTTTCCTTTTTCTCGATCAGATGACTGGTCATTTTCGACATCAGAGCTAAAACCAGGCTCATTTGCTGTATAGGATCCGAGACATAGTCCATCCCATTTGCCGCCATGAGCTTCTTGATCTGACTTTGATTTGGTTTTTCCTTAGTGAGCTCCTCTATCAGAAGCTCCAACGAAGCAATATCTACTTTTTTCATGTCACCCTCTTTAATCCTGACAATCTATCGAGAGGAGACCCTTGGATCAACTTTATCCAGCAGTGTCATTCAATTTGCGAGCAACTGACTCAGAAATGGCCCCAGCAGCAGCGCTAAGAAGGCCGGAAATTGCAAGAATAGAAGAGGAATCAGAGACTTTATCGGTAAAGTTGCGACAAACTCCTCGATTTCTAAGGCAGCTAGCTCATGGAGATCGGTCTCGAGCAAACAGATCTGTTGATATATCGGTTCTCCCCTTAAACCCATCTCCAATAGCTCAAAACACTGTCTTCTCAACGGAGACATCTGAGATACGGCAGGCAAAGGGCTACGCCCCAATTCCAATAGTTGAAGCCAAAGTCGAATCTGTTGATACCAAGGGCTTGAGGCGTCCTGTTGCGTGTAATTCTGAAGTGTTGTCTTTAACGATGTTCCTTTTTCTAGACCAAACCGAACTTCCATTAAAAGTTCGATGGGTGGCGCTAAAGTTTCCATTGATACCTCTTTCCAATTCGATGAACCCAAATAAATCCCAGCAGAAAAAGGCCAGACGAACAAAATACCAGTGACCTCTGCTGAGAAAGTCCAAATTCGTAGTGAACATAGACCAACAATAGCAAGTAGAGGCCCGTGATAATCCCCGATTGCATCTTAACTTGAAGAACAGCCTGCCTCGACTTCCGTCGAAATGAATCTTCGATCATTAATCGGTGTCTCAGGGCCTTAAGACGATCAATTGGCTTATGCAAACACTGATCAATCTGCGCAAGTTCGTAAAAAAAGAACTGAATTCTGCGGTCCGAAGAGACCTTCAAGTGTTTCTGGTATTGAAGAGAACTCAGAAAGTCCTTCAAAATCATACTTAGATGACGTGGCGCCGTCTCAGAATAGAGAAAAAGTGCCGTTCGGAATCCTTTTCCAGACCTCATCGATAAAACGACATGGTCCAAAACGGGAACCATAGCGGTTCTTACCATCTTTTCTCGATTTTTTTGAACAAGCATGGCCATCATCCATGGTCCAAAAAAGATCAGCATCGTGAGAAAAAAAATCCAGGAAATGTGCTCGTGGAGCGAAAGAAAGACGACGGACGCACCCCCAAGAACAGCCCAATTTATTCGTTGAGAATTTTTTTTGCCGACAAGGTGAAGTCCTTCGATCAAAATCAGTGTTCGGTGGGCGACCAGCAGTCCGAAGATTGTTTGAAAGAGCCAAATCATCATAAGAAAACCTCCCGATTGGACCTCACACGCAAAAAAAGTGCTCAAGAAAAAAATTTTTATTGACGATAGAAGTCACATTGGGAACACTTGAAGTAAGAAGTCTTCTTTTTGTTTCAAGTTTGTAAAAGAATTTGAAGTGGAAAGAAGAAAACAAGAGGGTTAGAAGAACAACAACTTTGCATCCCGTAAAGGGAATCCATTCTAGGAGGAGCATATGGCAAAGAAAAAAGCAAAAGCGACAAAAAAGGCTGCTAAAAAAGCAACTAAAAAGGCGACTAAAAAAGCCACTAAGAAGAAAGCTACTAAGAAGAAGTAGTTTCTTCGATCCTGTAATAGGATATAAAAAACCCTCGGCAAAACCGGGGGTTTTTTATTTTCAGAACTCGTTTTCTTTCATTAGATCAAATCTAGAAGTAAAAGATAGAGCCTAGACCACCAACCGCTGCCGATCCTCCAGACAACTTTGACAGCAAGGTCACCTCAAGAAAAAAGGACAGGCCTGTATACTCCCCATGCAACTGACTGTATTGAAGACCAATGTGTGGGGTTAAAAAATCCAGAGCAAACTGTCCGGTGCTCTTCTGCTCATCTGATAAAAACCGAGATCCCAAAACAGACGGCGTGCTTCTTTCAAGATTTCCTTGGCTACTGGATGCATTATACCAGCGAGCATACCCGATGCCAGCATAAGGACTCATCGTCGAATCCGCTAAAAAATGGCGCCACTGAAGCTGAAAGGATCCATATCCTGGACCTCCGCCAAAACCGGTGATCACTGAATTGGTTGGAGTCAGGTTTAGTTCAACTAAAAAACCGGCCAGGCCCAGATTGCCGGCCAATTCTGCGCCAACACCCATTCTCCTTTTCGTCCGCAACTCTAAAGAAGAACCAAACACTTCCCCATCGTCTTCCATAACGACTTGATGCCGTTGGGATAAGGGTCGAATGCGTGTTTCTTGAACAGAGCCTGTCGACGACGGCCTACCCTCTTCGATGAGCACAGCAGAGCCCGCCCATACATTGGCGGTTAGAAATATATTGAGAATAAGACCGGTGATCATTGCTTTCATTGAAGGTTCCCCCACGCTTTGATTGTCACCGCAATATCGACGCGCGCGCAAGTTTCACAGCAGCGAATCGCCACAAACAACGCCATGCTCTAGAGTCCTGAAATTGTCTGGGAAATCTTGTCTATGCTGATGATTTAAGTTTGAATGATCGAGCATTGACAGGAAAAAACCCTCTCGATCGACTTAGTCGAAACTAAAACAGGAGAATCTATGGCTCACAAAAGAAAAAAAATCACCGTCATTGGCGCAGGTTTTGTTGGATCAACGTGCGCGCACTGGGCAGCCTCTAAAGAATTGGGCGACGTTGTCGTACTGGATATCAACGAAGGCACAGCCAAGGGAAAGGCCCTGGACCTTTTGCAGGCTTCGCCTGTCTATAAATTTGATTCCACAGTTACCGGAACTTCGAACTATGCCGATATCGCTGACTCTGATGTGGTCATTTTGACCGCTGGGATGCCACGAAAACCTGGGATGAGCCGTGATGAACTTCTCGGCATCAACGGCAAGATCGTTAAAGAGTGCTGTGAGGGAATCAAAAAATATGCTCCAAACTCAATTGTGATTGTGGTTTGTAATCCCATGGATGCAATGGCTGTTCACGCAAAAAAATGTCTGGGATTTCCACGTGAGCGTGTGATCGGGATGGGCGGGGCCCTGGACTCTTCTCGTTTTCGCACCTTTATTGCCGACGAACTCAAGGTCTCTGTTAAAGACGTTACCGGAATCGTTATTGGAAATCATGGTGATGCCATGGTTCCTCTTCCGCGTTTGTCATCTGTAGGTGGAGTTCCTTTGAACGAGCTTCTTTCAGCAGACAAAATCAATGCGATCGTTGCCAGGACAAAACAGGCTGGCGCTGAAATCGGTGGACTTCTTAAAACAGGCTCTGCTTACTATGCTCCGTCTGCTGGTGCCGTCGAAATGGCCGAAGCGATTTTGAAGGATCAAAAGCGTCTCGTTCCCTGTGCTGTTGAACTCAACGGCGAATATGGAATCAACGGTTTATTTGTTGGCGTAGTCTGTAAGCTTGGCGGCAAAGGAATGGAAGGAATCGTTCAATTTAAGCTGAATGCAGATGAACAAGCTGAGTTTGAAAAATCTGTCGGCGCCGTCAAGGCTTTGGTCGATGGTTTGAACAGCATACAAATCTAAATATTAGAGAGAGAGCACCATGAATATTCACGAGTATCAGGCAAAAGAAGTTTTGCGAAAGTATGGAGTAGCGACCTTGCAGGGAAAAGTAGCCTTTAATGCCGATGAGGCTGTTAAGGCTGCCGAGAGTATCGGTGGAAATGTTTGGGTTGTTAAGGCCCAAATTCACGCCGGAGGCCGAGGCAAAGGCGGCGGTGTTAAAGTCGCAAAGTCCCTTGATGAGGTTCGCGATCTTTCGAAAAAAATTATTGGCATGACACTCGTCACCCACCAAACTGGCCCCGAGGGCAAGAAGGTTCAAAAGGTTCTGATTGAACAGGGTTGCCAGATTGCCAAGGAATACTATGTCGCCTGCCTGGTCGATCGAACGACAGGCCATGTTGCGATGATGGCTTCCTCCGAAGGTGGTATGGACATCGAGGAAGTCGCGGCAAAAAACCCTGAGGCTATTGTTAAGGTCGATATTGATCCAGTCACTGGCTTGATGCCCTTTCAGGCCCGAGAGCTTGCCTTTGCTATTGGAATTCCAGTTGCGAACCTCGGGAAAGCCACTCAATTCTTTAACGGACTTTATCGTGCTTTTGTTGAATGCGATTGTTCGATTGCTGAAATCAATCCCCTGGTTCTTACCCAAGGGGGAGATATTTTGGCCTTGGACGCCAAGATGAATTTTGATTCAAATGCTCTCTACCGACACAAGGATATTCTAGAATACAGAGATCTCAACGAAGAAGAACCCACTGAAATCGAAGCCTCAAAATATGACCTCGCGTTCATTAAATTGGATGGAAACATCGGCTGTCTGGTTAACGGGGCCGGCCTCGCGATGGCCACCTTGGATATTATTAAACTTCACGGCGAGTCTCCAGCCAACTTTTTAGATGTCGGAGGGGGCGCCAACAAGGAAAAGGTCACTGCGGCCTTTAAAATCATCCTTGAAGACAAAAATGTGAAGGGTATCTTGGTCAATATTTTTGGTGGAATTATGAAATGTGACATCATCGCCGAGGGTGTCATCGCTGCTTCCAAAGAAGTTGGCATTCGAGTTCCCCTGGTTGTTCGTCTTGAAGGAACCAATGTTGATTTGGGTAAAAAAATGTTGCGGGAAAGTGGCCTCAACATCACGCCGGCCGATGATCTGACTGATGCAGCCCAAAAAATTGTCGCTGCTGTTCGAGGGGGTAAATAATGTCTATTTTGGTCAACAAAGAAACCCGTGTCATCTGCCAGGGAATTACCGGCGCTCAGGGGTCTTTTCACTCGGAGCAATGTCTGGCTTATGGCACCAAGTTGGTCGGTGGCGTAACTCCGGGTAAGGGCGGAACCAAACACTTAAACCTTCCAGTCTTCAATACGGTCCGTGATGCCAAAAAGGCAACTGGTTGCAACGTTTCAATGGTTTTTGTACCCCCTCCATTTGCAGCTGATTCCATTCTGGAGGCCGTGGATGCCGATCTTGATCTGGTTATTTGTATTACAGAAGGAATTCCAGTCTTGGATATGGTCAAAGTTCGCCGTTTTATGGATGGCAAAAGAACTCGTCTCATTGGCCCAAATTGTCCCGGCGTGATCACTCCGGGTGAATGTAAAATCGGCATCATGCCAGGCCACATCCACAAACCAGGAAGAATTGGGGTTCTGTCCCGATCTGGAACCTTAACCTATGAAGCCGTCCATCAGCTGACCCAGGTTGGACTTGGACAAAGCAGCTGCGTAGGCATCGGCGGAGACCCAGTGAACGGCACCAATTTTATCGATGTTCTAAAGCTTTTCAATGCGGATCCAAATACTGATGCGGTCATTATGATCGGTGAAATTGGTGGTTCCGCCGAAGAAGAAGCTGCGGAATACATTAAAAAAGAGTTTAAAAAGCCTATTACGGTGTTTATTGCTGGAGCATCTGCCCCCAAAGGAAAACGCATGGGTCATGCTGGCGCCATTATCAGTGGCGGAAAAGGGACAGCCGAAGCTAAATTTGAGGCTCTTGAAGCTGCTGGTTGCAAAATTGCCAGATCTCCGGCAGATATGGGCAAAACACTTAAATCACAACTGAAATAGAGGTGGACGATGGCCATGGAAAAAACATTCTCAATCATTAAACCCAATGCTGTTAAAAAAAATGTCATTGGAGACATTATCGAAAAATTTGAGACGAGCGGTCTGACAATTGCCGCCGCCAAAATGACAATTCTCTCCAAGGATAAATGTGAGCTTTTTTATGCCGAACACAAAGAGCGTCCATTTTTTGGTGAACTGGTTTCCTTTATGACATCGGGTCCAGTAATGCTGCTTTGCTTGGCGGGTGAAAATGCCGTTTTAAAAAATCGCGAGATCATGGGCGCGACAGACCCAAAAAAGGCCGCTCCTGGCACCATTCGAGCAAAACATGGCGACAGCATGGGGGAAAACGCTGTTCATGGTTCAGACAGTCCTGCCTCAGCGACTCGTGAACTGGCCATCTTTTTTGATCAGCACGAAATTTGTAACCTGTGATATCCAATAATTAATGACATCAAGTCACGAGCCCATTGAGGTCACCGTCGAAAAAATTGCCTTCGGTGGCCAGGGCATTGCCCGCAAAGATGGTCTCGTTTATTTCATTCCCTTCTCTGCCCCTGGTGACCGCTTGATGGTCCGAGTGACCGACGAGAAGAAGAATTTTCGGACGGCTGAAATTCAAGAAATTTTGTCCCCGGGGCCCGAGCGAGTTACACCCCCTTGTCCTGTCTATGGACGTTGTGGTGGCTGCAACTTGCAGCATATTTCCTATGAAGAACAACTGCGACAAAAACAGAACTTGGTTTTGGAGCAATTAAAGAAAAATCTAACCACGGACACCGAGATTCTGCCCATTGTTCCCAGCCCCACACCCTTCCACTATCGAAATCGAATTCAACTTAAATTTGATGGCCAGCGGCTCGGCTTTTATGAACGAAAAAGTCATACCATCATTGATCTTGAGGACTGTTTGATCTGTGATGACCGACTCACGGCTCAATTTTCGGACTTGAAAAAATCTCTTTCAGAAAAAAAACAACCTGCGCCCAAAGTGGAGCTCTTTTTAAACACTGAAAATCAAGTGGAGAGCTCCCTCTCTGACTCAGGTCCAACGGAAGGTCTAGGTTTTTCCCAGGTTAATCAGGCACAGAACATCAATTTAACATCCACATTGAAGCAATGGATCTCTGAAGATCCATCTGAAAAGATCTATGATTTCTATGCGGGAGCAGGAAACTTTACCTTTCCTCTGTTGGATCAATTTCGACGATCTACAGTCCACTCCGTTGAACTCAGCGAAAAATCTGTCAAAGATGCGAAACGAAGAATTCTAGAAATGAACCTGAGCCCTAAACGAGTCCAATTTTTTTGTTCCGATGTCGGGGCCTTTCTCAAAAGAGTGATTCTTCAAGACGATTCCATCGCCATTCTTGACCCGCCACGCGTTGGATGTGCTGATCAAGTGATTCATTCATTAGCCCCACAAAACCTCAAAAAAATTTACTACATCAGCTGCAATCCGAGCACACTTGCGCGAGATCTCACATTACTTAAAAATTGGAAAATAGGTCGTCTTCAGGCCTTCGATATGTTTCCTCAGACAGATCACATTGAAGTTCTTGCCGAGCTTGTCATTGACTCTCGTTAAGCCGCTGATATCCTGGATAATGTGGGAAGATCATTACTCCTCTTTTTATTGATCCTTGGGCTCTCTGGCTGTGCGTCAATCAAGTCTGAAGACTCACGGATGGCAGACTTGCATTTGCAAATCGGAACTTCTCAGCTCAATAGCGGAAACTACCCTCAAGCTCTGCAAGAATTGCTGACCGCCGAAGATCTAGACGGCGATAACCCTGTTATTCAAAACAATCTTGGTCTCGCCTATTTTGTACGAAATCGTTATGACCTCTCGGAAAAACATATTCGAAAGGCCCTTGATCAGAAATCAGACTACACTGATGCCAGAAATAATCTTGCTCGACTGCTGATTGAAAAGGGTCAACTTGATGAGGCAATCAAAGAAGCCAAAAGTGCGGCTGAAGATCTGACTTACACCTCTCCAGAAAAACCAATGATCAACTTGGGCCTAGCGTACTTTAAACAAGGTAAATTTGCCGAGGCAAAAACTCATTTTCTAAAAGCGATCGATTATCAACGCGACAACTGCTTGGCCAATTCATATTACGGCAGAAGTCTGTATGAGCTGAAAGACAAGGCACGTGCAGCTGCGGCTTTAGATCGCGCCGTCGGTTTTTGTCAACGAACTCAATTTGATGAACCTCACTATTACAGTGCGCTGACCTACTATGCCATGGGACAGAAAGACAAAGCAGTGGCTCGTTTTGAAGAACTGATTAAACTCTATCCCAATGGGGCTTACGTAGATAAATCAAAAATAATGTTGGAAACTATTCGCAAATAAAAAGGGTTTTATGGAAAATCTTGGGCAACTACTGAAATCAGAAAGAGAAAAAAGAGGCCTGACCCTGCATGAGATCGGCCTCAGCTTAAAGATCAATCCGAAAATACTTAAGGCCATCGAAGACGGGGACCAAACTCATCTGCCGGCAAAAACATTTCTTCGGGGGTTTATCCGTTCCTATGCTCAATATCTACGAATTGATATCGCTCTTGCTCTTGAATTATTTCAGAACGAATACGGATCGACCAAACCAGAAGAACCAAACTCAGGAGAAAGCGCTCGAACTTCTTCCGCAAGTGGGAGTTCGCCCACCAGTCCAACAGTTCCTAAAAATGATGGCCCTCGTCTGGTCAAAGAAGACCACCTGATCGCAAAACAAAACAACAGTCGAGTCTATCAAATCATTGGAACACTGGTTATTCTAGTCATGATCGCCTTTGTAGCAAAGATGATCGACAAGTACCAAAAAGAGTCTCATATTGAACGCGATCATCTCGAACAAGAATTGAGTGACGTTTCTCGACTCAATTTGACCACGACATCAAGTCTTTCTACCAGTACCACTCTGCAAGACGAAGCGCCGATGTCCATGGCCACTCCGGTATCTAGCTCTAGTACTGTTACTTCGACCTCTTTGCACTCTTCAACCTCTCTCCATCCGTCGACCACCATCCACACCTCAACATCAACGACGCATGCTAAGATCTCGACAACAACTCTTACGACGACCACCTTGAAAACCACAACGACGTCAAAAACAAGTACTTCTACTCGGATAACCACGACATCTTTGGCCGCCGTTGCGACCTCTGTAACCACCACGACACAAAATAAAAATGTGCGTTCTATCGAGGTCATTCTCGAGGCTTTAAATAAAATTTCTGTCCGTTTTTCTTTGTCGGATGGAAAGTGGGAAACATTAAATCTCGCCACGGATGAAATTCACGTATTCAAAAGTAAATCCAAAATCAATCTCGAGATCTCAGACGGTGGAGCCGTCAATGTGATTGTCAACGGCCGTGATCGAGGCGTACCTGGAACAATTGGGAAGCCAATAAAACTCTCTTATCCATAGACAAAAGGAGTTTTGTTGAAAAGGTTTTGGCCCCTCTGGGCAATCAGTCTTTTGGCAAAGATGTTTCTGTCATCGGTAATTCCGATGACCAACGATGAAACCTATTACTGGGTTTGGTCTCAACATCCCCAGCTCAGCTACTTTGATCATCCACCCATGGTCGCCTGGTTGTTGTGGTTGGGACATTCCTTTGAATTCCTTGGAAATGCGGTTCGCTGGCCCGCTGTGATTCTGGGCCACCTAACCATTGCCGTTTGGTATTTCATATGGAGGAGATATGTTTCTGAAGACGGCCATAAATTCTCTTGGTGGCTTCTCTTGGCGCTTTTTACGCCGCTCTTTGGCTTTGGCTCCCTGTTGGTAACACCAGACTTGCCCGTCCTGTTCTTTTGGTCTCTCTCAGCCTATTTTTTTCTGGGACTCACTCAGAACAAAAAATGGTCTTCTTATCTTCTGCTAGGCGTTTCACTTGGATTAGGTTTTTGTTCCAAGTACCACATCGTTCTTTTTGTTTTGTTTGCCGCCGTATATTTGGCAAAAGAAAAAATGTGGGCTGTTATTTTTAATAGAAAGACCTTTGCTACCATCGCGACTGGCCTTCTGTTTTCCAGTCCCGTTCTTGTTTGGAACTTTCAAAATCAGTTCGAATCCTTTCTTTTTCAAGCTCATCACGGGCTTGGAGACAGTCAGTACGAGTTCTTTTGGACATGGAGCTATGTTCTGGCTCAATTTCTTATTTTATCTCCGCCCCTGGTGCTGGCCGCCCTTCGATGTCGTCTACCGGCAAAGATTCGAGTACTGGCTTATCTCTCTTGGGGACCCTTGGCTTTCTTTCTATTGACCTCGCTGCGTGGCTCCGTCGAGGTCAATTGGCCAATTGTTGCATATCCCAGCTTCTTCTTGCTCTCCACACTTGGTTCTCAGGTTAAAAAAAGCATCCAGATCACCTGTATCTTTTGGGTAATTGTATTTTCTGTGTTGGTCTCGCAGACCATAACTCCCTGGATTCCGTTCGCGCCTGAGAAGATCAACGAACTTTCAGAATTTGAGCCCTTGTTGGCAGCGCAAACAAAATATCAACCATTCTACGCAAGTTCATATCAAATGGCCTCGTGGCTCTACTATACCACCAAAACTCCGATCAAAAAATTTCCAGGAATAAGTAGAGTCGATTTTTTTGATCGGCTCGATTCTGAACTTCCAGAGACCTATCCGATCTATATTGCCATCAAAGAATACACATCGATGCCCGAGTGGTTAACTCAAGAGAATTACAAAATAACCACTGTCGAAAAATTAAATCGAGGTCTCATTATAGTTAGGATAGACAAACCATGAAATTAATTATCACGTCGACCGTCCTTGTCCTTCTCTATCTTGTTTATGGGTTCTATCTTTCCCAGAATGATTTGACCGTGATTCCTGCGGACCTCAAGCGTGAACTGTCATCGGATTACTATGATTATCGAGGCGTCACCAATGTTAGAACAGATCTTTCTAATGGTTCGTCTTCTCCGTTGGAGGTCATTTCAGATGCGAAACAGTCAGGCTTGGACTTTATATTTTTAACAGACCTAAACCCCTTTGAAGTCTCTGAGTCCTTGGATGGATACCACGGCAATCTTTTGGTTTTTGTGGCCGGAGAATACTCATTTTTAGATTCTCGAATCCTTTATGCGAACCTCGATCCAACAAAAAAACCCAGCGATAGCTCCGAGGCCAATCTATTTTTTACCGATTTGCTGTCTAAGAAGTATCGCGAAAGCCCGGACACCCTTGTGACCTTGGCGAGCCCATTTAAAAACGGAAACCCTGTTTGGTCGGGAACCTATCCAACCGGCTTGGATGGAGTTGAAATCGTCAATCCAAAATCCATCGCTGCCAAAGCCTGGGTGCGATCTCGCATCAGCGTTCTTTGGAGCTTCATCATCTATCCATTCAATCTTCGCTATTCATTTTTACGACTTTTTAAGGAACCCTCCGAGGAAACTTCTCTTTGGGATCAGTTGTCCCGCGAGCGCCCGACCTCTGCCTTTGGTGGCGCCGATGCCTCCGCACGCGCTGTACCCTGGGCCAACGCCCTCCTTAAATTTCCCAGCTATCAAAAATCCATGGAGATCACAAATAACCACGTTCTGCTCAATTCTGAACTAACCGGAAATCAAAAAAAGGATCGCCAGAAAATTTTCAACGCTCTCAAGAGAGGAAATTTCTATGTAAGTCTGGATATCCTCGGCGATCCTCGCGGATTTTTTGCTGTTATGGAGGCAAAAGACAGGAAAACGATCATGGGAGAACATCTCAACTTTTCCAAAGATCTTCACTTAAGGGCAAAACTTCCTATCGTTCCCAAAGATTTCTACGAAATTGTCGTGTTCAAAAATGGAGAACGAGAGTTTGCATCCAATTCTCCCGAATTGGACTATCCTGTCGCTGGGCCCGGAATCTATCGTGTCATCGTTCGCGTCAGTCCCTATTTGCCAATTCCAGATGGAATAAAATGGATCACTTGGATTTATACGAATAATTTTTACGTCGAATAACTAGGCCACTTTTAGCTAAGGTCTGGCAGCTTAGTCTTTCCTTTTCATCCCACTGACGGTCTGTCGCCATATCATTTTCAACCTCGGTCCGAGGCGGCAAACAGTCCAATCCCGTAATGACCTCGATAAGACATGTCCCACAGCTCCCCATGCCTCCGCAGCTATGGTCAATTTCCATCTCGGCGGCCAACAGTGCATCTAAGATCGTCTGACTTTGACTCGCGTTGACATCGGCCTCCTCAGGCAAAACCCTGAAGACAATGGCGTCTTTTGAACTTTGAGAATTGATTTTCAGGTTCTTTTTGAACAAACTTGAAACTCCCTTCCATCTTATGTATCAAGGATTTTATGAGATTCATAGCTTTTGACTTAGAAACCACAGGCACTGTTCCCGGCGTCGACCAAATCGTAGAAATTGGAGCTGTCCGTTTTAACGGATCTCAAATTGACGGGGTATTTTCAACACTCATTGACCCCCTTCGACCAATTCCTCCTGGGGCTTCCGCTGTGAATGGAATTTCCAACGACATGGTCAAAGGCAAACCGACAATAGACACAATTCTGGAATCCTTCACTGACTTCTGCCAGGAAGATTTTTTAGTGGCGCACAATGCTCCTTTTGATTCTCAGTTTCTAACCGCTGACTATAAGAAGCTCGAATTTCCAACTCCACGGGGTTTGATCTTAGATACCCTTCCAATCGCTCGAAAGGTTTTTCCAGGCCTACCCAATTACAAACTGGGAACACTGATTCAACACTTGAAAATCCCTGCATCGAATTTTCACCGTGCCGAGGAAGATGCAACCTATTGTGGAAACCTTTTTCTTGAAATGGTTAAGAGGATTTCAATCAACGGCCAGCCGCCAGCCATCCAGAATCTGATTGCGCTCACAGGGAAACCTGAGAGTCGCTTTCCGATCATTGAAAAGAAACCAAAGCAGATGGATCTTTTCGGAAGCCTTCTCTGACCGCGGCCTTTATCAAAATTTTTCTGTTTTATATTTCGCGAGCCTGTTGCGCAATGGGGTAACGTCGTCCTCGACCAAAACCATGTCGAGACACTTTTAAAATTGGCGGTGCCTGCCAACGCTTAAATTCCGTTCTTAACAACAATGGATTCAACCACTTCTCAGTCTTTGTTTTTGCGGGTGAGCAGTTTTCCACCAAATTTTCCACGGCCTGATCCAAGTCCACATAGGAAGGAAGACTGTCTTTGTCCTTTTGATGGGGACGCAGTTCCGCGCTAGGATCTCTCGTCATGATCAATGATGGAATCAGTTCCCTGTCAGAATTATACAGATCACAAAGTTCATAAACCTGCCTTTTCAATAGATCTCCAATGGGCGCAAGTCCCCCACACATATCTCCGTACAAGGTCGCATAGCCGGTCGCGTATTCACTTTTATTGGAGGTTGAAAGCAACAAAGAGTTTTCATGATTTGCCACTGCCATCAGTATACAACCACGAATTCGTGCCTGTAAGTTTTCATGAACAAGACTGAATCGATGAATATCAAGCTCTTGATCCACCAACGACTTCATGGTCTCAAAAATATTTTGTATTGAAATATTTTGCACCGAAATTCCCAAATTTTTCGCCAACTCTTGGGCTAGCTCTAAGCTCTCCGGCGAATTGTAGGTTGTGGGCAAAGCAAAGGCTTTTACATGTTCGGCGCCTAAGGCTTCAACAGCCAAGCAGGCGACCAGGGCCGAATCAACTCCGCCGGACAATCCCAAATGAACATTTTCGATCCCCGTCTTTCCGCAATAATCACGAATTCCAAGAACCAAGGCCTGTTTAAGCAGAACGATATTTGGAACGGGCTTGTTCTTTTCAACGTTGCGATGATTTTCCAATTCAAATATTTTGAAGTCTTCTTGAAAATATGAGCAGGCTAAAACCTCACGACCTTTGTCGTCACAAGCAAAGCTGGCACCGTCATAAATAATTTCATCCTGACCTCCAACTAAGTTGCAATAAACCATGGGCGCCTTAAATAATTTAGCTGTATTAGAAACTAGCTGATGCCGGACTTTCTTTTTTCCCGGATAAAATGGCGAAGCGCTTAGGTTAACGACAAGATCCACTTTCTTTTTTGCTACTGACAACAAAGGATTTTCACCATATTGGTTCCGACGATTTTTCATTGGCCAAGCCCAGATGTCTTCACAGATGGTCACCAAAATTGTTTTTCCCTGAAATCGAACGAAGTTATTTTTTATTGACCCTCTCTCAATAAAACGGGCTTCATCAAAAACATCCCCAGTCGGAAGAAGCTGCTTATGAAAATACTTTGGCTTTTTTCCTTTTTCTAAGAGGACCGCGGAATTGAAATAGGGCCGTCCTGATTTCTTAGGGTTTTTTGCAATCACCCCCAAAATGACTCCTTTCCTGCGGGCAAAGATTTTTGTATATAGAACATCTCCGCCAGTTGAGCTTCGACTAAGGCCGGTCTCTCTAACATATCGAATGGATGATATCCAAAAAGAGTGGTCTCGGGAAAAACGACTAGCTTACAGCCATCACGAGAGGCCCGCTGAACATCAGACAGAATTCTCTGCCGATTCAATATAAAATTTCCAAGTGTCGTATTGATCTGAGAAATGCCAACAAGAAAGGATTTTTTGTTTTTATGATCAGTGCCCATGGTGGCTAGGTTGTAGCGGGATTCTTCCGGAAAATCCATCGTTATAACCATGCCAAAAAGAGATCCTTGTTTCTGGAAACTTCCAGCAGTAGTAGCCTTGACCACTGTCAAAGTCCGCCAACCATATGCCTTTGGGACACCCACCCAGCATGGCAATCTTTTGATGCCACCTGTCCACTATGTCATTAATCTTTTCTTCAATTTGACCGGCCTTTACCTGGCAAGTCCCCCTCACGGCATTCATTTGATTGGTCAAGACCTTTACATCTTTGTGAGCTTCCTCGGTGATTTTATAGATCACTGGCAAAAGCTCTTGAGCTGAGTCGACGGTGAAAGTTCTTTTTTTATTGAGGCTAACAATTTCCATTTTAATCCCGTGTGAGTTGCTTTCTATCGACGACGGCGGCTAAAGATTCAAGCTTTTCTCGTTCATTTTCACAAAAGATTTTTGTTGGTGAATTTATTTCCGATAACAAAAGGCGTTAGATTTCAAGGGTGAATTTTTATCACCCACTGGTGGAAAAAAACATCTCTATTCTTTGTCCATACTCTTGGTGATCTGAAGAATTTGCCCACCTAAAAATAGCACAAGGGCCACAATGATCAGAATGATCAACATAAACTTGATGTATTCTGAAAAGG
>Ga0210057_1004793_pt1 | contig 17724 bp, 18 predicted proteins | sample CryGeyCG2114_010_2_FD_183968 | JGI IMG/M metagenome (GOLD analysis project Ga0210057, IMG submission 183968) | Groundwater microbial communities from aquifer - Crystal Geyser CG10_big_fil_rev_8/21/14_0.10 (SPAdes) (version 2) | ecosystem: Environmental > Aquatic > Deep subsurface > Groundwater ...
ATGCAGCATAAGCGGGAGATAAAATATTCTTCTGATAACGGCCAGCCTTGGGAAGCTGATATGAAGACTTCTTTGGAGGCTTCTGCCAAAGACAGCGAAGTGATCAAAGGCAATCCGGGCGAACTGATTTACGGCCGCAATCTGAAGTGGTACCAAGATGCGGCTCTTTGGCCGATGTTTATCTTACTGCTTTTGGAAATTGGCTTAAGAGTGGTTCAGACTAAGTATTTTTCAGCTTCAGAACCGATGATCTTTAGTTGGCTGGTCGGCTTAGCCAGATTGAGCTTATTCAGCTACCTAGCCTTTTCAGCCATTAGGCAGTTCAAGGCAACAGCCAGGCAAGTGATGACAGCCGCGGTTTTAGGCGGTCTAGTCGTTGGTTTTATCATGGCTTTATTTCAGCTGGTCTGGTACTTTGAACTTTGGACTTTATTTAACTTAATTGGCCAGCCTTTGGTCATGGCCCTAGAGGGCCTGGTTATCAGTTGGCTGATTATCAGACTATTTTATTTTAAGAAAATTAAACAATAAATTTATGACTAATGAGCTTAATCGTGATGTAGAGGAAAATAAGATTCTAGCCGCAGTTTCCTATATCTGGATTCTGTGTTTGGTGCCCCTCTTTTTAAAGAGGAAGTCCAAATTTGTCCAGTTTCATGCCAAGCAGGGCTTAGTTCTGTTTATCATTGAAATTATCGGCTGGCTGGTCTTCTGGATTCCTTTAATTGGCTGGATTTTGTTTGTCTACGTAATTATTATGGCCGTCATGGGTATTATGAATGCTATGCAGGGCAGGATGTGGGAAATGCCTATCTTAGGTAAATATGCTCGTAAAATAAATCTCTAGTCATGAAAAGAACCAAGATCGTTGCTACTATTGGCCCGGCTTGTGACAGCCAGGCTGTCCTCACTAAGATGATTAAGGCGGGTGTTAACGTCGCCCGTTTTAACTTTTCTCACGGCACTTACGCTTCCAACAAAAAAGCGGTCAGTAGCTTAAGGGCGGTCGCTAAAAGTTTGAATCAGTCAGTCGGGATTATTCAGGATCTTCAGGGGCCCAGAATCAGGGTGGGGGAAATAGCCAAAGACGGTTTGGATTTGAAAAAAGGCGAGATAGTAGTTTTGGTAGAAGACGATTTAAAAAAGAAGATTAAGTCTGATAAAAAGATCGTGCCGATCCAGTTTATTAAGCCGTCTCAGATTTTGAAAGCTAAAAATAAGGTTTTGCTTTTAGATGGTTTGATTGAGCTAAGAGTGACTAAAGTTAATGCCAATCACGTGGAGGCTAAAGTCTTCAAAGGCGGCATTATTTATACCTATAAGGGCGTTAACATTCCGGAAATTGACTTAGGCTTGCCGGTGATTACCGACAAGGATATTAAGGATTTGGAATTCGGTTTAAAATTAGGAGTTGATTACGTAGCTCTGTCATTTGTCGGCTCCGCGGGAGACCTGAAAGATTTAAAGAAATTAATTAAGAAGTTTGATAAGAATAGCGAAGTTCAGGTTTTGGCTAAGATAGAAAGAGGCCAGGCAGTTAAGAATATAAAATCAATTATTAAAGAAGCTGATGCCATTATGGTAGCCAGAGGCGATCTTGGTATTGAGCTGCCAGAGGTAAAGGTTCCGATTATTCAGAAAGAAATGATTAAGATGTGTCTTGAGCAGGGCAAGCCGGTGATTGTAGCGACTCAGATGCTGGATTCCATGATTCGCAATCCCAAGCCGACCAGAGCCGAGGTTTCCGACGTGGCTAACGCGGTAATTGATCATGCTGACAGTGTGATGCTTTCCGGGGAAACCGCTTTTGGCAAGTATCCGGTAGAGTCGGTTAAGATGATGAATCAGATCATCTTAGAAACGGAAAAATCTATCTATGATGATATGCCACCCGGTTATTTTTTGGAAAAGAAGCTGTCAGTAACCAAAGCCATTTCCGAATCAGTTTTTGAACTGGTTAAAGATACTAAGGCCAGAGCGATTGTAGCAGCTACCAATTCAGGTTATACAGCCAGAATGATTGCCCGCTACCGGCCGGAAACCAGAATTATTGTTTTGGTTAATAAACAAGAGATTGCCCATCAGTTATCTTTGGTTTGGGGTATTTATCCGGAAATGATGCCGGTTTGTAAAAGTTTGGATGAACTGGTGGAGAAGTCAGTTGCTTTGGTCAAAAAGCAGAAGTTGGTCATAAAGGGCCATCAGATTATTATTGTCACCGGCCAGCCTGTAGGCTTGTCAAAAAATATGAATTTAGTTAAGATTCATACGGTTTAATTATTATTATGAATTTTGAACAAAATTTACCCAATCAAGAAAAAGAACAAGCTCCAGAAAACCTTAAAGAAAGGTTATTTCGGTTAGCTGATCAGCTGAGTCAGAGGCCCGGAATTCAGGAGATCGTTGAGCGTGCTAAGGAAGAATTGGAGTTTATTCAAGAGAGCTGGGATGATTTGAAAAATTCCAAGCTTGAACTGAGTGGTTTAAAAGATAAAAAAGCAGCCCTTTTAATCTTGCGTTTAGCTGTAGCCATGGTAGCTTTAGGCGGAGTGGTGGAAAATGTTCAGGCCGAAGAGCAAGATTCTACAGATATGAGTCAAGGAGAAATATTGGATTATATTCAACAGGCCAAAGCTATGGATCAAAGGCTCCATGACTTTCAACAAGATTTATTAGATCAGCAGGAGACGGAAGAAAATAATCTTGAAATTCAGCCGGCTCAGATTGGCGAAGTAGGTAAAACAGCCAATGATTTAGCCAACCAATTTAGCCTAGAAGTTGATTCTTTGGAAAATTTAGAAGAAGCCAGAGAGCTATTTGGTCGCTGTATTAAAGGTTCAGTAAAGAATTTTTTCCTCACGCCTGATATGCCCAAGAATGTAGCTGATTATGAAGCTATGAAAGCTTCTGCAGAAGTTCTCTATGAGCAACTGCCTAAATTGTATGAACAGTTTAATTGGCCACAAGCAGGCTTAGTTAGTTGGCAAAATAAGTTATTAGATATAATTAATAGATCTGAAAATAAGATTCAATTTTTAATTAATAATCCGGCGGCCCAAGAGATTATAGATTATAATTCACATCAAGGGTCTTCAGGCAATTAAGTTATTATTTTTAATATATTTTAGCTAACTTTAGCTATTTTTTGTTTATTTTAATAAAAAGGCTTGACAGAATTTTTTAAACTGCTATACTGTCTTAACTTATTGATCTTTTATTTCACTCATTCAGACGTTGGCTAAGTGTCAATTAGGTAGTGGCTTGTGACTAATATAAATGATAAGTATGTTGCCCATATTTCAAAATATTTTATCTTTTTGACACTTAGTGACTATACAGCTGGTAAAACGGCAAAACCTGATGTACTATTGCATCAATAATATGTCGTTTCCGCTGTCGGCCACCCAATCACTTCATTAATTAACATTTAGTGAGGAAAACTGGGTGGCCGTTTTTTTATCCGAGGTTGACATATTTCCTATTTTTTTATATAATCCCTAAAGTTTCTAAAGAGCTATTGACGACGCGGGGTAGAGCAGTTGGCAGCTCGCCAGGCCCATAACCTGGAGGTCGCCGGTTCGAGTCCGGCCCCCGCAACCAAGCTTTTGAATATTATTATTTGGGCGGCGTAGCTCAGTTGGTTAGAGCGTAGGATTCATAAACCTAAGGTCGGTGGTTCGATTCCACCCGCCGCTACCAAGCCGGAGTGGCGGAACTGGTAGACGCGCACGACTCAAAATCGTGTGGGCTATGCTCATGAGAGTTCGAGTCTCTCCTCCGGTACCATAGAGGTGTATTTGAAGACAGCCCTGAAGAAGGGGCTGTTTTTGAATTTTTTTTGTTTTTTAAGTATAATAAGTTAACTATGGCCAGAATAATTTCCGTAATCAATCAAAAGGGCGGGGTAGGCAAAACCACCACTTCCGTTAATTTAGCCGCCTACCTCTCAGCTTTAGGGCAAAGGGTTCTTTTGATTGATATTGATCCTCAGGGCAATGCTTCTTCCGGCTTGGGCGCTGATTATCAGAATATTGAAAAAGGTATTTATGACGTGATGATGGTAGACCCTGTGACTTTTGAGGAAATTCTTTTGCAGACCAACCTTAATAATCTGCATCTGGCGCCGGCTAATCTTAATCTAGCCGGTGCTAATGTGGAATTAGTCAGTGCTCCCAGGCGAGAGTTTAGGTTGTCAGATAATTTAAATCAGGTTAAGGATAATTATGATTATGTTATTATTGACAATCCTCCTTCACTAGGACTTTTGACCTTAAATGGCATGATCGCGGCTGATGAGCTATTAATTCCGGTGCAGTGCGAGTACTATGCTTTGGAAGGCCTGTCTCAGCTGTTGCATACTATTAACTTGGTGCAGAACAATTTAAAGCCCAATTTGAATATTTTAGGAGCGGTTCTAACTATGTATGACGGCAGGAACAAATTATCGGAAGCGGTTTTTAACGAGCTTTACCAATACTTCCCCAGAAAGATTTTTAGGTCAGTCATTCCCAGAAGCGTTCGTCTGGCCGAGGCGCCTTCTTACGGACAGTCTATTTTGGAATATGATCCTCAAGGAAGAGCGGCCAGAGCTTACGAAAAATTAGCTCGTGAAGTGATTTTAGCTAATCAATCTAACAGGCAAATATATGGTTAAAGGCGGTTTGGGACGGGGACTTAATTCCTTAATTCCCAATAAAATTAATAATACATTGAATGAAGAACAGAGTGCAGGGGGGCAGATAAATGATGCTGATAGGCAGGAAAAGGTCTGGCAGATTGAGGTTGATAAAATTGCCGCTAACCCTTTACAGCCCAGACAGACCTTTGATCATGCCGATTTGGAAGATTTGGTTAATTCCATAAAGAAGCACGGTATTTTGCAGCCGCTGATTGTAGTTAAGGCTGGCTCAGGCAATTATCAACTTATTGCCGGTGAACGCCGTCTGAGAGCAGCCAAAATTTCAGAATTCAAGACAGTTCCCTGTTTAATCAAAGACGTTGAAGAATTGCAACAGTTGGAGATGGCCTTGATTGAAAACGTCCAAAGAGCAAACCTTAATCCAATCGAAGAAGCTGTGGCTTATCAAAAACTGATTGACGATTTTAGCTTGACTCAGGAAGAGGTAGCTAGCCGAGTCGGCAAGAAGAGAACTACCATAGCTAATGCTTTAAGGCTCTTGGATTTGCCTGACGAAGTTCAATCAGCTTTGAGGGAGAATAAGATATCAGTCGGCCATGCCAAGGTTATTCTGTCGGCAGAAACCGAAACAGCCCGGCTTGATATATTGAAGCAGATTTTGAAATTTAATCTAACAGTCAGGGGTGCTGAAGGCGAGGTTAAGAAAACCCAGGTTAAAAGCCATAGTCGTTCTGTCAGTAAAGATCCGGAAATTCAGGAAAAAGAGGATTTGTTGAGAAAGGCTTTAGGCACTAAAGTTAAGGTAAATAAAAAAGGCCCGTCAGGCCAAATTACTATTGAATTTTATTCAGCCGAAGAGCTTAATGAAATTATTCAAAGAATAATCAGCTAATTTTTAGGCAATAGTAAACTAGAGCAGCTTCTTATTTTTGACTTGCTGTTTTTTTCTTAAAACTTGTTTGATTCTTTCTCTAGCCAGATTGGTTTGGACAAAATCCAGCCAGTCCTCGTTGGGATATAGACGGTTTTTGTTAGTCAGGATTTCCACTACATCCAGGTTTTTCAGCCTTTTGTCCAAGGGGGAAATTTGATCGTTAACGATAGCGCCAACGCACTTGTCACCGATATCGCTATGGATGCGGTAGGCAAAATCAACCGGCGTTGATTTAATTGGCAAATCAATAACATCGCCTTTTGGGGTATAGACAAAAATGCGGTTGTTAAAGATATCTACCGTTATTTTGCCTAAGTAGTCTTTGTTGTTACCAATAGTATTTTTATAGACTTTGCCCAGACCCCTAAGCCACTCATCGCGGCTCCTGCTCCAGACATTATGAGCCATTTCCTTGTAGCGCCAATGGGCGGCAATACCGTATTCGGCCACTTCATGCATTTTTTGATCTCTAATTTGGAATTCAACAATTTTTCCGCGGTCGGTAAAAACAGTGGTATGGAGAGACTGGTAGCCATTGGGTTTGGGCTGGGAAATATAATCCTTGATTCTGCTTTTTAGCGGCGTCCATTTTTTATGAATCAGACCCAAAATGCGGTAGCAGTCAGCTATATTGTTAGCGACGATTCTGACGGCAATCAAGTCATATATTTTGTTGATGTCTCGATTTTTTTCCAGAAGTTTTTGGTAAAGGGAGTAGAGATTTTTAAATCGGCCGCTGATTACTGAATAGCCAATCTTTTCTTTAGCCATATCTGCCTCTATAATTTTTTGAATCTTCTGGGTGTATTTAGTTTCGACTCTTAGTCTGCTCTCAGAAAGATTTTTGACCCAGCTGTATTCTTTGGGATAGGCATAGGGAAAAGCCAGGTCAGACAGAATATTATTGACGTTTCCCATGCCCAAGCGGCTGGCAATTGGTGCGTAAATCTTCAGGCTTTCCAGGGCAACCATGCGCCGTTGTTCCGGCGGTAAAGCTTCCAAGGTCTTTAGGTTGTGCTGGCGTTCGGCAAATTTAATTAAAATAACTCTTATATCGGTAGCAATAGCTACAAACATTTTTCTCAGATTTTCTGCGTATTTTTCTTCACCACGATATTTGATCTGCCCCAGTTTAGAAACATTTTCAACTAAACGGGCTATTTCTTTGCCAAAGCGTTTGGTTAGATTCTCGGTAGTGATTGAGGAGTCATCAATCACATCATGCAAAAGTCCGGCAGCAATGGCTTCAGTATCAAGGCGCATGTTAGCCAGGTAGTAAGCGGTCGCCAGACAGTGATGGATAAAGTTCTCTCCGGTCAAGCGGAAATTATTAAGATGGGCCTGCCTGGAAAATTCATAAGCATCCCATAAAAGTTTGGCGTCAACCTTGGGGTTGTAGCCTTTAATCTGTTTAATTATATCCTCAATCGTAATGATCATATTAAATTTTGAAGACTAGCTTTAAAAACTTCGGCGTTTTTTTAAGATAGTTTCTTCAGTTATCCAGCGAGTTCTTAAGCGGCCGGCTAAATAAAAAGAGCCAGCTATTAGCAGAGTATCTTGAGGATGAGTAATTTTGAGTCCGTAATCTAAAGCCTCCCAAGGGTCTAAAAAGACCTTTATATTTAAATCAGGTTTGATATTTAGAGATAAATTTCTGAGTTTTTTTAGGTCAGCGGATTTTCTGAAAGAATTATCAAATCTGGTCAGAATCAATTGGCTTAGCTGAGGCAAAATTGCCTTAAGAGAGCCTGCTAAATCCTTATTTTCGGCCATGCCAATAATGGCATTTATGCGGCCATTTTTTAAATTTTTAAGGTTTTGGGAGAGGAATTTTATTTTAGCAGGATTATGCGATCCGTCAAGTATTACTAGGGGCTTTTTTTGCATTATTTCAAAGCGGCAGGGTAGGTTTTGAAACTTGGTTTTATTGACGATTTTTTCCGGGATTTTTAGCTCTTGTGCTATGGCCTTAACCAGAGTTAAGTTAGGGCTTTCGGCGCTAGCTTTAATTTGATGAAAAGGCACTTTTAGCTTTAAACACTTGTCTTGAAAGATTTTGAGGATGTGAGAACGTTTTTCAGTAGTGAAGAATTTACAGCCCTTTTTTATAATCCCACTCTTGTCAGTGGCAATTTTGGTCAAAGTTTTACCTAATAAATCCTGATGGTCATAATCAACGCAGGTGATGGCGGCAATAATCGGATTTTTGATAACACAGGTGGCATCGTGGGTGCCGCCCAGGCCGGTTTCCAAAATTACGTATTCGCATTTTTCCTGTTTGAAATACAAAAAGGCTAAAGACAGAAAGATTTCAAAATAAGACGGTGCGCCGTAAGGAGAGCTTAGGATAGCCTTGGTAATAATCGGCTTTAGCTTGTCTGCCAGCTTGGCAAAATCAGCCGGCGAAATATAAAGGTTGCCGACTTTGATGTTTTCAATGGCTGTAGTCGGGTAGGGAGAGTAGTAGCTACCGACTTTTTTGCCGGCCTTAGTTAGAATTTGATGAAGGTAATTGACAGTCGAACCCTTGCCGGCCGTGCCCGTTATATGAATGTATTTAAAACCCTTTTCCGGATTTTTTAACTCCCTTAAGAACCAAGTTAACCGTTCAACAAAAATCTGCCGATCTCCGGTTTTGAGCATAAAGTTTTTAATCGGCAAATTAATCAGGGAATTTAAAAACTCAACGGCTTTTTTATAGTTATTAAATTTAGTCATGCTGAGATTTTTTAAGCCAACTGACTCCCCAATAAACAAAAGGGGTGTCAATTAAGGCAAAAGCTATCTTAAAGAGGAAGTAGGGAATAATCAGATGCCACATAAAGGCAAAGTCAAACTGCGGTGCTACTTTGTAGAAGGCCAGGAAGACAAAGATCACTGTATCAATCAGTTGGCTGGTAAAAGTAGACAGATTGTTCCTTAACCACAGCCATTTGCCTTTAGTTTTTGTTTTCCAGAAATGAAAGGACCAAACATCATGAAACTGCGAAAGCAGAAAGGCAACTAAGGAGGCAATAATAATTCTGATTGAACCCCGGAAAACGGTTAAGTAGCTTTCGTTAGCGGCATATCTTGAGCTAGCCGGCAGGCTGATGGATAGGTAAGTTAGGGCCAAAAGAATAATCAGGGTGATAAAGCCGGTCAAGATTAAATTGTAGGATCTTTTTTTGCCGTAGACTTCGGCAATTACGTCCGTAACCAAAAAGGTCAAGGGATACATAAAAATACCGACTGAAACCGAGACTCCCAGGAGGGTGGTTATTTTTGAGCCCAGGACATTGGAGGCGATCAGGCCCAAGACAAACAAACCAACCAGCATGTCTGTCTTATGCTCTAAAGTGAGTTTTGACATATATAAAATAAGGCTAATATTAAATATCTGCGTTTCATTATACCCTAGAGATAAAAAATATCAAAACCGGCTAAAATGTCTTCAGTTGAGGTAATTATTTGGCCGCCGTTTTTAATTAAATTATTACTGCCGGCAGAATTAAGGCCGTCCAGATTTTGAGGCAGGACTAAAATTTCCCGATTCTGTTCCAAAGCAAAGTCAGCTGTAATTAGAGCGCCTGATTTTCTGGCCGCTTCAATGATTAAGACAGCCCGGCTAAGGCCGGAGATAATCCGGTTGCGCCTGGGAAAATTAAAGCGGCCGATTTTGTAATCAGGGGGAAATTCTGATAACAGCAGGCCTCCCTGATTAACAATATTTTTAGCCAGTTCAAAGTTGCCTCGGGGATATAAGTCGGGCCAAGCCAAACTCGAGCCGGTTATGGCAATAGTCGGCAATTTATAATCAATAGCCAGTTGATGAGCTAGACTGTCGACGCCGTAAGCCAGACCCGAAATAATCACAAAATTATGATCTTTTAAGGGTTCAATAATTTGAGGCATGATTTTTTTGGCGTAAGCGGAAATTTTCCTGGAACCGACTACGGCCAGTAAATTATTCCTGCTGGTAATTTTTAAGTTGCCCCGGTAGTACAGGACAATCGGCGGATCATATATTTGTTTTAACAGGCCGGGATAATCATCATCAAGATAGCTGATTATTTTAATACCGTCAGTATTAAGCTGTTGAATATATTTTTCAATCTCTATCTTATCTCTTTGATTGATAATTAGATTGGCCAGCTTGTCTGATAGGCCTTTGTTTAAGAATTCTGACTTAGAAGCTTTAAATACGGCTTCCGGAGAGTCAAAAATAGCAACCAGCTTTTTAATTGTGGCTGGCCCTAAACCTTCAATCAGGCTGAGGGCAAGTAAGAATTTAGACATAATAAAAAAGAGTCAATTAATTTGACCCGTTTGATATTTGCCAAGAGTCTTGACAAAATGTTATGATTACTGTATCATTGTTTTTTAAGTTTGACAAGAAAACAAATTCAAAAGCAAATCTCATTAAAAAAGAGGGGATTCAAAATGAGTACTTGTATATGCGGTAACTGCGGCCATAATCCGCACGAATGTGATTGTGCGACGGAGGAAGTCCATGTGGTTGAATTATCAAAGCAGGGCGAGACATCCCTTATATGTCCCAGACCAGGCTGCGGTGGCCAGGTGATTCAAGGCCGGGTTTGCAATAAATGCGGGACTGTCTATCCTGCCGATGACTTCATACTGGAATCAGTCGGCCGGCGTAATTAATTTTAACAAACAACAAAAGAGTGTGCTCTAGCAGTACGCTCTTTTTCGTGCCTTAACTTAGCCAAAAAGTCTCTTGACAGTACCCCTTAGTCTTTGCTAAGATAGAAAACCATATTTTAGTTTAGCCCCTCAAAAATCAGATTTTTTGTTTAGAACCCTGCTTGTCAGCGGCCAAAGCCGGAGACCCCCTCCTAACTCTGGCCAGTAGCCATTAAGTTAAGGATTTACCTTTCTTGGTAAATTCTTGCGCTGGCAAGTGGAATTTTAGGCAAAAATATTTGTCTAAAAAGCTCGTTAAATGTCAAAGCCTCGCTTCTTGCGGGGTTTTGATTTTTAGTCTATAATACAAAGTTAATTGTACATATAATTTAAAGAGGTATATCATGAGATGGGTATTAATTTTGTTAGTTTTTGTTTTTCTTTTTTCCTGCTCCAGCAGTGATCCTCAGCCGATCATTATCAACGTTAATTCGCCGTCAGGCATTGTCACTTTGCCTGCCAGACCTGAAACGGGGAATATAACGATTGTTGTTGATTTTGATTCAAGAAATGTTATGGCTACCAATCATAATGACAGGGTAGTCGGCGTCAGGATCTATAATGATTCGTCCCAGCCGTTTCAGGATAATTGGATCGGCGGCGGTAATAGCGGCTCTGCGGAAAACGTTATTGTCCATCCTGATGTTGAATACAAGCTGAGAGTGTTGTATTACACTTTCAACGTTGTTGCCATCGTTGTCAGAGCTATTCAGGATTGGCAAAAAATGGATAAGTCTTGGATTGAGCAGGAGTTCAACTCGACGGTTATCTTTAATCCTAACACTCAAACGTCAAGCGTTCAGACAGTTGAGCCGGCTGATCAGCCGAACTACTTAATCAACTGAACTTTGGTTCATACAAAAAACCGCCAGACCAACTTTGGTTCCTGGCGGTTTAAATTTGTCTAAAAAATATTAAATCAGTTTCTTGACCTCCTCAATCACTTCTTTAATCACTTGCTTGACTTTACTTTTTTCCAACAGAGAAAATCTGTTTAAAACAAATTTGGCGGTATCAGACATCTTTTTGGGATTGTCTGAAGCAATGCCGACTCTGATTCTGGTAAAATCCTGGCTACCGATTTTTTCTATGATTGATTTGACCCCGTTATGGCCAGCTGGACCGGCACCGGTCTGGACTTTAATCTTGCCTAAAGGCAGATCCTTGTCGTCATGGACGACAATCAGGTCGGCTGGCCTGAGATTGTGTTTTTTGAGGGCGTAAGTAATGCTTAGACCGGAGTTGTTCATAAAGGTCTGGGGCTTATACAGCTCAACTTCCTTTTGATCAATTGAAGTCAATAGATAAAGAGCTTGGCCTTTTTTAGCTTCCTGCCATTTGTTTTTGCCCGCTATTTCGTCTAAGACCATAAAGCCCAGATTATGGCGGGTATTCTTATATTGTCTGCCAGGATTACCTAGACCTATCAACAGTTTCATAATTAGACGTTTAGCTTTCTTAACCTTATTATAATTGGCGTGCCTAAAAAGCCAAATTTTTCCCTGAGGCGATTTTCTACGAATCTGACGTAAGAATGGTGCAGATCGGACTGAGGATCTTTAATCAGCTCAAAAGTCGGGGGATCTTGAGATAGCTGCTTAAGATCGTAGATTTTTGGCTGCTTGGTGCCTTTGCCTCTGGCTGGCGGATGAACATCTATGAGTTTTTTAATAAACTTGTTCAAGGCATTGTCGGTAATTTCCCGGAAGCGTTCGTTATAGACTTCTCTCGACAAATCTAAAATATTTTTGACTCTTTGCTTTTCAGTTGCTGAAGTAAAGATAATCGGAGCGTAAGCTAAGTAGGGGAATAATTGTCTATAGTATTTGGTAAATTTGTTAATGGTGCTTTGATTTTTTTCTTCAATCAGATCCCACTTGTTGGCAATGATAATCAGGCTGGAAGCGGTTTTTTGAATGGCATCAGACAGGGTTTTGTCCTGCTTACTTAAAGACAAAGAAGCGTCGGTAACCAAAAGAGTCACGTCAGCTCTTTCAATGCTTTTTAATGATTGTTTGACGCTGTATCTTTCCAACCGGTCTCTGATTTTATGCTGTTTTCTGATGCCGGCCGTATCAATTAAGGTATAGTGTTGGCCTTTATAATTAAGGCTGATATCTTGCGAATCTCTGGTAGTGTAGGGCATAGGGCTGACAATCACCCTTTCTTCTCCTAAAATGGCATTAACTAAAGAGGACTTACCGACATTAGGCTTGCCAATAATGGCAATTTTAAGATTGTCCTTAATGGTTTTGGTTTTAACTTTCTTTTGTTTGAGAGTTTTGAGTTGTTTGACTACCAGATCCAGGAGATCGCCGCTGCCAGTGCCGTTGATGGCCGAAACCGGAATGGGCTGGCCAAAAGACAGTTTATAAAATTCATCAATCTGTTTCTTGAGCCCTTGAGTATCGCCTTTATTAGCTACCAACAAAACCGGAGCCGCTTGTTTTTTCAGGATTTTGCCTATTTCCTTGTCTTGAGGCATCAGGCCGTTTTTTATATCCACCACAAACAGAATCAGATCGGCTTCTTCCAAGGCATAGCCGGCTTGCTTAATGATATCGTCTTCAAATTCTTGATCATGAACCAGATCTACGCCTCCGGTGTCAATTAAAACAAAGCTCAGGCCTTGCCATTCCACCTGAGTGTATTTGCGGTCACGGGTAGTGCCGGGAATAGAGGAAACAATGGCCTTGCGGTCTTCGCCAAGCCTGTTAAAGAGGGTGGATTTGCCGACATTAGCCCGGCCAATCAAAGCGACTTTTGGCAGATTATTCATCTTCTTTTTCAGTTAATTCTTCTTCAAGTAATTCTTCGGTGGAAGTGGCCAGTTCGTCAGTTGAACTGGCAGTTTTTTCTTCAGGCAGTTTGAATCTCTCAGCGTGGTCAACTCCTAAAATGGCAAGGATATCCGGATGATTTTTTGGTTCAGCAGTTTCGGTCCGCTGAGTCTGGTATCCTTCCAAAATATAGTCAGGAATCGGTTTGGCTTCATAGGCGCCCAGCTCTTCCTTAAGCTGCCTTAAAGTCTGTTTATACTTGCCGTCTGAGAGATCATAGATAACGGTTCTTTGGTAGTCCTGGCTTTGGGCATTGCTGTATTTAAAAATAGTGTAGCCAAGTTTTTCCAGGAAAGAGCTGGTCCAATAGGCCAGACCCGGTTCCAAAGTGCCGTTTTGGATTTCCAGCCAAGCGTCTTCCTCTTGAATCTTACTGGTATTGAAAATGTCGTTAAACTGGCGAGCCAGAGTTTGGTAATTGCCGTCTTTAGGCTTTAAGATCCAGGCACCTTCTTCGGTAAAGTCAGGCTCTAAAATACTGTCAGGCATATCATCCAAAATAATTCGGTAGATTTTGTCGTCATCGGTCTCTTTGACCAGTTCCGCCAGTTTGATTGCCTGCCAGACGGACATATTGGTTTCGACGGAGTTACCTAAAAGATCAAAGATCGCAGCTAGCTTGCCTGGGTTAAGCAGGGTGGAGAATTTAAAGAGTTTTTCTTTGACGCTTTGCAAAATTAATTGCTGTCTTTGGCTTCTGGCAAAGTCTGAGCCTTCAAAATTATCGCCATGCCTGGATCGGGCATAGATTAAGGCAGTTCGTCCGTTCATAACTTGCAGACCCTGTTCAAAACTGACCGTCTGAATCTTATAATCGTCAGTCGGGTATTGCCGGTCGGTAAAGCTTCTGGGCACCTCAACGCTGATTCCACCGATCTGGTCAATGAAGTTTTCAAAGCCCCAGAAGTTAACGATACCGTAATAATGCAGATCAATATCAAAAATATCCTCTACCGCTTGACTGATATAGGCAATACCTTTTTCCTGGCTTTGGCTTCGTCCCATGGCGTAGATTTGGTTGATTTTGTACCAGTTGCCGTCTCTCATAGGCACCAGCATATCCCTGGGAATGGAAATCAGGCCGATTTCGCCGGTGGAAGGCTTGATGCTGGCTACGATTATGGTATCAGTCAGGTGGGGACCATCATGGCCTTCGCCGCCAATGCCTAAAGCCAGAATATTAACCCGGTCATCCAGCTCCCCCTCTATTTTTTTGTCATCAGCCGTTACCAAGTGAACCAGCCTTTTAAAAGGATTGAATTTATTTAAGCCGCTTAAGGTTTCGTTGCCTTCAGAAAAGACCCTTTCTGACAAATACATCGCTCCGAACATAAAGCACAAGAGGCAGACGATAAAGAGGATTTTAATAAAGACCATTTTTTTATGTCTGGGTTTTTCAAAACGGTTGACTGAATCTATCGCCTGAGGCTGATTTTGGTTAACTAAAAAATTAACCCGACCTTGGGATCGGTAGATTTTGTCATTACTCTTTTTTAGGCTGTCAAGCGGAGACATAGTATACAAATTATATGTTTTTATAAGCCTTAAGTCAATCTTGATTTTAACCTTTCGGGCTGTTATAATCTCAGCTATATGCTTGGGTGTATAGCTCAGTTGGTTAGAGCGCTACGTTCACATCGTAGAGGCCCCTGGTTCGAGTCCAGGTACACCCACCAGTGTGCCTTGATTTTTCCTTTTTTTTGTGTTAGACTAGCTATATTATCCGCGTATTTATTGATTAAATTAGATGGAACCTCTAGATTTAAGAGAAAAAAACAGTTCAGAAGAAGAAGTTATTCTTTCGGAGACCCAAAAGATTCCCGGCGAACCTTCTGGTTTTGATAAATTTAAGGAATCTTTTTGGGAAGTTTTTAAAATTGTTTTTATCTCCCTAATTATTATTGTACCGATCAGGCTGTACGTAGTTCAGCCTTTTATTGTTGAGGGCGACTCCATGGTACCTAACTTCCATGATGGGGAATATTTGATTGTTGATGAAATCAGCTATCGTTTTAACCAGCCGCACAGAGGCGATGTGATTATTTTCCATCCGCCCCAGAGCCCTAAGAACTATTACATTAAAAGAATTATCGGCTTGCCGGAAGAAACAATTGAATTCAAGGACGGCAGTATTTATGTTTATAACAAGCAGTGGCCGCAGGGACAGCTGTTGGATGAATCAGGCTACTTAACTCAAAGCCAGATCAGGGAAGATGACAGCATTACTTTAAAAGAAAACGAGTATTACGTGATTGGCGATAATCGGGACAACTCTCTGGATTCCAGGCGTTTTGGTCCGATTAGGGATATTAATATTAAGGGCCGGGCTTTTATCAGAGCCTATCCTTTTTCCAGCTTTACCACCTTTAAGGCCCAAGGTTATAATTTATCATCATAACTATGATTCCTAAAAAAGAAAAAAAAGCCAAAGCTTTCCAGCTGGTCAAAGGTATGAAAGATATTCTGCCCGAAGAGCAGAGGTACTGGCAGCATGTCAGAAAATTAATCGCTAGAGTTGCCGAAAGCCACGGCTTTGAAAGAATTGATCTGCCGATCGTGGAGTTTTCCGATCTGTTTGTCAGGGGTATTGGCAAGGCCACTGATATCGTGGAAAAAGAAATGTACGTTTTTGAAGATCAAGGTGGCGACAAGCTGGCTTTAAGACCGGAAGGCACGGCCGGCGTCGTCAGATCCTACATTGAACATGGCATGCAAAACCGGCCTCAGCCGGTCAAACTCTATTACTTTGGTCCGATGTTTAGACATGACAAGCCGCAGGCCGGCAGATACAGGCAGTTCTATCAATTCGGTTTTGAAATTTTGGGAGAAAGCGATGCTGTGGTTGATGCCCAGACCATTATGGTGGCCTATAAAGTCTACCAGAGCCTTAATCTGCCCGTTAATATTCAGATTAACAGTATTGGCTGCCCTAAGTGCCGTCCGGAATATGAAAATGAGCTTAAAGACTATCTTAAAAAGCGTAAGAATGATTTAAGTGAAATTTCTAAGGATCGTTTAAGTAAGAATCCTATGAGAATCTTGGACTCCAAGGAAAAGGAAGATCTGCCTATTATCACGGACGCCCCCCAGCAGATTGATTTCTTATGCGAGGACTGCCGTAACCACTTTATCCAAGTTCTGGAATACCTTGATGAGCTGGAAATCCCTTACGTCCTTAACCCACTAATCATCAGAGGTTTAGATTACTATTCCAGAACCACTTTTGAAATTTGGATCGGCGATGAAGAAGAAGGCCGGCAGAGCGCTCTAGGCGGCGGCGGCCGGTATGACGGCTTGTTTGAGCTCTTAGGTGGGCAGCCGACGCCGGCTATTGGCTTTGCTTCCGGTGTGGAAAGGCTAATCAATCAGATTAAGGAAAATGACTGCCGGGTGGACGATCAAGAACAGCCCAAGATTTTCTTGGCTCAATTGGGACCGGAGGCTAGAAAAAAAGCCCTCAGACTGTTTGAAAATTTAAGTGAAGAGGGTATTAGAGTGTCAGAAAGCTTTTCCAAGAGCGGTTTGAAGCAGCAATTGGAACTGGCTAATAAATTTGGCGTGCATTTTACCTTAATCATCGGCCAGAAAGAGATAGTTGATAATACGGTGATGATCAGGGATATGGAGAATGGTATTCAGGAAGTGGTTGATTTTGACAAAGTAGTCAGTGAGGTCAAGAAGAGGCTGGAGAAGTCAGTGGTCAAGGAATAGATTTTTTGTAAATAAAAAGCTGCTCCTCTGTAAGAATAGAGAAGCAGTTTTTGATCTATAGTTTATTTAGAGAGATCCTTTGAAATTTTCAAGATTTGCTTTTTAAATTCAGGTAGATCTTCTTTTACTGTCTGCCAAACTATTTTTTCATCAATGCCGAAATATTCATGAGCTATTCTGTTTCTGATACCGTTAATTTTTCGCCAAGGAACTTCCGGATAATCAGCTTTAATCTCCTTAGGCAGGTTTTTGCAGGCTTCAGCTATAATTTCCAGTCTTCTAACAACAGCGTCTTGACTATCTGTGCTTCTCATGAATTTAGCGTAATCTAAACCTTTGCTATATTTTTCAATTAATTTGATTGATTCAATAATATCTTCTAGGAATAATTCAGGATGTCTTTTAAACATAGATAATGTCTTTAAGGACGTATTTTTTAATAGCCGGCTTTAAGGCTCTTTTAGTCACTAAATCAACTTCTTTTTTTAAGAGTTTGCTTAAATCCTGCTGCAGTCCGATAAATTCAAAAAGGCCGATTGAATTACCGGCTTTAAATTCAACCAAGATATCTATGTCGCTCTTACTGGTCTGATCGCCTCGAGCGACCGAACCAAAAATACCCAATTTTTTAATATCGTATTGGTCTTTTAAGTCTGGTAATTCTTTTTCTAGTGTTTTAATTATCTTTTCTTTACTCATAGTTAAATTATAGCAAAAAAGCAGAAAAAATCTATTATTGACAAGATTGATAAAATGTGATATATTAGATTATTAGTTCTTAACTTACAGACAGGGGTCAAATAGAACACCCTTGTTTTTTGTTTCTTCTTCTGTATTCCATTAGCTTTTCCTCCGGTGTCTTGTAATCAAGGCATTCCATATATCTGTTATTTAAAGCTTTCTCAATCATA
>Ga0210057_1004794_pt1 | contig 17718 bp, 20 predicted proteins | sample CryGeyCG2114_010_2_FD_183968 | JGI IMG/M metagenome (GOLD analysis project Ga0210057, IMG submission 183968) | Groundwater microbial communities from aquifer - Crystal Geyser CG10_big_fil_rev_8/21/14_0.10 (SPAdes) (version 2) | ecosystem: Environmental > Aquatic > Deep subsurface > Groundwater ...
CACGGCATGCCGTGTCCAATCGAATTGGATGTACGAAATTGATTACCGTAGGGGCGGACCCATGTGTCCGCCCGTTAAGAATTGAGATTGCTTCACTTTACTCACAATCGTTCCCTCCCTCATTTCCACACCGGCCGTAGTGCCGGTGCCTAACGAAAGTCGCTGGGCCCCGGAACCCGCCTTCGCCCTTCGGGCTTCGGACGGGCAGGCAGGTCCGGGGTGGAGACACAAAGAGATTCTTCGTCGGCCTATCGGCCTCCTCTGAATGGGGAGAGGAAATCGTAGGGGCGGTTCATGTGCTCGGACAAAACAAATACCCGACCACCTGTTAACAGTGATCGGGCAGACGATGACGCCTCGTTGGCGTCGATCAGTCGGGGTCGGTTTCCTGACGAAGGATCTCGATCTTGTGCTCCTCGATGAAATCCCTCATGCCGAGACGGAGGCCGAGCTCGTCGAGAGCCTCTTTCGTTTGCTTGAAACTCGACCGACCGAAGTTCTTCAGCTTGAGAATCTCGTCTTCGCCCAGCTCGCAGACCCTCCAGAGCGGAATCTCGTCGATTCGCATGCCATCAAAATGATCCTCGATTCTGTTTGCAGCACGCACCGAGGGCTCGAGGACTTAAACCGGCTTGCGCAGGTTCAGGATCATGACTTCGACCGGGAAATCCTCGGTCTTGCGCGTCGAGGGCGGAACCGACTTGCCAATGTCGGCCACGGCATCCGGTGAGCTCAAGAACATGAGCCGCCCGAGAAGCGACGCCTGCGCCTCCGTCGGCTCTTCGATCTCGATCTCGATCTTGACCTTCGAGCCCTGAACGAGTTCGGTGAGTCGGGGATCATTGAAATCGCTGATCTCGACTTCAACGACCACGGGTTGGTTGCGATGGGTGTTGGCCTTCACACGCACACGGATCTTGTCAGACATCTTCGCTCCAGGTTGAGATTGTCGTCCCCCAAAACGAAAAACGACCCCTCACACTAGCAAGAAGTCGCTTTTTTGTCAATCAATTAATTTTAGGACTCAATCCCCCCTTCGGTCGGGAAACCCGCCTCTTTCCAACCCATCACTCCACCCTCAAGCCGGCCGACCCTTTGATAACCATCAGCCTCCAATGTCTCGGCCGCTTTTGTCCCTTTTCCCAGCTCATCAAACTCACCGTAAACCACAACCACCATATCCTTATCTTTCAAATATTCCTGATAACCATTATCAAACTGCTCAACCGGAACGTTAACTGCGCCCGGAATGTGAGAATGTTCATATTTATCCGGCTCTTGAAGATCAACAATGCAACAAGGAGTTTCTTGGTCCATTTCCTCTTTTAATTTTTGGGGGGTGATGATTTGCATATGTTAGTAGATAATAGCTTATAGCGGGATAGCTATTAGCTGTTAGGATGAGCATCAGACAAGCGCTCAAGCGCGAGAGTAAATGCGCCGCGACGCAAATCAGTTGAATATTTTTCCTTGCGCTCCCAAACAGCACTGGCGGCCTCGCGCATCGTTGTCTTTAGTCTATCATCAACTTTGGTTTCACTCCAATGCTCGCCTTTCATATTCTGATCCCACTCAAAATAACTTACGGTCACGCCACCCGAGTTGGCTAAAATGTCAGGGATAACATTAATGCCCCGACCAAACAAAATGTCATCTGCTTCCGGTGTGGTTGGGCCGTTGGCTAGTTCCATAATCGCCTTAGCTTTGATGTTACTGGCGTTAGCTTCGGTAATTTGATTTTCAAGAGCCGCTGGAATTAACACATCACACTCAAGCTCTAACATTTCTTCATTTGTCAGATTTTGAGCGCCGCTGAAATCCTGAACGCTCCGCGTTGCATCTTTGTGAGCTCCAAGCGCGCTGATATCAAGTCCCTCCGGGTTGAAAATTGCGCCTTTTGAATCTGAAGTGGCAATCACCTTCCAGCCTTTGGCAAATAAAATCTCGGTCATAATCCTGCCAGCGTTTCCAAAACCTTGAACAATTACTTTTTTGTCCTCGCTTCCGAGTCCAAGCTTTTCGACTAGCGCTTCCAAAACATAAAATCCGCCAGTTGCTGTCGCAGTTCCCCGCCCCTCACTGCCACCGTTGGCAATCGGCTTGCCGGTTACCACAGCCGGGCTACCAAATTCGTCGGCAATCCAAGCCATCTCTTGGGGAGTGGTGTTAACGTCTGGCGCTGGTACATCAATTTCCGGTCCGATTAATGATTTCATGGCACGGGTCCAACCGCGAGTAATTTTTTCAAGCTCAGCCTCACTATATTCTTTTGGATTAAAAGTCACGCCGCCCTTACTACCTCCCATTGGAATGCCGGCCACTGCACACTTGAATGTCATCCAAGTGGCCAGTGCTTTCACCTCAAAAATATCAACATTTTGATGATAGCGGATTCCCCCTTTAAACGGTCCGCGCCAGTTATTGTGTTGCACGCGAAAGCCCTCCAAAATTTGTAACTCACCATTGTCACGAACAAAAGGAATGGCAACGCGCACTTCGCGCATTGGTACACTTAACTCATCGAGCACTTCTTGATTGATGCTAGCCAAACTCGCTGCTCGTCGGATTTGGTTTAAGGCATTTTCGAATGGGTTGTTCATATTTATTAATTATCGCAGGGGTTAGGGGCTATTTATTCTTTTGCCGACAAATAACGCTCGGCGTCTAGTGCAGCTATACACCCTGACCCTGCGGCTGTGATTGCTTGCCGATAAAACGGATCAATCACATCGCCACAGGCAAAAACGCCTTCGATATTTGTTTTTGTAGTATTGGGTTTCACTTTAATGTAGCCCTTGTGGTCAAGCTCTAGCAATCCTTCAAAAATTTTCGTGTTTGGTTTATGACCAATTGAGGCAAAATAACCTTCAGCTTCAAGCTCCGACTCTTCACCGGTTTGATTATTTTTAATCTTGACTAGCTCTAACTTTTCTTGCCCAATCAATTCAATCGCTTCAGTGTTCCACAACACTTTGATTTTTGGATTATTGAGCGCCCGCTCTTGCATTGGTTTAGAAGCTTTAAATTCATCTCGCCTAACTAAGATCGTTATTTCAGACGCAAACCTTGTTAAAAACGTTGCTTCCTCAAGCGCGGCGTCTCCTCCTCCCACAACCACAACTTTTTTGTCGCGAAAGAAAAATCCGTCGCAAGTCGCACAAGCAGAAACTCCCTTGCCTTTTAGTTTTTCTTCACCTGGAACACCCAGCCACATTGCCGAAGCGCCGGTCGCAATAATTATCGAATCAGTTTGAAATTCTTTGTCCGATGTTTTTACAACAAACGGTTTGCTTGAAAAATCAACTTCAGTCACAGTGTCAGCTAAAATTTCTGTCCCAAACTTAACTGCTTGTTTTTTTAAATTTTCAATAAGATCTGGCCCCATAATTCCCTCAGGCTCACCCGGCCAATTTTCAACCTCGGTCGTTGTCATAAGCTGTCCGCCTGGCTCAGATCCGGATATCAAAAGAGGTTTTAGCTCTGCTCTAGCCGTGTAAATTCCGGCCGTGTACCCAGCCGGCCCCGAGCCAATAATTATAGTTTTTCGTATTTCCATAACTAAGTAAATTAGTTAATTTTACTTCCTCCGATTTTCAAATTTAAGTGTACTCCTATCGAAATATTTCGTACACCCCCCAGGGGGGTATATTTAAATTGTTAAATCAAAGGACGAGCCCTACGACTCGTCCTTTTGCCACTCTTAACTCCTCATAACTGGGGAGATTAAATTAATAATTCTATCTCGAATACTTGATCACCTGAATACTTTTACCCCAGATGTCCTTCCATTTTTTCTTTTAACATCTCTTTGCTCATCGATCCCGAGAACTGTTCTACTGCTTGCCCACCTTTGAAGATAATAAAAGTTGGGATTGAAAGAATATTGAATTGCCTAGCTAAGTCCGGGTTTTCATCAACATTAACTTTTCCAATAATCACTCCTTCCATTTCGCCAGCTAATTCCTCAACAATCGGTGACATTACCTTGCATGGCCCGCACCAACTTGCCCAAAAATCAACTAGCACCGGTTCTTTAGCTTGTAAAACTGTTGAGTCAAAATTATCGGTTGTGAGTTCCATAAAAAGATTATAGGTTATAGATAATAGAGGGAATAGCAGGATAACTGATAGCTATCGAGCGCTGGGATTGTAGCACAAACAAAAAAGAGGGGCAAAGCCCTCTTTCTCGATATTACCCATATTACTCGTGTCGCCCTTTTTACCCTTCTACTTCGCACCAGCTACATTCAAAACGCGGGCGTGTTCTTCTTCTTTATAAATTTCCAAAATATCACCTACTTCAATTTTTGCCTTACCGACAAACTCCATTCCGCATTGATTGCCTTGTTCAACAAACTTAACATCCATTTTTCCTTCTTGAAGTGAACCAATTTTTCCTTCAGCGATAATTTTATCTTCCCGCATAACCCGAGCTGTGGCTCCAAGTTCTACCCTTCCTTTGTTAACCTGGCCTCCAACAATCATTCCCTTTGGTGACTTTTGAAAAACCGCCAAAATGCTGATTGAACCAAGTTCTGTGTAAATCAATTCTGCCGGAATCAGTACTCGCAACTTTTCAACTACTTCTTCAAACAGTTTGTAAATAACATTGTACTGAAAAACGTCCACTCCTTTATCGCGAGCTAAAACCGAGGCTGCAGTAGATGGCTTAACATTGAAAGCAATCAACATTGCGCCAGTAGCGTCTGCGTTTAAAATGTCAGATTCAGTAATATAGCCCAGCCCCTTTGAGACGATCTTCACACCAACATAAGGACTGTCGATTTTTTCCATCATTCCCAAAATAGCTTCTAGCGATCCAAGCACATCAGCTCGAACAATAAGGTTAAGCATTACTTTTTGAGTTCTTTCTGATGATCCTGATTCCTCGCCATTGTCAGCTGATTTAGTCTTACGAACAGTCATTTCGTCAACGCTTGATTTTCGATTTGGCTGAGACTTAAGTTTTTCCAAATCTTTTGGATTCTCCGGCACTTCTAAAATATCTCCAATAGCCGGCGCTACTTTAAAGCCTAAAATTTTAACCGGAGTTGATGGTGGTGCAACTTTTACATCCTTTCCATCCCAAGTTCTCATGGCTCTTACCTTTCCGTACAAAGCTCCCCGTAGACCCAACGAATCTCCAACCTTTAAAGTTCCTGATTGAACCAATACAGTTGCAACCGGCCCTTCGGCTTTATCAACATTTGACTCAATGATTGTTCCAAGTGCTAAGCGGTCAGGATCAGCAATAATATGATCCTTTTCCATATCAGCCACCAGCAAAATCATATCAAGCAAATCATCAATATTTGTTCCTTGCTTAGCAGAAACTGGCACCATAATTGTCTTTCCTCCCCAATCTTCCGGAATAAGTCCGGCTTCGGCTGAAAGTTGATTTTTTACTTTTTCAATATTGGCGTTGTCTTTGTCGATTTTATTGATAGCCACTACAAACGGAATTTTAGCCGCTTTGATAATATCGATGGCTTCGCGAGTCTGAGGCTGAACGCCATCGTCGGCCGCTACAACTAAAATTGCAATGTCAGCTACTTTAGCGCCACGAGAACGCATCACTGTAAAAGCTTCGTGACCCGGAGTATCAATAAATGATAACTCATGCTCTTTGCGACGAACTTGGTAGGCACCAATATGCTGAGTGATTCCACCGTGCTCTGTATCAATAACATTTGTATTTCGGATTGAGTCTAGAATTCTTGTTTTACCGTGGTCAACATGCCCCATTACCACAATCACCGGAGCGCGTGGTTGCATGTTTTTACTTTCATGCATCTCCAAAGCTTTTTCTAATTTTTCCAAACCTTCCAAGTCGTGATCTTCAATAGTTACCTCTTCTTCTGACTCGGCGATATAACCTAAGTCTTCAGCAACAATTGAAGCACTTTCAAAATCGATTCTTTCATTAAGTGACGCCAAAATTCCAGCCCGCATTAATTCCTGCATTACTTTGGCGATCGGCAAATTTAATTTTTCTGCAAAATCACGAACACTGATAGATGATGGTAATAATATCTTTTCAGCCGTTCCCTCTTGAACCTTTAATTTAAGATCAGCTCTAGCTTTCTGCTCAGCTCGTTTCTTATCTAAAAATTGACGCTTTTTATACTGACGCCATGAATATTCGATTCTACCGGCATCTCTATCTGGAATTTTGATAGCTTTAGCTCCAATGTCAAAACCAAGCTCCGGCAATTTTGCCCGTAGCTCATCTGTAGAAACTCGTAATTTTCGAGCGAGTTCTGAAATGTTCATGGCCCGAGAATACCGCAGAAGCGAGTTTTGGTCAATGAAATAGTTACCATTATGGACTTCCGGCCCCTATTGCCCCTTTCACCCCTACTCTATTTCTTTTACAAACCACAGCAACCTAATTGGCAAATCACCGTGCGGAGAATTTGCGCCGATTTCCAGAACATCATCTTCAAATAAAAAGTAATAACCAGTTTTATCCTCTGTATATCCGCCATCCAGATCTGTTGGCAAAGCCTCAATATAATCTGGAACTAAATATGAGCTAACATCAACACACTGCGTGCAAGCACCAACCGAGACTTCTTTCTCATAAACCTGGAAAGCAATCTCCCAAAACACTTCTGGATCATTTTCTTCTAGCTCCAGCATCGCTTCCATATAATCACGCACGCCGTCTGCTAGCACCTCGTCTTGCTCAAACTCAAACTTTTGCACAGGATTGGCAAACATCGCCACAATAAGCATCGCGGTAAACACAATTACTACTGCGCCAATGACATCGATATTTGTATAGCCGTAATGGTATCGCATATGTTACTCTCCTAGTATATGTTAAACACGACCGATCCACAATCAGGTTTTATTCTTATCGACAAGCCGGCGAGGATTACCAGCCACGATGTTGTTGATGTTTTGCGCAGACTGACAGGCATTAAAAAAATTGGTCACGCTGGTACGCTTGATCCATTTGCCACCGGACTTTTGATTATAGCCATTGGTCGTGAGACCACCAGAGAGATTTCAAAGTTTGTTGGAATGGACAAAACCTACGAAGCGCAAATTGTGCTTGGTGCAACCACTGCAAGTTTGGATACAGAAACCGAGGTGATTTTTAATCGCGTAGGGGCGTATGGTCATACGCCCCTACGGCGCGATGAAATCGAAAACGCGATGAAAAAACTCACCGGCGAGATCGATCAAATACCACCAATGCACTCCGCCATCAAAGTCGGGGGTAAACGATTGTACAAGTCAGCCCGTAAAGGTGAAGAAGTCCGGGTTGAGCCTCGTAAAATTAGAGTCAAAGAATTCACCATGATCGAACCCAAAATTCCGCAGGTCTCCGGGAGACCTGTTGAGCAAAAAACACAAATCATAAGCGCACATATTAAATGCTCCTCTGGAACTTATGTCCGAGCCTTAGCTCGTGATCTAGCAGCAGAGCTTGGGACTGTTGGCTATCTGCGCAATTTAAAGCGAACCTCAATTGGAAAATTTGAGCTTCAAAATGCCATCAAACTAAAGGATCTGACAGCTAATAATTGGCAGATATTGGTAAAATCCTTAAAAGAAATGGCAATTGACGAAAAAGCAATATAATGATACCTTTGGTGTGTCATTCATTAAAATAACTGTTCAGAATGGCGACAGGTACAGATTCCGGATATGATTGTTACAATAAACAAAACTCGTGCAAAGTGCTCTGCGACTCAAATCAAAGAAACTTTACGAAATTCCGTGACAACCTAATCACAAAACTAAGGTAGTAATACCTGTCTGTTTTCATTTCTGAACTCCAATAAACTATGCCAACGCTATATTTAGCTGTGCTCATAGGATTTGGGGGTCTTTTTATAGGAGTTCTTCTGGGAATAATTATCCGAAAGATACTTGTAAAAGGCAAAGTCAAATCCGCTGAAGCCCGCGCCGAGAAAATCCTTAAAGATGCCAAAGAAAAAGAACAAGAAGTCCTAATCAGCGCTAAAGAAAAAGCTCTTAAAACATTAGAAGAGAGTAAAAGAGAAACAGAGGAAGACCGCCGAGAAATCCGCAGTGCCCAGCAAAGATTAGAAGCCAGGGAAAACAAATTTGATAAAAAATTACTTGAGCTTGAAGACACTAAAACAAAACTAGAACAACAAAAAGCTGATGTTCTCAAGGTCCGTGACGACATTGAAGCAATTCGAGAAGAACAAAAAACCAAACTTCAACAAGTAGCTGGGCTGTCAAAAGACCAAGCTCGAGAAGAACTTTTTAAAGCTGTTGAAGAAAACAGCAAAGAAGTGTTGCTTAACCGAATTCACAAACTCGAACAAGACGGCGAAGAAGAGCTAGATAAAAAAGCACAAAAAATGCTTTCGCTTGCCATTCAAAGATTTGCCTCAAGCCATGTGGTTGATACCACCACAACTTTGGTTGAACTTCCAAACGACGAAATGAAAGGAAGAATTATTGGTAAAGAAGGTCGAAACATTAAAACTTTAGAAAGGCTAACCGGTTGTGAGTTGATTATCGACGACACTCCAGAGATGATTACCATCAGCGGGTTTTCACCTGTTCGTCGGCAAGTTGCTAAGCGATCATTGGAAATGTTAATCAAAGACGGTCGTATTCAACCAGCTAGAATTGAAGACGCTGTTAACCAAGCTAAAAAAGAATTAGCCAAAGAAATGAAAAAAGCTGGCGAAGATGCTCTTTACGAGCTTGGAATTCCAGTTTCATCAATTGATCCAAAGCTAGTTTCTATTTTAGGAAGACTAAAATTCAGAACCAGCTATGGCCAAAATGTTTTGCAACACTCAATTGAAGTTGCCAGAATTTCCGGAATGCTGGCTGACGAATTGGGGGCCGACGCTTTTGAATGTAAAAAAGGTGGACTTTTTCACGACATTGGAAAAGCAGTTGACCACGATATGCAAGGCGCTCACCCTCAAATTGGTTATAACATCATGAAAAAATTCGGCTTCCCAGAAGAAATGTGTTACCAATCAGTTGCCCATCACGAAGATAAACCAAAAACTCTTTCCGGCGTAATTGTTAAAGCAGCCGACGCAATCAGCGGCGCTCGCCCTGGGGCTAGACGAAGTACAATTGAAGAGTACATTACTCGTCTACAAAACCTGGAAGATACTGCCATGGGATTTGAAGGAGTTGAAAAAGCCTATGCCATTCAAGCCGGTCGCGAAGTGCGAGTATTTGTTGAGCCTGGACAAATTGATGACTACGGCGCTCACGAACTGGCAAAAAATATTGCCAAAAAGATTGAAAGCGAATTAACATATCCGGGTGAAGTAAAAGTAACAGTGATTCGAGAAACCAGGACAATGGAATACGCAAGGTAGATTATTAGAAATTAGACCAATAGAGCTACAGATCTCGAATTCTATCAGTCTACTGGTCTAAACTTCTACAATCTAAAACTGCTTGATTTAATTCCTAACATTAGATAAAATATCGAACATCAAACCTTCCTATGAATAAAGCAACTCTTGCACTTAAAATAGCAGAACAGCTAAGTATTACTAAAAAAGAAGCTGAAGATTTTATTGCCATTTTTCAAGATGTGATAATTGACGCTCTTAAGAAAAATGATGAGGTGACCATTGCCGGGTTCGGAACCTTTTCATCAAGAGTTCGTCATGCCCGCAAAGGCGTTAACCCGCGTAAGCCAAATGAGATTATTGATGTACCGGCAGTTAAGGTGCCAAAGTTCAAAGCAGGAAAAAAGTTAAAAGATGAGCTTAAAGGAAGCGCCTCGTCAACTTCTGCTGAATAAGATCAAGAGAAAAAACACTGTCAGGATGGCGGTGTTTTTTGGTGTTTTTTTGTTAAGTAAACGACCGCCGACCTGAGGGTCGGTGGTCGTTTACTTAACAGATCGTATAGGACCAATGGGACCTATGCCTGAGCCCAGTCTTCAACCTTTGCTTTAATGTCACCCAATCCCACCATTTCCATTTCAGTGCTAGCGCGTTCCTTCCATTCAACTGAATCTTGATCTAATGTTTTATCAGATACAACCAATCGCAATGGGATTCCAATCAAATCAGAATCAGCAAACTTAGCGCCTGCCGAAACATCGGCTCGGTCATCCCACAAAACCTCAACTCTAGATTTTGTCAGTTCCTTATAAATCCTCTCAGCCTCACCATCAATCTTCTTTTGGTCAGTCTTTGAACTTAAAGAAATTAAATGAACTGCAAACGGTGCCACACTCTTTGGCCAAATGATTCCTCGGTCGTCGTGCATCACTTCAACAATTGACCCCATCACTCGACTTGGACCTATTCCGTAACTTCCCATGATAATTTCGGTTTGATGATCATTTTCATCTGGCACTTTAAAGTCAATCGCATTTGAAAATCTAGACTCAAGCGGAAAAATATTTCCAACCTCAATTGTCTTTTTGATTTCGTACTTATCCGTATTATCCCAATCCGCCTCCTCTACCACTTCTTTGTTTGAAGCCTCCCCGGTTTCTTTATCAATATAAATTGTATCCTCTCCTGCTTCAGTTTCTACCTGGAATTCGTGACTAAACTTCTTAGTAAAATCTCCACCGCTCGCCTTGGTAACAATCGCCTGCAAACCGCATCTTTCGTAAACTTTTAAATAAGCCCCTTTGGCAACTTCGTAAAATTCATCAAAACCTTCCTGAGTTAAATGAAAGCTGTAAAGATCTTTCATGTTAAACTCGCGCCCTCGCAGTATTCCGGACTTTGCCCTAAGTTCATTTCTAAACTTGTCACTTATTTGATAAACCAAAACCGGAAAATCTTTATATGACTGAGCAAACTGTTTTATAAGTGGTGTTACAATATCTTCGGCAGTGGCTGCAAGCGCATACTCTTTATTCCCCGCTCCTTCAAGCCGAAATAAAACATCAATGCTATCCCAGCGCCCGGTGTCTTCCCAAACTTTTTTTGGAGTAAGTCCCGGCATTAAAATCTCTTGTCCGCCGATAGCGTCTATTTCTTCTCGAACAATATTTTGAATTTTGCGCAAAACACGAAGCCCAAGCGGTAAATAGGTATAAACTCCGGCTGTAAGCTGATCTACAAATCCGGCCTGCACTAAATACTTAGCATTTGCTGATTCTGCGTCAGCTGGTGCCTCTTTTGAGGTTCGCGTAAAAAGCTGTGATTGTTTCATAATAGTAGAAAGATTATCGTTTTCTGATCAAAATTGCAAACCAAGTGGCAATCGGCACAGTCAGAATCAAAGCTGATGTTCCAGCCAAAGTTCTGATTATTTCTTCAGCCACAAATTCTTCATTTAAAAATCTTGTGATGGAAATCGTGTCATTCATCATAAAAATCAGAAAAAGCGGGAGTGCCACGCCAACATATGCCAACACCAGCGTATTTATAACCGAAGCTATGTGATGCCGGCCAACATTCATTGCCCGTTTAAACAATTCTTTTTTATCCAAACTCGGATCAGCCGAGCCAATTTCAAAAACGGTTTCCTGTTGAGTAATGGCAATATCATCCAAAACACCAACCGCTCCTAAAATTATACCGACCAACAAAATACCTTTCGGAATTATCAAACCGCTCGCACCGGCAAACAACATGACCGCATCTTCAGTCGCCAGTCCGGTCAAACTTCCAAGCGAGACAAACAGATAAGAAAAAATCAAAACAAAAACCAAGCCAACGACCGTACTTAAAAAAGCAATAAAGGTCGCCTTTCTAAAACCGTGAGTTAAGTGCATATTAACTCCCAAAATAACCACCGCGCCCAAGATAACTATTAGAACAGGATCAGCTCCAGCAATAATCTTTGGAAAAACCCAGCCAAATAAAATTGCGATCGTGACCATTAATCCAACTAGAGCAAATAATCCTCCCCGTCTGCCAATAGCAATGGCTAAAATCGCAAAAATTATAAAAATCCACCACAGACCGGCCAAGCGATTAACATCACCAAAATAAATCTGCTCCGTGTTGTCACTAAATTCTATAATTTGCAGATACACCTTATCCCCTGCTTTTAAATTATAATCATAGCCATCTGTTTTTGTTGATGACAACAGAGCTTCGTATTCATTGCCTGAAAAATCTTGAGCAATAATTTGTTGATCATTGATTACCTCAATAACCACTGCCTCAATTTCACTGGTTGCTTGCGCACCCACAAAAGCCGGTAAGGCGAAAAGTATCAGTAAAATTGGAATCAATTTTTTCATAGCTTCATTATTCTATCAATCAATTGCTCCTTTGATAAGAACTCAAAACTGATGTAGGATAAAATCACTATGAACAAATTCATAAAAATCCTGATTTTAATAGCGGTTTTGGTTGGACTAGGTCTCCTATTTTGGCAGATACCATCTAATCAAAAAGTTGAATCTGAAGCCAAAGTAGCAGCGACAATTTTTCCAATTTATGACATCACTAAAAACATTGTTGGCAATGAAATGGATGTCGCCTTAATTCTTCCACCTGGTGCTAGCCCTCACACTTACGAGCCTACTCCGTCTGATGTTCAATCACTTTCCAATGTTGAAGTGGTCTACGCTGTTAGCTATGAATTTGATGGCTGGGCAAACAGCATTGCTCAAAGCAATGATGCCAAGATCGTTCTGCTTGATAGCTCAATTGAACTTATGTTGTCACACGACACTGACAAAATAGATGACGCTGATCCACATTACTGGCTAACAATTGCTAATGCTCAACAGATAGCGATGACAATTACAATTGATTTATCAAGACGATACCCGGAGTCGGCCAATAACTTTGCTAAAAATTTATCCGACTATTCACAGGAACTGGCAGCCACCGATGAGCAAATCAGATCCGTACTTGATTCTGTGCCCAACAAAAACCTAATCACAATGCATAATGCGTGGTATTATTTTGCACAAGAATACGGATTAAATGTTGCCGGCGCTTTTGAACCAACTGCCGGCCGCGAGCCGACACCTCAGTATTTAATCGAACTGATTGATGCAATTAAATCAGCTGAGGTAAAGACACTTTATTCCGAGCCGCAGCTTGATAACGCGCCCCTTGAATCATTCATAAAAGACAACAATTTAACTTTGGCGATTCTTGATCCAATCGGTGGAGTCGAAGGCCGACAGTCCTACATTCAACTAATGCTCTACAATGCCCAAACAATCGCGCAAAACCAATAAAGCAGCAATAGATGTTCATCATCTAAGTGTTTCCTATGGCGAAAATAAAGTTCTTGATAATATTTCTTTTCAAATTCCAGTTGGAAATGTTGCGGCCATAATCGGACCAAACGGATCCGGTAAAACAACTCTTTTGAAAGCTATTCTTGGTCTAATTGATGTTGACCAAGGATCAATTTCCGTATTTGGGAACAAACTGAAAAAACAACGCGACCTCATTGGTTATGTTCCGCAAAAATTTGAATTTGATTTAAACTTCCCGATTACGGTCGAAGAGTTTATGGGACTAGCCCGCAAAAAAAACCAACCGGCTCTAGTGATCGAAGAAAAAATAAAAGAAGTTGGTTTAACACCGATGATTTTACAAAAACAACTTGGCGAACTTTCGGGCGGACAATTACAACGAATACTTATTGCTGAAGCGCTATTTAATGAACCAAAAATTTTGATTTTAGATGAGCCGGCAGCTGGTATTGATATTGCTGGGGAAAAAATGTTCCACGATATTATTGATCATATTAACAAAGACCATGATACTACAGTTTTGATCGTTTCCCATGACATGGCTTTTGTTTCCAAGGTGGTCGATCAGGTAATCTGCATCAATAAAACTTTAATTTGTTCTGACGCACCAAAAATTGCCATGACAGAAAAGAACTTAAAAAAGGTTTTCGAAGATGTAAATCTCTCCCATCACGAACATTAAGTGCATTAGATATGATCACAGATATTCTCTTCTATTCTTTTATGCAACGCGCCATTATCGCCGGTTTGATTTTGGGAATTCTTTTAGCTAGCCTGGGAGTAATTGCTACACTTCGTAAAATGTCTTTTTTTGGCGAAGGCGTTGCCCATGCATCACTGGCCGGGATCGCAGTTGCCATGCTAGCAGATGTAGCGCCACTGCCAATTGCAATTATTTGGTCAGTATTGGTTGCTCTAATCATTTACTGGCTAGAGCGCTCAACAAAACTTCATTCTGACACAGTCATTGGAATTTTATTCACTGCCAGCATGGCTTTTGGTGTAATTTTGATGAGCCAAACTGCAGGATACCAACCAGAACTTATCTCGTTCTTGTTTGGAAGTATTCTGGCGATAAGATCTATCGATCTTTATATCATTGGTGGCCTGGCGCTTATTATTATGCTTTGGTTTGTGCCGTCTATAAAACAGCTCACATATCTTTCTTTAAGCGAGGAATCAGCAACTGTCAGTGGGATCAAAACAAAAACTCAAACTCTACTGTTTTATATTGCGCTTTCAATTGCAACTGTACTGGGCGTTAAAATTTTAGGAATAATTCTTGTTTCTGCCCTTTTGATTTTGCCGGCAGCAACAGGCAGACTGCTTTCTAAATCATTTAAATCATATTTTACAGTTTCAATTATTATTTCTGAAATTACAATATTGCTTGGTCTTTTTCTCTCATATATAAAAGACCTCCCATCGGGAGCGTCTATCGTACTGGTTGGAACTGCCTTTTTTCTTTTAGCCTCTCTACTTGGTAAGGCAAAAACTTAGATAAAAAACCTTAGAAAGTAACCAACCAAGCAGAGGACTCCAACCGCTAAAACTATAAGTGCCAGGTTTACAGCACTTTTTGCGTCATTGTCATCGCGCGTAAAAGTAAACAGCATGAAGAGTGCAAATCCCTCTAAAATCATGAGAGGGACGACTGTTAGCACTATTCCTGAAAGTAATAAAATTGACATATTGAAAGTATAAATTAAATCATTGACGAAAGCAACGAATTAAGCTATTATTTCGGCGCAATCGCAAGATGCGGCGTTAGCTCAGCTGGATAGAGCGTCTGGCTTCGGACCAGAAGGCCGGGGGTTCGAATCCCTCACGCCGCACCACTGAGCTTAGCTCGGTTGTTACTCGGTGAAGCCAAAGCTCAGCTTTGGCTAAAACAACATTATCTAAAGCTAAGCGAGGTGAACAGTCGAGCTCAGCTCGACAAAAACATGCACGTGCCGGTAGCTCAGCGGTAGAGCAGGAGACTCTTAATCTCTTGGTCGTGGGTTCGATCCCCACCCGGCGCACCAGAAAGGAAAAGTCAAAGAGTTTTGGTTCGCCTCGCTTCGATCGGCGATTAATTTGTATTCAATTTTGGGGGTAAAAACGAATTCACGATTTCGCAAAATATGGTTCGAGCCGATGTTTTTCTCCGGGTTATTTTGCGGTTTTGAGCGGTGCGGCTCCGCCGCCTTTCCGAATTTTTGCGGGGGGCTTCCTCGCCGCCGCAGGCGACGAAATGCGTTCGGACTAATTCAAGAATACTGCACCAATAAAACCGTTCGGTTCTTCCGAGCGGTTTTATTGTTTCAAAATTCGGGTGGGGATCGAACCCTCCTTCGTTCCTATGGAACTTCGGATGGGCAAGCGGGTTGGCAGCAAGGTGTGAACATGTGTGAGCTATCGAATCACTGATCCAAATTACCATCCTTGCTCCTCGAGCGCATTCTTAGCCGCATCAATTTGAGCTTCTTGCTTACTCGTTCCCTCTCCTTCAGCAATCAAATTTTTACCCAAATAGGCGCCAACTCTAAACTTCTTATTGTGATCTGGTCCGGATTCTTCTAGCACCTTATAGCTTGGAGTGAGCGACATTTTTGATTGTGATTCTTCCTGAAACAAACTTTTAGGATCAATGTACAATTTCTTTTTTAAAATCCCCGGCAAAGTTGCTATAACATATTCTGTTACGAACCTTTTTGCTTCTTCCCAACCAAAGTCTAAATAAATCGCACCAATAATCGCCTCCATTGCGTTGGCTAAAATATAATTCCTAGCCTTAGTATTATTATCTTTTGACTCTCCTTTTGATAGGTAAAGATAATCTTCAATCTCCAAAGACTTTCCAATCAAGGCCAAGTTTTGACCATTAACTAAAGCGGCTCGAAAATTTGTTAATTCTCCTTCTGGATTTTCAAAATTCTCAAACAAATATTCTGTTACTACAAGTTCAAGCACAGCATCACCTAAAAATTCTAAACGCTCGTTTTGCCCTAGGGGAAAATCTGAATGTTCATTTAGATAAGACCGATGTACTACAGCCTGTTCCAAATGACTATCCTTTAATAATTTTACTTTGATCTTTTTAGCAAGATCTTTAATGGGTTTTCTTTTTATCATAGTTATTATTAGAAATTAGAGACTTAGACCACTAGATTGATAGAATTTGAGATCTACTACTCTATTGGTCTAATTTCTAAAAGTCTACTTATCTTCATTGTTTTCTTTAGCTTTGTCAATTTCTTTAATGTCTCCGCTTTCGATCATGTCTTTATAAATTGCGCCTAGTACTCCATTTATAAATTTACCAGAAGCGTCACCGGAAAATGCTTTTCCTAACTCAATAGCTTCATTTATTGATACCTTGGCTGGAATTTTTTTATCATATTTGAGTTCGTATGCGCCAAGTCGCAAAATATTCCTGTCAGTGTTTGTCATTTCACCGATATTCCACTCAGGCGCAAAGCGCTCGAGCAATTCATCTATTTCTTGTATATGATCTGCTACTCCCATGACTTGGGATTTCAAATATCCGGCATCATCAAAACCAGGAGCAAACTCCTCTTTTACATACTCAATCATTTCTGGTAGTCGGCTACTGTCCTGCTTATTAAAATCCCATTCAAATAAGCATTGCATAGCCATTGTGCGGGCGAGGTGACGATTCGACATAATAAATAATTTCGTAGGGGCCTGCCCATGTGCTTGCCCAAATCGTTTCGGGCGACCACATGGGGTCGCCCCTACAGCGTATATAATATCATCAAAAACCCAAAGCAAAAAGCAGACTATGCGTCTGCCTTAACTGTTTTTGCTTTTTTTGTTGGTTTCTTGGCAAGTGTCTTCTCGACTGCTTCCATCCCACCTTTTACCTGTCTGCCTCTGTATGATCCGCATGATTTACAAGCGTGATGTGGCAAGATTGGGTCACTGCACTTTGGACATTCCGCTACAGCGGTCTTTGTCAAAGCGTGATGAGATCGGCGTCGTCTTACACGAGACCTTGAATTTCTAAATGCTGGTACTGACATAATAATTTATAATTGGGGTAAATGGGTAATATGGGTTAAAAGTGCTTATTACTCTTTTTGCCCTTATAACCCTTGTTACTTTATTCAACGCTCGAAAGTGTAGCTTATTTGGTAAAATTGGTCAAGAATTCGGGATTTTAACCCAAACCACCGCCTGATGAGCGGTGGTGGTTGGACTCAAGCTGGTGGACTCGACCGGATTTGAACCGGCAATTCCCGGGTGACTAGCCAGGTGCAGTTACCAATTACTGCCACGAGCCCGAGTCTTTGCTCGAGATATTTAAAACAAAATACCCCCAATTCAAATAAATGAATGGGAGTTGATTTTGCGTCACCCGAGATTAGCTCGTGAACACGAACCGCACCTGGTCTATTTACATTTCACCACATCCAGAGCAATTGCTCAAGAGTGGTTGTGCACAATTGCCCCACCCGCGGGTGGGTGGTAAGATTGGGATGTGAAATAAGTTCGTATAAAATCACCATCTGATTATTTATATGAAATGTTTTCACATAGAAACGAGTTAT
>Ga0210057_1004795_pt1 | contig 17716 bp, 25 predicted proteins | sample CryGeyCG2114_010_2_FD_183968 | JGI IMG/M metagenome (GOLD analysis project Ga0210057, IMG submission 183968) | Groundwater microbial communities from aquifer - Crystal Geyser CG10_big_fil_rev_8/21/14_0.10 (SPAdes) (version 2) | ecosystem: Environmental > Aquatic > Deep subsurface > Groundwater ...
AAAGAAATTTTGGAAGAGGAAGTAATCAAAGAAATTCAGGAAGAAGAAACAATCCCAAAAGAAATTTTGGAAGAGGGATAGTTAGATAAGAACCAACACCAAGCTCTTAGAAAAAGTTTGACATCAAGTTTTATTAAAAACCAACGCAATCTTTAACAATACACGTGTCCCAGGTATTGTAACCTCTGCGGGACTTTTAGATAGATTTTAAAATTGCTTTTCATTAATCTTTTTATGAAGATTGAATGGAAAGTGGTTAATCTAAAAGGTAGGAAGCTAAAAGCTCTTTTAACAATAAAAGAGGTTGGAGATAGAGAACTTATAAGAAATTTATATTCTGATTGGAAGAAATTAAATGATAGACTAAAAGCAATTTCTACGAGAGGTATTAATCTTCCTGAAACAATAAGTGAGAATGCCTTTGCTTTATTTTTTCCTGATTGTTTTAGAGTTGTAAGCCTTAAAGGAATGAAATGCTCTTTTGATTGTATTAATGTTAAAACAGGAAGCAGAATACAAATTAAGGCTTCTTCTGTGGTTTCTGACTTAACCTCTTTTGGGCCACGCTCGGAATGGGACGAATTATTTTTCTTAGACTTCTCTGCTGGCGACGGCTCTTTCAAAGTGTATGAGATAGAGCCAGACTGGATTTACAAACATATGGTTAATAAAAAGCAATCATTCCAACAACAGCAAGAGGAAAATAGGCGTCCGAGATTTTCCATAATTGAAAAAATCATTAAGGCAAGAAAGCTTAAACCCGTGAAAGTTTGTAAATTATGATATTTCTTGAATTATATAAAAGTTTAAATAGAGTTATTTGGTGTTAGAGAGGTATGTTTACCAATCAAAAGATTTATAAGCGTTAGATGGATGGAATATCTAACTAAACAGAGTGGATTTATTCCCCAACACAACAAAATGGAACAAAATAATAAATCAAAGAAAGCAAATACGAAGGGAAGGAACAACGACTTCCCCTTAACTATACTTGGTGTAGCAGAGGAAGCCTTGCTTGCAGTAGATAAGGCAGGAGGAAAAATAGACACTCAAACATTAAGCACTGCTTTAAATGTTAAAGGTGGAGCTTTTGCAAGGAAATTATCATCCGTTAAAAGATGGGGATTAGTTTCAGGTTCAGGCACACTTGTAGTTACAGAATTAGGAAAAAATATATTACATCCAATTTCAGATGAAGAATTAGCACAATCTAAAAAAGAAGCTTTTTTGAGAGTTCCCCTCTTTTCTGAACTTTATGAGAGATTTAAAACCAATCTTCCAGATGATAAAGTTTTCGTGGCTATTTTGATAAGAGAACATAACATCAAAGATAAAGATGCGAGAACAATTTTAGGAATTTATAAAAATTCAATAAAAGAATTTTTGTCTTTAGTTCCAGAACAAAAGGAAGAAAAACCAAAAGACAAACCACAAGGTCAAACCCCCTTTAACCCCAATATAAAAACTGAGGGAAAATTATCTATATATGTCAGTTCTCCCATGGGAAATAATAATTTTAATGCAAACAATAAGGAAGAGTTGGAATTATTAAAAAAGAAGCTTGAAAAATTGTTTGCCTTGATAGAAGATGACTTACCTAATAATCAAACAGGTCCCAAAGCAGAGGAGCCAAAACCTAGCTTAAGTAGTGAGGTTTCTCGGGATAATTCAGAAATAGCAAACTGAAGAAGTATTGTCATGACCTGAAATAAATCGTGGCAGCGAGGAATTTCAGACGCCTGTTTGATTGGCTTTTTTAGTCAATATAGTATTTATCCAATGTAACTTATCCTTTTAAACTTTCTTATTTTTTCGGGGTTTATTCCAATAAGGACTTTTACATTTAGGGCAGACAGCAGGCTCCTCTTTTAAATTTCTCGGCACCCATTCATGACTACATCTTTCGCATTTAAATCCTGTTAGGGTGATTTTCACTTTCGCCATAATAAATCTATTATTAGTTAGTATATAAATATATTGTATATTATTTACTACCGAAATGTTTATAAATACTATATTCCCAACTAATATATTACTAATAAAGTATATAAATAATGGGGAACGAATCCCCCGTGAATTTCACCCGATGTTCAAATCAAATGAAATACAAAAATAATAAACAAGAAAAATATAAAAAAGTATCGTGTCCTTTTTGTAGCTCTGCAAATGTAATTAAGAGAGGAAAAAGACAAACTCAAAACAGAGGATTAATTCAGAGATACGGTTGTTTAGATTGTAATAAAAGATTTGTAGTTGATGACGGATTTTTTAAAATGAAAAATGCTCCTCAAAAAGTAACCTTATGTTTAGATTTATTTTACAGAGGAGTTTTTACAAGAAAAGTTCAGGAACATTTACAGGCTTTTTATTCCCATAACTCCCCACACAAATCTATTTACAAATGGATTATAAAATATTCAAAAATGATAAATTCATTTACAGATAATCTTAAACTCAAAGTTGGCTCTGAAATTCAAGTTGATGAAATGGAGTATAAAGTTAAAAAACAAAGGTCTTGGTTTATAGACGCTATTGACACAGAAACGAGATTTATGGTTTCTTCTGAATTTACAAAAACAAGAGAGCAAAAGGAATTAAAAAGAGTAATAAGAAAAACAAAGACTAAAACAGATAACCAAATAAAAATATGCACTACCGACGGATATACTGCTTATCCTGACGCTGTGAAAAAAGTTTTTGGTTTTAGCAATAAAACACATTCTTGTAATGTTTTTCATAATAAAGTAACTCAATTAAAAGGAGAAGGCTTTAACCACAAAGTTGAAAGAATGCACAGCAATATAAGGGCAAGGACAAAAACTTTCAGAAGCTTTCATGGGACAACTGAAACAGCAAACGCAATTATGAAAGGATTAGAAATTTATTATAATTTTATAAGGAAACACGAAGCTATAAAATGCTGTCCTTATGAATTAGCTTGTCCTGAATTAAAAGAGCAATTGGGATTAAATAAATGGCTTGGCTTGATACAACTATCAAAGCAAAATAATATAAAATGTTAAAACATAATAAAAGAATGAAAGAGGAACTTAGAACATTAGATTTATTTGCAGGGGTGGGGGGCATTAGATTGGGTTTTGAAAAAGTCGGATTTAAAACTATTTTTGCGAATGATTTTGATAAAACCTGCAAGGACACTTATGATTTAAATTTCAGTGAGCCGAAGCTAACAATAGAAGATATAAATAAATTAGATATTAAGTCTATTCCTAAATTTGATATTTTGCTTGGGGGTTTTCCTTGTCAGGCTTTTTCTGTTGCGGGGTATAGAAAAGGATTTAAGGACGACAAGGGACGAGGAAATTTATTTTTTAGAATTGCTAAAATATTAGAAGAAAGAAAACCCGAAGCGTTTTTATTAGAGAATGTAAAAAATCTTAAAGGGCATGACAAAGGAAAAACATTTAAGATTATTGAAAAAACTTTAAGAGATTTGGGTTATCACATTAAATCAAAAATTCTTAACAGCATGACACATGGAAACATTCCACAGAATAGAGAAAGAATTTTTATTGTTGGATTTTTAGATAAAGACAAAGCAGAAGCTTTTGATTTTCCTAAAGAAATACCTTTAACTAAAAATTTCAGAGAATACACAGCAAACGAAGTAGATGATAAATATTATTACAACGACAAACCATTGTATAAAAAAATAAAAGACGATATTAATTCTGAATTTTCAGTTTATCAGTGGCGTAGAAAATATGTAAGAGTAAATAAAAAAGGAGTTGCCCCAACATTAACCGCTAACATGGGTTTGGGTGGACATAACGTTCCCATAATAAAAAATCATAAGGGAATAAGAAAACTAACCCCAAAAGAATGTTTTTTATTACAGGGTTTCCCTAAAAGTTTTAAGTTGCCTAATTTAGCAGATAGTAAATTATATCATCAGGCTGGGAATAGTGTTGTAGTTCCTGTAATTCAAAGGATAGCCGAAAATATGAGAATAGTTTTAGAAGGCGGACGAATTAATTCACAGAAAAGTTTATCTTAATTTTTTTAGATGATTAAGTCCCGAAGAAGTAACAGAACACGCCCCCCACAACTTTTAAATACTCAAAGTATTCTCCTTAAATAAAATAGAAAGAAATTTCTAAATTGTTATTAAATAGATATGGAGGAATATACAAATGGGATTCAACGATCGTCCGAGACAAGGCGGGTATAGAGACAACTTTAACAGCGAACCGAGAGAAATGCACAAGGCTGTCTGTTCTGAATGCAAGAAAGACTGCGAAGTGCCGTTCAAACCTACACCAGGCAAGCCGATTTTCTGCAAAGAATGTTATGCTAAGAAAAAGCCAAAAAGATATTAATTAAATATCTTTTGATTATTATTTTTTATTAATGTATAAGACTAAATCTTTTTCTTTTTCCTTTTTTTAATAACTGAAATATTTATAAATTGAGTTTTATAATCTTAGATATGCCTACGTGGTCTAGCGGCTATGACTCATCCCTGTCGTATGAGAGGAACCAAGGTTCCCCTTCACAGCCTCTCCTTTTCGTTGGAGAAGGGCGATTTTTAAATTGCCTCCGATGAAATCGCGAGAAGAAGAAAAGAACCAATTATGTTCGTCTTATACAGAACGGATGCGATCCGGGTTCGACTCCCGGCGTGGGCGTCATGTTACTTCTAAATGATAACAGATAGAAGGATTTAAAAAAGAGATTTTCTTTAAGGACCAGAGTAATGGTATATCCTAAGCCTTATCCCGAAAAAATGATAAGATCTCAAATTATATGGAATCTTACACGAGCATGCCCTTGGAGTTGCCCATCTTGTATTGTTAATGCTAAAAAAGTTTCTCTAGATAATTTAGATAAAACTTATAAAGAGATGATAGAAACAGGAGAAGAATTGTCTTTAGAAAATAAATTAAAGATTGTTGATAATTTAGACTTACCAGACATTAAAGTTGACTTATCTGGAGGAGATCCTTTAATTTTTGCAGAAAATTTTGAAATATTAAGAGAATTATCTCGAAAAATAGGAAGAAATAAAGTTTCGATTACTACAACAAGTAAAGGATTAAATTTTGTCAATTCTAAGATACTAATTGATATTGTAGAAGAGATAGGTTTTAGTTATGATTTCCCAAAAGAACCCCCTCCTACTAGGCCTTTGAGGGTACAATTCTGAAAATCTGTTAGCAGTAAAAGGATTTGTAAAAAAGGGCGTTAGAACATTAGCACAAACAATTTTAAATCCTTATAATACTCTCCCAAAGATAATTTCTGATATTTATTCAAACTTAAATCAAGCTGGAATAGATGGTTTACTTTTAATGAACTTTTTTAGAAAAGGTAGATTAAGCAGAGGAAAAGATCTTTTTTTAACTATGAAAGAATGTAAAGAAGCAATAAAGAGATATAAAGATTTAGAAAAAGAACATAAAAGACCAAAAATCAAGTTAATTCCATCTTTAAGGGGAAGAAGTATAGAAAAATTATTTAATTCATTAAATATTACCTATAAAGGAATATTAGTTTCAAACCCTTGGTCTTATGATCCAAGAGGGGAACCCGAAAGAGAATTTGTTTTAGGAGACCTAAAAGAAAATAAACTTTCAGAATTAGTTGGAAAAAATGTTTATGAAATTTTTTTTAATCAATTAAGAAAAAAAATATGAGAAAATGAAAATCAGAGAAATAAAAACAAAATCTATAATTACAAAAAGTAATTTGCCTGATGCAGACCTAGTTATTAATCCATATATTGGATGTGAATATGCATGTAAATATTGTTATGCTGATTTTATGAGAAGGTTTTCTGGACATGGATCTGAAGATTGGGGTTCTTTCATTGATGTTAAAATTAATGCTCCAGATACGATAAATCCAAAAAAAATAAAAAAAGATTCTTTAATTTTAGTGGGATCTGTTACTGACCCTTATCAACCTCTAGAAAAAAAGTATCAATTAACAAAAAGATGTCTAGAAATATTATTGGAATCCCAACCAAGGATTGAAATTCTAACTAAATCCGCTCTTATTTTAAGAGATATTTCTTTACTCCAAAGATTCAAGAATTTGCGCGTTGGAATTTCTATAGGAATTTTAGATGAAAGATTATCTAAACAATTAGAACCAAGAGCAGCTCTTCCAAGAAAAAGATTAAATGTTTTAAAAAAATTGCATGATTCTGGAATCTCTACTTACCTATTTATCTCCCCTATCTTTCCAGAAATATCGGATATAAAAAATTTAATTAAATTATCAAAAGAATATGTTGAAGAAATTTATTTTGAAAATTTAAATATAAGGCAAAATAATAAAGAAAGGATTTTAGAATTCATAGATTCAAATAGGCCTGAACTAAGGAATTTATATGAGTCTCTTTTAAAAAACAATTTTTATTGGAATAGACTTGAAATAGATCTTAAGCAACAATGTAAACAAGAAGGAATTAAATGTAAATTTTATTTTCACCATAGCAAAAAATGAGCAATCAAAATTTAGTTAAATTCTTGCAAAATGCAAAGAGAAAAACTTTTGCATCTTTAATTTCATTTTCTCGTTCAACTTCTGATGGGGGAAAAGAATATACTTATCAAGAAGGGGATTTTGTTTACAAAGATAAATATTTTGGTTCAGTAGTAGATACAGGACAAGAGTTAGTATGGCATCAAGATAAACTTATTTGGTCTATGGCTTATAGGGGGGGGGATGAAAGAAGGATTTGAACATTTATCTAAGAAATGTTTTTTTTTCTTAAAGCAATGTTTAAGAAATCTGCCTTCCAATTTCCCAGTAAGAGGCCCTAGTTCTTTTAAAAAAGGAGAGTTTAGATATATAAATGATTGGAAAGGCGAGTTAGAAAATTTTGTGGGGGAAGAAAAAATATTCTATAAAAACCAACAAATTTATTTTAGAAACTATCTTGGTGGAACTGGAAGCACTTATAGAAAAACAATGGAAAAAGAATCCTAATTTTAATGTTCTTTTAGAAAAATGCGTAGAATATTTAAAAAAATAACTCCCGTCTCCACAACCTTTATATCCCCCAACATATAATTATTCACAGCGTTAATCATTTTATTTCCTTCCAACTCTTTCTGCTATCTCCAGCCCCGCATAAAATGCCAATGAGTGAAAAACCCACCAAAAAAATGGATGAAGTGAAATCCCAAAAATAACAAAAGGCGGAGGAGAATACAAAGCATTAACTCCCAAAAACTGAACCGCCCCCGAATACGACGAAATCAGATAATAAAATGAAATCCAAGTTCCAAAAATCAAAGAATAAACTACTTTCTTCCAATGCTCCCTATAATCAAAAACAAAAAACCAAATCAAAGAGAACAAAACTGCGTTTCCAAACTTACTCAGATAATAATAGTTCGTTTCACCTACACCATGAAAATGCAAAAAAACATCTGCAAACCAAAACACGAAAATCACAACAATAATTTTCCAAAAAATAAATTTCTTCTTAATCATTTTACTCAACAATAACTTTTCCTGTTATAGAAGGATGGGGAGTGCAATGATAATCAAAAGTTCCTGCAGAATTAAAAGTATGAGAGTAGGCTCCCCCATTTGAAAGCAGCTCCGAATCCAATTCACTTCCCGAATCAGAAGTTATCGTATGCTCGGCTGAATCAAGATTTGCCCACACAACTGTATCACCAACATTAACGCTAATTTCCGACGGAGAATATGCAAATCCTTTTATCTCCACATTGTAAGTTTGCGAATCACCAGAATTCTCAGAATCCGACGAACCAGAGGTATTATCTTCATAAAAATAATCAGTTTTACTCGAATCCGAAGGAGAATTCAGTTTCAAAACTCCAAACACAATTACAGCCGCCAAAACAATTACAATCAAAATCAAAACCCCTTTACCCCATTTCTTAACAATGGTTTGCCCCTTCAAATATTTTATTAAATTTTCGATTGTCTAATTGCTTCAATTTTACCGCAGTCATCTTTTCGATTGCAATTGTTACAAATACCTGAATTTTTAGACCATTCTTTTGTTCCAAAACAAGCTTTCTCTGGGTGTTGCTTTAATTTCTTTTTAACCATTGAAAATGTCATCACCAATGCTTTATATATCTTACATTCAATCAATTTCTTATTTCTTAAACTTCAAAACCTTAAACCCTTTTAAAACTCCTACTTTTGGTCCTACTTCTTTAACTAAAGATTCTATTTCACTTGCACTCATTTCCGCAATACCAGAACTATTTTCCCCTCGAAAACAAATTTCTACTCTGCCTTGATTTGATTTTAAAAAATCCTCACCCAAAACAATTTCCTTGATTTCCCCAGAAGTCTCAAGCTTGACAACATTTCCCTGACTCAGCTTTTTTGTCTTGACATTCATAAGAAAATAAATTTTTCAAAATTTATAAGTATATATGAGTAGAAATATAGATGTTTTTATATAAAAAAATTATTTTTTTCCCTTTTCAATCTTCTTAAGCCCGTTCATATACGGAACAAGAACTTTTGGAATTTTTATTGAACCATTTTTCTGAATATTGTTTTCAACTAAACAAGTCATCATTCTCTCTGTTGCGACTGCTGTGTTGTTTAATGTATGAACAAATTTTAATTCGCTCCCGTCCTGAAATCTTGTGTTGCTTCTTCTTGCCTGATAATCCAAACAATTACTGCAAGAGCCAAGCTCTTTGTATGCTCCTTGCGACGGAAACCAGCCTTCCAAATCAATTGTCTTTGCTGAAACTTTTCCTGTATCCCCGCTTGCTAAAACAACTGTCCTAAACGGGATTTCTAATTTTTTAAATAATTCAATTGAATTGTTCAAGAGTAACTCAAATTCTTTCCATGAATTTTCTGGCTTGCAAAAAACAAACTGCTCAACTTTTTCAAACTGATGCACCCTGAAAATTCCTTTTGTATCTTTCCCGTGAGCACCTGCTTCTTTTCTAAAACAAGATGAAACACCTGCAAACCTCAATGGCAATTCCTTTGCATCTATAACTTCGTTGAATTTCAAAGCGTTCAAAGCATGCTCTGCTGTTCCAATTAAATACAAATTCTCACCCTCGATTTTGTAAATCGCCTCTTCAAAAACATCAAATGTCGTCGCACCCTCCAAAATTTCTTTTTTCAGCATATAAGGTGGCTGAACCAGCTGAAGTTTTTTCTTTTCTAAAAAGTCCAATGCAAAACTTATCAGCGCATAATTCAATCTCACTAATTCTTTTTTGAGATAATAAAATCTCGAGCCAGAAACTTCTCCTGCTTTTTTTGTGTCAATCAATCTCAAGCTTTCGAGAATTTCAGCATGCCCGTCTTTAATTTTCTTTTTAGTTATCTCCCCATATTTTTTTAAAACTTTGTTCTTTTTCTCGTCGCCAACAGGAACACTTTTGTCAATAAAATTCGGAATTTTTTTCCAGAGTTCAATTCTCTCTTTATCAAAAAATTTCAATTGCTCTTCTTTTTCCTCAATCTTCTTGGGGATATCTTTTGCTTCCCCTAGCAAAGCCAAGATACTCATGTTTTTTTTCTTTGCTTCATTAATTTTTCTATTTACCTGATTGTGTTTTGCCCTCAACTCATCAACTTGTTTTTTAACATTTTTCCAATCGGTGTCTAAATTCAAAAGAAGATCAATTTGTTTATCGTCCTGCAACCTCTTCTTTAAATTTTCTTTAACTAAATCAGGATTTTCTCTCGCCAATTTTATATCAATCATAAAACAAAGAACAAATAGAGATATTTAAATTTATTCTTAATGTTAAGTCATTATAATTTAACATTTGAACTCACAAATTAGTGTCATTAATTCGCAAATCCTACAATATCAAAATTTTCGTTTTAACAATATTAATAGAAATCCGAGTGAAGCGAGCAATTTAATTTTGGTAAATTGTCGCAAGAGATTTTCGTTGTAACTCTGTTAAGTTAAATGGTTTACTTTACACTTAAAGTACAAATTTAATAAGTTTGATTATTGTACCGTCTTAACAAGGTAATCAAAATGTCCTCTTCAATATTTGGAACACATTTATCAAAATAATCTGGAACTTTGCCTGTTTCAAGAGAATAATTTTCCAATTCAGCAACTAATATTGTCTTTTCCATGCCCATATAATCTTGCACAAAAGAAAACTTCTTGTCTTTTGTTCCAAAACGAACAATTACAAAATCGTTATTTGTTATATTCAAAGCGTGTTTACTCGTCTCTTTTCTTTTTTCAGCAATTGTTAAATCAATTTAAATTTGATGCTCCAAACAAACTCTACCTATAATGTCTTCTATATTTTTCTTTTTACATTTTAATTCTGTTTCTTCTAAATTTGAAATGTCATAAAAAATTTGAACATTTTCCATAATGTACTTTTTTTTGTGTTATTTAAATTCTTTGTGATTATGTTAACTCAATTTCATAACCTTACATTTACTTAATCCTATTTAAAATTGCTCGATCGTTAACTCGCTCAAATATTATTTACTGCAAAAATTCATCGTCGAATATTACTTATTACTCATAATTTGATTAACAATAATTTATAAATACGACGAAGTCCAAAATTAAATCGTCGTCTTAAAATCAAAAAACAAGAAAACAGACAAACAACTAACAGGGGTCCAAGTGAAGACCTAAAAGAAAAAGCCGCACATTTAAGAAAAAGTTTTCCGTATGAAAATTATGCTTCTATTAGAAGAAATAAAGGTCTTAATCATGCTCAAGCATTAGCTGCAAAAGGGTACGAACCCCAATGGGCTTATAATATTTATTCTGCATCTTATGCTAGCAGGAAGGAATAAATTTATTGAACCTTTAAGCTAATATTTGCCTCCCCCCCTTATTGAATTGGTTTTATTGTTGTTATGTTAATCTCCTTTAATATCTTCAATATTAATTTATATATCTCTTTTGCAAATTCTTCAATAAAAACAATCTGAAAACAAACCGAAAATCAATCTTCAGTATCTCCGACGAGTTTAATTAATCTCAAGAGAAAAAATTAGATGCTCATTCCATTCGCAATTTTGTTAATAATTAAAATAAACCCGATGAGCAAAGCAAGGAGTGAATTTTCTCTTGGATTAAAAATAGACAAAGTTAAGAGATTGGGATAGTTGTTTATAATTATCAGAGATAATGTAATAAATGAAACTTTTAAAAATATCTTTTACTAATTTAAATCATGGTAGAGGTGAGTTCATTTAGTGCGTGGTTCATAAATAATTATAATTTATTAAATTCTTCTTTGCCTCTGTGGGCACAGAATTTTTTAATGCTGTTTGCACTGGCATTAATAATTATGTTGTATTCTATTTTTATTTGGAAGTTTTACAGATTTGTTGCAACAAAAAATATTCTTGAATTAAACTTAAATCAATACAACAAATCAGAACATCCGGTTTTCGCTAAACTTTTTGCTGGAGTTTTATATTTAATTGAATACATAATAGTCCTTCCATTTATAATTTTTTTCTGGTTTACTATTTTCACACTTTTCTTAATATTTCTTACAGAAAACATTGAAGTTTCAAATTTATTGATAATCTCAGCGACAATAATCGCAGCAATAAGGTTGACATCTTATATTCCAAATTACGGACAAGAACTTGCAAAAGAAATTGCAAAACTTCTTCCATTTACTTTGCTTGCTGTCTCAGTTCTTAATCCAAAATTCTTTAGCATAGAACGAGTAATCAACAATTTAAGCCAACTTCCAAACTTTTTTGAAAAAATAATTGCATACCTTACGTTCATAATTCTTCTTGAAATAACCTTAAGAATTTTTGATTTTGTTTTTTCTTTGTTTGGATTGGGGGGAGAAGAGTGATTATTTGTTAAGAACATATAATTGAATTCTTGCTTCAATCTCGAGAGATGTTCCAACTTTATTTAATCCTAACATATAATAAGGGGCTCTCATTGAATCTGCAAAATTTCCTACTGCTAAATTTATTTTCTCAAATAAAAGAGATAATTTTTCTATTTCGCTTTCTTCTTCGTGCTTCAAAAAAGTATCAGGAAGATCGTTAAAAAGGCCAAAAGAAATTAATTCATTAGCCGGGATAAATTCTCCAGAACTTTCAACTTCATACCCACCTTTAACAACCTTAATTAATTCACTTTCTGGCATAACTTACTTAATAAATTTAAGTTTAAATTAATTATTGTAGTTGAAAATCTAAGAGATTTGAATTAATCTAAATATCTTAATAAATAATCTAAAGGATGAATAAATTCCTGTTTTTCTTGGCATATAAATCCATTTTCATATGGAGTTACAACATACCTACCTAAAATTTCTTCAAATCTATATTCTCCAAGACATTTTTTGTCTGATTCACCTCTATGAACTAAACTTTTCCAGAACCAAATCGAACCAGCTCCTTTAGACGGACCACCAATAATCCCAACAAGTTTTTCTTTATCATTTAAAATAAATAATCTATCGTCGTTTTTTAAAACTAACTTAAACAAACCCTTTTTTGTATTCCAAACACCCTCTCTAAGAATAGGATCAAATTTAAGACCTTTTACTTGTGTTACCATATTTAAAATTAAATAATTCAGTGTATAAAGATTATTATTTTCAAGTAAATCAATCCCTCTCAAATTCAGAATGCTCATGATTTTTTTTCATCATTTCATTAAGCTAAGCATTTTAATATGTTTTTCCCGTTCCTTTTCATATTCTTTTTCATTTGTCTTTAAAGAAGAAATCATTTTTGAAACATATGCTCCTCCTAAAAAATGCGGAGTCAAAACATAATTAGCTCCTTTTTTGTAAAGATCAAGAGCGTCTTGAATTGTGTGCGCCCGTGCAATAATTATCGCCTTTTGATTAACCAGTCTTATAGATTCAATCAAAACAACATTAGTTTCAAAATCAGGAACAGTTGAAACACACAACTCAACTTTCTCTAAAGGCAATTCCTCTAAAAAGTCAGAATCATAAACATCCCCGTAGATACAAGGGATTCTGAGTTTTGTCAAATCTGAAATTATGTCCGGGTTAAAATCAACAATTAAATAACTTTTTTTTATTTTTTTCAAAGAATTTAAAATCTCAAAACCAGTTCGGTTATAACCAAAAAGCATAACCTCATAACTTTTTTTTATTTTCTTTTCTTTTCTTACATTTTTTCTCTCAAAAATTGAAACGAAATTTGACAATTTCTGATAAAATTCTTTAGAATAAATTATCATATAAGTCGAAAATGTAATTGTGATTAATCCAGTCAAGGTTAAAGTAGAAAGGAGATTATTAGAAATATGGCCTAAAGAAACACCAAGAGCTAGGATAATCAAAGAAAATTCAGAAATTTGCGCCAGCGTCGTGCCAACTAAGAAATTTGTTTTTTTTGTATAACCAAAAATTGCAGTAAATATAATCAAAATCAAGGGTTTAAAAATTAAAACAAATACAGAGAGAATCACAGCATCAAGGGCAAATGTCGAAATGTTTTTTAGCTCAAGATTAAATCCTAAAATTATAAAGAAGATTATTAAAAAGAAATCACGCAAAGGTCTTATTTTAGAACTTATTTCTGTACTATAAGGTGAAATTGAAAGAACAATTCCTGCAACAAGCGCACCAATTTCAATAGAAAACCCAAAATAATTAAACAACGCCGAAATTAAAAAACACCACGTGATAGAAAACAAAAATAAAAGTTCTTGCGACTTTGCAACATTTTTTGTTATTCTTGGAAGAATAAAAAAGCCAACCAAAAATAAAAACAAAACCAAGCCCGCACCGCCAATTAAACCTTTAGTTGCTAAAGCACCAAAATTCGTTTTTCCAGAAGCAGATGAAATAAACATTAAAACCCCGACAGCAAACAAATCCTGTATAATTAAAATTCCAATAGAAAGTTTTCCAAAAAGTGAGTCTAATTGTCCCTTATCTGAAATTAATTTCAAAACAATAATAGTACTGCTAAATGCAAGAGCAATACCAACATAAACAGAGGGAATTACTTCATAACCCAACAAAGAATATGCAGTTAAAAAACCCAGACCAAAAGTCAAAATCATTTGGAATAAACCAATAAACAAAGATGCTGTCCCGATTTCTCTGACAATTTTAGGATTCATATGCAAACCAACAATAAAAAGCAAAAACGCAATTCCAAATCTTAAAAAAACATCTATAATTTCTTTTGAAGCTCCAAAACCAATAATAAAAGGGCCGACAATAACCCCTGCAATGATGTACCCAATAATAATTGGCTGTTTAAAGGCCATTACTAAATATGAAACAACAAATGCAACTGAAAGAATTATTGCAAGCTGAATAAATACCCCTTCCATTTACACCTCATTTGTTTTATAATAAGAAAAAGAAGTATAAAAATGTTTTTAAGAAAGTTTTAAAACCCATTCACTCTTTTGAAACCTATGAAACATAAAACAATATGGGCGGGAATATTAATTGGAGGAATTTTATCTGTTCTTTTATTTCCAATTCTTTCATATCTAGAGTCTAATAATCCTTGGACAGAAACAAGGCACGATGGTATTTGCCCTTTACATGCTCCTCCAGACCAATACGTTAAGGATGATTTTCCAGGATACTTTCTTAGCGGGGATAAAAGAAGTTGTGAGCGTACTTTAGAAAAAGGAATAATTACCGGAGATGGACAAGTCTTCGGAGGTTCTTTGGTTTGTTATGACAATGTAAGGTACGAAACAAATTGGAAATGCATTACTCCCATACTTTATTATCCCATCTTTGATTTTTTAAATCCAGGAGGGGAAACTGCTGGATTAGGAATAATCTTTTTACCTGTCTTATTTATTTATGGATCAATTATTGGTTTCATCATAGGAGTTGTGTTTAATTGGGTTGTTGTGATTATAAGGAAAAACTAAAACTCACTAAATTAATTCAATATATTTTATTAATTACTTAAATCTTCGCGAGCTTGCAAGCGCAATTTTGGGTGGGCGGGTGGGCTCACAATCAATAACTTTTTAAACTATCTTAAAGATTTATTTCTATATTTAAATATTCCGGGGTTGTTAGTTAATGTGCGATTTCGTCAGAGGCACTTTGAAATCGCTTAACCGCAACTAAAGGGAAAATCAAAAAAAACCGCGAGGTTGTTTTTAATGCCAAAGGTAAGAATAAAATTAAACAGTATAGATATACAAATGCTCAATGATATTTGTAATAGCATCAAAGATATTGCGAACAAATCAGGAATAGCAATCAGCGGGCCTGTTCCACTGCCGACAAAAAAACTCAAAGTCACGACGCGAAAATCTCCATGCGGAAACGGCACAGCAACATTCGACAGATTTGAAATGCGAATTCACAAAAGACTAATTGACCTGCCTGCAAATGAAAAAATCCTGCATCACATTATGAGGATGAAAATCCCAAAATCAGTTAATATTAAGATTGAGATGAAAGACTGATTCTTTAAATCACTCTTTGCTACAAATCAAAATTTGCAGGGGCTAAACATATTTTTCAGTATATATTTCTTTAAATATGACTTAAGTTATTAAAATTTATGTTTGGAAAAAAGGTTGAATTAGTTGCTTGGTTGCAAAATCCAGAAAAAAATTGGGGGGCTGAAGATTCTGCTTCTTGCGGTGCACGAGTTTGCAGAGAGAAACTTAGCTCAGACAGAATTCACGATGCGAAAATCAAAAGAACAGATTATGAAAATAGAAAAGAAAATATTTTCAAAGAAACTTCTGGAAGAGGCCATGGGGCAGTCTTAGACCAGAGTGCTTTTTTATTTTCAATTGATAATTTAACCAGAGCTTCAACACTTTTTTTATGTGAACCTGAATATGCGTCACACTTGCAACAATCTTTAAGAGTTGCAACAGCAGAAAGAGGGTTTTATCTTCCTCCTAATTTAGATTCAGAAGCAGAAAGATTAATGAAAAAACAATTTAGATTATACGAAACAATGCAGAACAACGAAATACCTCCTGAAGATGCAAGATTTATTCTTCCGTTATATACCAAAACAACAATCCAATCACTTTGGGATTCGAGGGAATTGATGCATTTAGATTCCATGTCCCAAAGAGCAGGTGTTCCAAGCGAAGTCAGAGAGACAGTTCAACAAATGATGAATTTAACAAGAGAAATTGCTCCTCACTTAATGAAAAACAGAGAGACAAATTATGAGATTCTATCGTGGTTTCCAAGTTCACAATTATTTGCAAAAGAAAATAAGACAATAGAAAATTTAATTTCAACACATTCAGATTTTGCATTCTTATGTTATTCCGGAATCGATATGTCAGAAGAATCTATAAAAAAAGCTGTCGAGAAACGAAATGAAGCAGAACTTGCAAATTTAAAACATTTTCATTTTACATTTATTGCTCCAATGTCATTAGCTTGTTTTCATCAAGCAACAAGACAAAGAACATGGAACCAAAGCGTCCAAAGTTTAGAAAGTGCAGTAAGAAAAGGCGGGTATATAATTCCTCCAAAAATAAGTAAAAGCAAATTCAGAGGGGAGTATAAAGACTTAAATGAAGAATCATTTAGTTTTGTTAGAAATTATCTTAATGATCCAGAATTTTTAGGTGTTCTTCCACATTCACTTGTAGTTCATGATTTGATTCATATAAACGGATGGAATGCTATTCATTCAATTGGAAAAAGAACCTGCACAGAAGCACAATGGGAAATAAGAAAAATAGCTACAAAAATAAGCATCAAAATTAAAGAAATCGTTCCTGGATTAGGAAAGTATTCAGTTCCACAAGGAATACTTTACGGCAAATGCCCAGAAAAAAATTCCTGCGGAAAATGTAACGAGAAATAAAATGCCAAAACACAAAGGCCTTTTTGTCGTCGTGGACGGATTAGACGGAATTGGAAAAGGTGAGATTGAGCGTGCGATTATTGATTATGAACAAAAATTAGGCCGGGCGGTTTTTGATTCAATTTCTTTTTCCAGAGCAAACAGAAAAGGTCTTCCGGAATTAAAAGATTTTTGGAATCCTCCTGAAACTTATTTTGACACAATAATTACAGCAGAGCCAACTTATTCGGGCATAGGACACGTTATACGAAACGAAATAATAAAAAAAGGAAGCAAATATTCTTACAAAACACAAATACAAGCATATTCTGTTGACAGATTAATCAGCATGGCAAGAGTTGTCATCCCTGCTTTGCAAAATAATTTAAGAGTAATTCAATCCCGCTCAATGGTTTCAACTCTTTGCTATCAATCTCTGAAAGCAAAAGAAATTGGTAAAGATGTTAAACAGATAAGAAAAGAAATTCTAAACCATCGTGGAAACAAACTCCAATTAGAATGGGCTCCTGATTTATTAATAATTCCAACAATAAAAGACATGAATGAATTAATGAATAGATTAGAAAAAAGAAAACAATATAAAAAAGATGACAATTCTATATTTGATGATTTGAATTTTCAGTCAGAACTCAGGAAATTTTACGAAGACCCTTGGCTGAAAAAATTATTTGAATCTCACGGCACAAAAGTCGAATATCTCGACGCTGGAGTTTCAGAACAATCAACACGCGAACAAGGATTTGAAATATATAAGAAGTTTTTGGGGGAGAGGGAGTTGTAAAGAAGAATTATGATAATCCCCTTTATGAGTACGGTATCATGAATTAATTTATGATACCGTCATGTTCCCAGCGTCGATAAATCGACCAAATTTAAAATTTCATTTTTTACCCACCCAAGATACGAGAGAAAAGCCTGCGTCCTTCGGACAGATAGCTGA
>Ga0210057_1004796_pt1 | contig 17715 bp, 24 predicted proteins | sample CryGeyCG2114_010_2_FD_183968 | JGI IMG/M metagenome (GOLD analysis project Ga0210057, IMG submission 183968) | Groundwater microbial communities from aquifer - Crystal Geyser CG10_big_fil_rev_8/21/14_0.10 (SPAdes) (version 2) | ecosystem: Environmental > Aquatic > Deep subsurface > Groundwater ...
ATAATTTAATGATTAAAAGGAATTGGAATAAAAAATTATCTGCCGGAATTTTGATTTTTGCATCTCTCCTGATTATCATTGTTCCACTCTTGATTGTTTTAGGAATTATTGGGAATGAGATTGTTAATTTATTTCAAGATACAAAATTAATTGAAACTACAAGTAAGACAATTATTAATAGTATTGGAAAATTTATGCCTAGTTTGAGTGCAGACTTTCTAAATGAACAGTTAAGAAACTTAGGTGGATCGGTAGCAACATTATTTTTTGATATTGTCACTAATATGGGAAAATTTGTAATCAACCTTTTAATTGCTTTCTTTTTATTATATTTTATGTTAGTTGAAGGTCCCATATTTGAGAAACTGCGAAAAATTTTTCCTTTTAACAAAAAAAATTCTAGTAAATTAACTGATAAACTTAAGGATGTATCTTACAGTACAGTCCTTGTGAGTGGAATTATTGCTTTAATTCAAGGTGGATTACTAACAACTGTTTTTTTGATATTTGGAATTGAACATGCTTTTTTATGGGGTTTTATAACTGCAATTTTTTCTTTTCTTCCAGTAATAGGTCCTTCTATTGTTTGGATACCTGCAACCCTAATTCAATTTTTTAAAGGAGATTATGCTGCAGTAGTAGGGGTTTTAATTTTTGGTGTAGTCCTAAGCAATATTGATAATTTTATACGCCCTTATTTAGGGAAGTCAATTTCAAAAATTCATCCATTGACAACGTTGATAGGAATATTTATTGGTGTCTCGTTATTTGGGATTATAGGAATTTTCGCAGGACCATTATTGCTTGCCTTTTCTGTGTTAGTTTTAAAGATGTATAAAGAAGAATATGGGGGTTAAAGATCATTTCCATATAATATAATCTTAATCCTTATCAATAGAGCGACATATTTATATATCAAAAATTAAGCTTAAATAACATGCATCACGAAAAAATATTAAACATCCTTACTGAGCAGAATGAAGTAACTTGGCAAGACATTATTTATGGTTTAATTAAATCTGAAGAGATGGATCCTTGGGATATTGATATTGGTAAATTGACTAAAAGTTTTTTAGTGATTGTTAAAGAATTGCAACAAACTAATTTTCATTTAAATGGTAAGGTTTTATTTGCAGCTGCTTTACTAGTTAAAATTAAGTCCGAAAAATTATTACATGATGACATTGCACATTTTGATAGTATTTTATTTCCACAATCTGAAGAGTTTGCAGATGACAGGGATATGGACTTTTATGAACGTCCAGATTTAGATGTTCCACCATTATGTCTAAAAACTCCTCAAGCTAGGAAACGGAGAGTTTCTGTTCAAGACTTAGTTGGTGCTTTAGAAAGAGCATTAAACATTAACAAGAGAAGAGTGTTAAGAAAAAGAAGATTTTTAGATTATAATGTTCCAGATATTCCAGAGAAAAAAATTAATTTAACTCTATTGATTACAGATATCTTTACTAAAATTAAAACTTATTTTCAGAAAAAAGAAGAAGTAACTTTTTCCAAGCTTTTACCAGAAGGTAAGATAGGCAAGGAAGAAAAAATATTTACATTGATGCCTTTGCTACATTTAGATAATCAAAATAAAGTTGATTTAGAACAGCCTGAACATTTTGGTGAAATTTATATTAGAGAGAAAATTAATTAAACACTTTTCTAAACAAACTAGCAAAGAAACCTTTCTTCTTATTTTCAACACTATAGTCTTCAATATAATCTTGTCCAATTAAAGCAGCTGCTAACTTCTTATAATTAACAGCGGGTTTAGACCTAGGATGTGTAAAAACAACTGCATCTTTCATTTTCAAAGCATGCTTCACAGCAACATCATGGGGGATTACAGAAATAACAGGCCTTTCCAACATTGACTCTACACTTTTAATACTAATCTCAGAACTGCTTTGTCCAGTTTTAGTTAAAACAATACCAATAACATTTTTCTTATAATCTTCAGCTAATTTAATAGTTTTCATAGCATCAGTTATAGCTGGCAATTCAGCATTAGTAACAATTAACAAATCATCAACAGCACTAATAGCATTTAAAGCTTCTCTGCCTAAACCAGCAGCACCATCAACAATAACAAAATCAGGTTTTAATTTCTTTAACTTCTTTAAAGAATTAGCTAACTTTTCAGGATTAGTTATATGCAAATCACTTAAGGCTATACTGCCAGGAATAATCTTAGGACCAGCTGGATGAACATAAACTGCTTCATGAATTTCATTTTTACCTTGAAGAACATGGTGTAAATGTATGGGTACAACAGGCACTCCTAAATGTAATCCAACATTAGGTGTAGTTAAGTTAGCATCAACAACAATAACATCTTTACCAAAATAGCTTAATGCTGCACCTAAATTAACAGAAGTGGTAGTTTTACCAGTACCTCCTTTCCCAGCCATAATAGCTATAAATTTTGTCATCTTTATTCTATTAATTCTTTAAGATAGTATATATAATTTTTTGTTTTTTCAGCAAACATTTTTAGCTTCTCAATGTCTACATCAACCTTAGGAGTTACTAAAGCAACATTTTTTCTATACTCTTCTTTCTTTTTATAATCAGAATTAACAATCACTCTTAATTTACAATAAAAGTCAATAATATCTTTAACTTCTTTATTTTTAGGAAACAATTCTTCCATTTTTTTACTTCTAACTAAAAGAACCGTTGGCAAAACATCTAGTTTTCCTTTTAATTTAAAATGTTCTAACACATCTGTAATTTGATAATCTAAAGCACTAATTAATCGTTGAAGAACGTTTCTGATAATATCTACTGTTCTAGTATACTTAAGTGTAACAAATATGAGATGATCTACTCTTTTCAGTTCATCAGTTGCGTTATATCCTTCCATCATTTTAGTCTTACTGTCCTATTCACTCTGTCCATGAATCTCTTGACTTCTGCAAGATAATTCTTGACCTTTTGCAAGTTTAAAACCTGCATACTATAATCTTCTGAACATATTACGAATTTGTCTCTCCTTATAAAGTCTATGGGTCCTTTTTGTTTTGTCTCAACAAGCTTTTTTAAGTCTTGTAATAACAAAACACAACTTCTGTTGATGTTGTATTCGCCAATTCGACTTTTAAATAGTCCAAGTTCGTAATCAAAATCCCTTTTCACAAGCGGGATTCTTTTATACAACCTTTCATAGTGTAACACTGCTTCCATTCCTTTGTTCAATGTTGTATAAAGGTTGTAAGCAATAGTATAGAGCAACTTAGCCTCTTTTACCTGAGGATATGTAATATACGTTAAATGGTCAGCTTTGTGTAAAGCACCATTAGCTTCAGTGATAAGAGATTTTAGTTTTTCCATAACTATGCTTGAGTAAGTTTCATAATAGCTTCTGCTAAATCGCCTTGAGTTTCATCTAAAGCTTCTTTTGCTTTGTCTTCTGAAACACCAGCTTGTTCAGCCACTGTCTTAATATCTTCTTCTTTAAAGCTCATTTCTTTTACAGTGCCTGTAATTTGAAAACTATCTTCACCACCCATTGTTATCTTGACAACATTAGGATTTTTTATTACTAAATCACCATTAGTGGATTTAATTATTACTTCATTAGCTTCAATATCTTCTTGCTTGATGCCCATTTTTTTCATGGCCATCTTCATCATTTTGGGATTCATATTTGGTAACATTTTATTTATCCGAAAGGGTTAATTTTATGTAATATAATAATAAATACACTTATTGCAATAATTGCTATAACTAAATAAGTTGGAGGAATTTCGATTTTACTCTTATATTCATCAAAATACCTCATTATTCCCCCACCACTAGAGGGCATAGAAATCTTATTATCTGCCATTTTCATATAGTAAGGCTTGAATACTTTAAAAAACTTGCGTTATTCTTGCTTTTAGCAAAGAATTTAAGTAAATATGGCTTTTAGATAAATATGGGTTTTAAAGATGTAATTTATCTTTTCATAGGATTTACAAAATCTCATAAAGAAGATAAAGGTAGTTTTATTTTTTTAGTATTAGGAGCATTATTAATTAGTGTAGTCTCTTTTTTAGAATGGTTTTTTATGCACAAGGGTTTTACTTTAATTTCTGATTTGGGGATATTTATAGTTATTATTGGATTTTTTATTAGATGGGTTGGTGCTGTAATATTAAAACAACAATATTTACAGTTTAGTGTAATTGAAAGAAGAAAATTAGTTAAAAAAGGATTATTTAGTAAAATTAGACATCCTTGTTATCTTGGCGTATTTATTGCTTTATTTGGGATTGTTATGTTCTTTTCAAGCTGGGCAGGCTTGTTAACACATTTATTTGTAACATTGCCTTTAGGATTCCGTAGGATAAATAAAGTAGAATCTAAATTAAGTAAACATTATGGAGCTTCTTATAAAAAATATATTAAAGATACAAAAAAGCTTATTCCTGGCATTTATTAGCCAAACATTTATAAATAAGATATTATCTTCTCATTTTATGGTAGAAACAAAGATGTATGATAATCTTAATGACTATTTAGAAGAGTGTTCAAAGCCAATAAAAGCGGTTTTAGAAAATCAAGCAGAAGTTAAAGAAAAGATAAAAGTTGGCAAGTTACCATTATCTGATTTAATGGTTCAAGGTTTAGAAAAGGCTATTTCTGAGATTTCAGGCAAATATTTAACAGAAGAAAAAGAAATTTATTTTCTTTATAGAGTTGCATTTAATAATACTTTAAATGATATAGATTTTGTAAATTATTATGCTGGTGATATACAAAAATGGTTAGAAGAAATTTATTCTAAAGAAAAAGATAATTTAAGGTGTTTAAATAGAAAAGATTTTAGGGATGCTTTAATTATTGCTGTTTATGATGAAAAAGTTCCAGGACTTTTAGATATTTATAAGGAAAATCCTCATTTGGATTTATCAGGTGAACAAATAAGGAAAATAAGAGAAAATAAAAATTCTTCAAAAAAGGAGTCTACCTATGAAGGTAATGATAGGGCAAGACAAAAATTTAATAAGAGTTTTTTTAAAAGGATAGCAATTATGGGTGCTATAGTTTTAGGAGTTTCAACATTTATTTCATATCAAGCGCATTCTGAACAAGAAAAATTAAAAGAATTAGAAACAGTAGTTCAAACAGTTGAACAAAAATATGGTGATTTAGATAATGATGGTTATATTAGTGAGAGGGAAAAATTAGAATTATTGAGAGATATTGCTAAACAAAATAATGTTATTTTATTAAATGGAGAATTTAAAGATCAAGAAGGAGATTTAGTAAACATTGAAACTAAAATTAAATGGTTTAAAAATTATACTCCTTCACCTGGTTTTGGAAAAATATATGGTGTGAGTGCAAAGACTTTAGAAGATGCAAAAAAGATTTATGAAAGTGCGAACCATAACACTTTAAATAAAGAATCCCCATTAAAATAATTTATTTTGAACTTATAATTTCTATAACATCATTGTGTTTTAATGCGTAATCTTTTCCAATAGTCATTTTAGTTTTAACATTAATTGCTCTAATAAAATTCTTGCCAAAGTCTGTATGTAATTTGTAAGCAAAATCTAAGGCTGTTGACTTTCCAGGCAATAAGAAACAATCAGGCAGAACATTTCCGTCCTTATCAGCTAATTTGTTTACACCACCAGGATAAATTGCAATGTATTTTAATAAATCAAATACAGCTTTATTCAAAGTATCTTGTACACCTGTGCTTCCAAACTTCTGTAAAACATTTTTTCTAATAAATTCTAAAGCTTGCTTTTGTTTATCAGATAAATCTCCCACTATTTTAAAATCATTTTCACCAGGGATATATTCTATTAAATCTTTTTTATAAGCTTCTTTCAATGCTAACTCAAAATCAGCTGAGCATCCTATGATAATATAATCAGGAAACTCTTTTTTCAATTTTTCAATATTTTTTTCAGCAGCTCCTAAATCTAATTTGTTGGCTGCAATTAACATTGGTTTACTTGCTTTTCTTAACAGGGAAGCTAATTGTTTAATATCTTTATTTTCCCATTTAATGATATCAGCTGGAAAATCTTTTATTATTTCTTTAACCATATCTTCAGTAACTCTTAATCCAGATAATTGTTTAGCAATTGCTTTGTAAACTTCTTTGCTTTCTTGTTTAATAGTTCTAGAAAATTTATCCCAGCCACGCATAATAATCTGATAATACCACATGTTCAATTCATGCTCTAAAAATTTCACATCGTTTACAGGGTCATAACTGCCAGGCTCCACAGGTTCACCTTTTTCATTAGTTGCACCAGCAGCATCAATAACATGGATTAAAACATCAGCTTCATTTAAATCACTTAAGAATTGATTCCCTAAACCATGTCCTTCATGTGCTCCAGGTACTAATCCTGCTACATCTATAACATCTACTGGCACAAACCGTTTATGATTTTGACAAGAACCAAATCTAGGATTACATTGTGTGTTAAAGAAAGTGTCTACACAATCAATTTTAACATAACCTATGCCATGGTTAGGCTTAATTGTAGCAAAAGGATAATTAGCTATTTCAATATCTGCTAAAGTCAATGCCTTAAAAAATGTTGATTTCCCAACATTAGCCTTACCTACTACTCCCACTAACATAGAAAACTTAAATTTAAGGAGGGTATATAAATGTTTGTAGATAGAAATATTTTTAAGTAAATTATTACTAAGAAATGGCAAGATGAAGCTAACAAGAAGAAAGTTTTTAAAGATTGCAGGGATTACTGCTGTAACAGCTTTAGCTTCACATTATTATCTAAATAATGAAAATATGAAAAAGACACCTCAAAAACCAGGAAAAATCTTAGCAGATATACATAGTCATTTAAGTAAAGATAATTCTATTGAAGACATTCTTAAAACTTTAAGTTATGGTTTAACTGGTTTAACAATTTGGACTGATAATAGAAGAATAATCAGTTATGAAGATGCTATTCAATATCCTAATGTTAATGAAATTGATAAAGGTTTTTTTGCAGAAATTACTGTTGGTTCAAGTAAAGGTTATTTTTTAAAAACTCAAGAGATTTCAACTGACCATCATATTTTAGCAGTTGCATGTAAAAAACATATTGAAAAATATTCAGATGCAAGAAAAGTTGTAGAAGAGATTCATAAACATAATGGATTGGCAATATTAAATCATCCTTATGTTATTACAAAAGAAGGTTTTATCCCTTTTAGAGTTGGTAATGCTAAAGATGAAATAAGAATTAGAGAGCTTTGTGAAATGGTTGATGAAATAGAAATATTTAATGCTCAAAATATTAATCCAACTTTAGGAATAATTATTCCTAATATGAAAAAAGCTAACAAAAAAGCTAAAAATCTTGCAAAAGAATTTGGATTTAAAGGGATTGCAGCATCTGATGCTCATAGGGTATTAGAACAGTCAAAGATATCTGGAATTTATCTACCAGAAGAACATATCTGTTTGGATTCTATAAAACAAAATATTTTATCTGGTAATTTTGAAAGGCATGAACAATATGTTTCAAGATGGAGTTTTATTAAGGGGATGTTTTTGAGCAAATGAAAATTTTAAAAAAACCAATAAACAATTCATGGGTCTTTGTAAGAGATTATGATGATGTGTCTAGAGAATTTATTTGCAAGGATCTGAAAGAAAAAATCTTAAGCACACAAGTTTGGTTTTCAGATTTAGATGATAGTGATGCAGATTCTCCGGCTAAATTAATAGCAAAAAAAGCTATAGGCACTTCTCACTTTAGTCTAAGATATATTTCTTGGTGTTGTGGAACTGCAAAAGATTTATTATTTAAATGTAAAAATTCAGAATCTGCAAGATGGAAGAAATATGTTGAGAAATTTCTTAGAACTGATAAAGCAGTAAAAGGTCTTGAAGCATTATTTACTCCTGAATTTGTTCAAACTTCGCTCTATCCTAGCGTAGAGATTTTTTATTCTTTATTGTCTGCTCATAAATTTTATATTTCTAGGAATGTTTTGCCTATAACGCAAGCTTATAGTAATTTTTTAAATTTTGCAGGCGTATATTGTGAAGAAGATAATAAAGGGGAAGTAGTAGAAAATTTTATTAAAAATCATCCTCAATTTGTTAAATATGGGATTAGCGGCGACTCTGTAGAAGATGAAGCTATGGTAGATGTTTTGAATTATTATGCTAAAATAGGTAAGATAGATGTAATATCTTGTTATATATCAGGTAATAAATATTGGGAAAGTTCAAAATTTGATATCCAAATTAGTAAAGATAGAAGAGGTTTATTAGAAATTATAAGTTAAAATCCTATCCATAAAGTAACAAATTTATTAAATTTAAACAAAACCATAGAAACCTTAATAAGTGAATAATTGTTTCAGTTCTATACTAATCATTTTTAAAAAATTTTAATAAAAAAAGAGGTGTTTATTGATGGTGGGACTAACTTATGAACAAATTGTAGAAAAAATCAAAATACAAGCTAATGTTACAGAAGACGAAATTAAGGTAAGAGTTAATGAAAAATTAGACAAATTATCTAATCTTATTTCTAAAGAAGGTGCAGCACATATTGTAGCAAATGAAATGGGAGTAAAAGTTTTTGAAGCTCCTAAAGGTGGCAGGATAAAAATAAAAGAAATGCAACCAATGCAACGTAATATTGAAGTTCTGGGAAAAGTTCAAAAAATATATGGTGTTAGAGAGTTTAAAACTGCAACTAGAGAAGGCAAAGTAGGATCTTTTTTAATAGGAGATGATACTGGTTTGTCAAGAGTAACAGTTTGGGACGAACCATTAATGTTAGATGTTGAAAGATTAAAAGAAGAAGATACAATTTTGGTTAAAGGTGCGTACATAAAAGAAAATAATGGTTATAAAGAAATACATTTAGGTTCAGGTGCACAATTACTAATTAATCCTCCTGGAGAAACAGTTGATAGTGTTGTTCAAGTTGGACAAAAGCCAGAAGCAGTAGTAAAACAAATTTCTCAATTAAACGAAAGAGACTTTGCAGCTGTTACAGGTACAATAGTACAAGTTTTTGAACCAAGGTTTTATGAAGCTTGTCCTGAGTGTGGTAAAAAAGTAAATCCTGAAACAGGAAAATGTAATGAACATGCTTCTGCTGAAAAACAATTAATGCCTGTTGTTAATATTATATTTGATGATGGTACAGAAAATATTCGTATTGTAGCTTTTAGAGATCAAGCTGAATCTTTATTAGACTTAGATAGAGAAAAATTAGTAGCTTTAAAAGATAATTTTTCAGACTTTGATGAATTAAGAACCAGGATTTTAGGCAGACAATTAAAAATTACAGGTAAAGTTGTTAAAAATGAAATGTTTGGTAAATTAGAAATGGTTGCTAACAATGTTGAAAAAGTAGATGTTAAAGAATTACTAAACGAACTTAAAACAACGGAGGAAGTTGTTAATTAAATGATGTTTAAAACTCACATGGCCTTTGCCGTGTTGTTTTCTTTATTTTTTCTATATTATTTTCAACCTCAAAATCCTGCTTTGTTTTCATTAGTATTTTTATTTGCAGCTATTTTACCTGATGTTGATACTAATAAAAGTAAGATAGGTCAAAATACTAAACCTTTTTCAAGTATAATAGGGATGGTGTTTGGTCATAGGGGTTTTTTCCATACAATTTGGATACCATTAATAGTTTTTTTAACCTTCTGGTATTTTGATTACAAATTTTTAGGTATAGCTTTTTTCTTTGGATATATGTTACATTTAGGCTGTGATATTTTTACAAAAGAAGGTATTAAATTATTTCATCCTTTGTTAAATTTTCATTTTAAGGGATTTTTAAGAACAGGCGGCTTATTAGAACACATTATTTTATTGGGAGTTATTATTTCTATTGGACTTTTTATAATAAAGATAATTTAATAAAAGATTAAATCTTTCATATTTTTATGGGAGCTTGCACATATACAGGATTAATAGGACTGGTTTTAGATGAAATGCCAAAAGAAGATTTTATTTATGCTTTTACTGTAAAAGATTTAGTTAAAGTTACAAAGCATTATTGTAATAATCCTACAGAAGGAACTTCTTCTTGTTATTGGGGTTTAGATAAAATAGATTTTGCTAAAGCAGTTGATTTAAAAGATGGTATTGGAATTAGTTTAAGTTTTCAAAAAAGAAATGGGGTTTATGTTCCTAAAAAAAATATTTGTAGTGGAAGTTCTTGTGATAATATAAATGATAATCAAGCAGCAATGAGAGAATTATTATCACAATGTTTAGATTTTGTACCTGATAAAAGAGATGGTTGTTATTTCATATTAACACCTTTTGAAAAAGGTTGCTGTGAGTTTAAAGGTGGAATTATTAATATTAAATTAGAAGATATTAAGAATTTAATAGGATGATTATAAACAATTCCTCAAAATAGAAAGATAATTATCTCTTAAATTTAGATAATTTTTAGGGACTGGTTTTTTATGTAAATATTTATTTTCATTAATTACAATATGGAGTATGTGATTACAATTTACTTCAGTTAAAAAAGCAGGATTATTTTCAAGCCACTTATCTAACTTTTTATCTAAACTTGTTACTTTCTTACCTGCTAAAATCTTTTTAACTACAGATTCAAATTCCATTAATTCCATATTTACCATTTTCTTTAAAATCAAGAATTTAACCCCTTTATAAATGTTACTTTTAAATAAAAAGGCTTATATTATTTAATTATTTACTAAATTTATGGTTTTTTTAAATAAAAAAAATAAAGTGATTTGTTCTGAAAAAATTATTTGTAGAGTTCCTCCAGAAATTTTAAAAGCTGCAAAAAATTTAAATCAAAATATAGAAGAGATGGTTGAAATGGCATTAATTATTTGGGAAGATGGAACTAAAGAAATACTTTGTCCTTATTATAATGAAAATAGTTTGTCTGAACCAAAAGAATATGGGTGTTATCCTCCTATTAATTTATTAAAAAAAATAGAAGAAGATCCTGAAAAAATGCAAAAAATGTTATCATTACAATTAGGATGCAAATGCCAATATGATAAATGTAAATTTTAAATACTAGTTTTCCTATTTAATCTTTAGATGTTAAAATATTTTGTAGACTGGTTAATTTATGATTTGTTAAATCTGGCTAAAGATAATAAATTAGGAACTATGTTAAATTTTTTTATATATGATTCATTAAAAATTTTATTTTTGATTTTTATTATGGTTGCTTTTGTTGGTTATTTTAGAACTTATGTTTCAGAAGAGAAAGTTAAAATATGGTTAATGAAAAAAAACAAATTAGTTTCTCATATTATAGCTTCTTCTTTTGGTGCTTTAACTCCTTTTTGTTCTTGTTCTTCAATACCTTTATTTTTTAGTTTTTTAAAAGCTGGAATTCCTTTAGGTATAACATTTTCATTTTTAATTACATCTCCTTTAATTAATGAATATTTAGTCGTTTTAATGGTTGGTTTTTTTGGATGGAAAATTACATTTTTGTATGTTTTAAGTGGAATATTATTAGGAGTTAGTTTAGGTTACGTTTTAGGAAAATTAAATTTAAATAAATATTTAGTTAAAGATATTATTGCTTGTTCAGGTCATAAACATAAAAAAGCTAATAATTTTTTAGAAAGGTTTTATTTTGGATTAAATGAAGGTAAAGATATAGTTAAGAAAACAGGGATTTGGATACTTTTGGGGGTTAGTATTGGTGCTTTAATTCATAATTATATCCCTCAAGAATTTATATCTTCTTTAATCTCTAAAGGGGGTATATTTACTATTCCTATTGCCACAATTTTAGGGGTGCCTATTTATGGTAGCTGTGCAGCAATAGTCCCAATAGCAGTTGCTTTGTTTGATAAAGGGATTCCTTTAGGTACTGCATTAGCTTTTATGATGTCTACTTCTGCTTTAAGTTTGCCTTCTGCAATTATATTAAAAAGAGCAATGAAAAATAAATTATTATTAATTTTCTTTTTTATTGTTACTTTAGGCATTATTATAACTGGATATCTGTTTAATTTATTGCAATTAATAATCTTATAATTTTAAATACTAGTTTTTCCACTTAATATCATGAAATTTGAGTTTTTAAACAAGCAAGAATACCCCTTAAGTTATTTGCAAGAAAATATTGAACTTGTAATTTATTCTGCTTTATGTTTATTAATACCTTTTTTTATTGGTAATAATCAATTTTTAATTGGGGCAATAGTAAATGCGTCATTAATATTGGCTGCTTTAAATTTGAGAAATTATAAATTATTACCTATTATATTATTGCCAAGCATAGGAGTATTTTCTAGAAACTTAATGTTTGGTAATTTTACAATGTTTTTAGTTTATATGATCCCTTTTATTTGGATAGGAAATTCTATTTTAGTTTTTAGTTTTAAGAAGTTTAGTTTTAAAAAGAAATGGTTTACTTTAATTTTAGCCGCAGCATTAAAGACTTTATTCTTGTTTTTATCAGCTTTAGTTTTAATTAAGTTAAGTGTATTACCTGTAATATTTTTAACTACAATGGGAATAATGCAATTTTATACAGCTATAACAGGAGGCTTATTGGCTTTATCTGTACATCAAGTAAAAAAAGTAATTAATGTAAAACAATAAAAGTTTTAAACTAATTTCTATGAAGTTATTATATGAGTAATAAACTGTTAGATGGTTCTATCTATAAAGCAATATTTTCATTAGCAATTCCTTTAGTATTAGCTAATATTTTACAAACAGTTTATAATTTGACAGATACTTTTTATGTAGGATGACACCCTTAAATTTGCGATTCCTTTTTTATTCATACCAAGTATGTGTGACAACATACTTTTCAGGGACTTATAGAGCAAAGCCTCGATTTCCAAAACATTTATAAATATTAATTGTGAAAAAAAAACTATGATGAAACGAGTCAGAGTAATTATTTCAGGAGAAGTTCAAGGTATTTATTTTAGAGCTAATATTAAAGAAAATGCCGTCATGCTTGATTTAACAGGTTTTGTAAGAAATCTTCCTGATGGTTCTGTTGAAGCTGTTTTTGAAGGTGAAGAAACAGATATTGAAGAAGTTATTGAGTTCTGTAAAGAGGGTCCAAGAAGAGCAAAAGTTCTTGATGTTGATGTTGAAGAACAAGAATTTGAGGATGAATTTGAAGACTTTGAAATTATGGAATAATTATGTGTTTAACTAACCAACATTCTTTTACACTTTTAACTTGAGAGAATTTTACAAACAAACTTTTCACAGCATCTACACCTACAATCTTATCTAACATACCATCATGTTTAGATTGTACAAATTCTGGTTTTTGATAAATAGCTAATGTTTGTAAATTAGAAAACTGTTGTAATGGTCCTGAAACTTTGTAAGAATCTCCTTCTTGTTCTAAGTAACCTTTTTGTACTAAAACAGTAATCAAATCATACAAGTCAGAAAATTGCACTCCTGATTGAGAAAATAATTCGGCAGGTTTAAATTGACTTAACTTTAAAGCAGTCTGGAAAACTTTACTTTGTTGTTCAGAAATATCATACAACTTTATTTTGCTTAACTCAAAACCTTCATTCTTTTCAACATTAGTTATTATTTTAGCTTCATTCAAATCAACTAACAAATTAAAATCTTCAGAACCTTGGTTGCATCTTAACATAACACAAGGTGCTAACTTAGTTGTAACTTTAACAGGAGTTTCTGACATTAATTCAATATCTCTGGCAGTCATTTTAGGCTGTACTAATAACATTAAATTAGATTCATTAACCTCTTCATTATCAACAGGCTTAGAAAAGATTTTAACAGCTTCACCACCATGTCTAGTTCGCCTAGGTCTAATATTAACAAACAAAGGAAGATCAATAACGCCAGTAATTAACGCAGTGCCGATAGGGATATTTTGCAATTCATTCTCTAACTCAAAAGTCATACCTTCAACAGAATTAGTAATAGCTTTGATATCATTAGGATTAGTTACTTTTAAAATAACTTGTGTAGAAACTTGAGAGATTACACTCTTATCCAATCTACTAGGTCTTTGCGATATAACAGCCAAGCCCATGCCAAATTTTCGTCCTTCAGCAGCAATTTGTCTGATAATGGCATTGCTCTTAGCTTCTCCAAAACCTCTTTCTGGACAAAAATTCTGAGCCTCTTCAATAACTAAAAAGAATGGAGGAATATTTCCACGTTTACGTTCCATAAACAAATCATTAGCTAACTTGTAAACAATTACTTCTTGAACTTCTGGTGGAATGCCTCTTAAATTAATAATAGAACATTTGTTTAAATTAACCAATTCACTTGGTAAAGTGCCATTATCTGAAAATAAATCTAAACGTTTTACATATTCTAACATATTTATTAATGTCCACTTAGCACTACTTTCTTCACTAGCTTCTAACTCAAATATTAAATCATCAAAACTAGCTTCATTACCTAAATTCTTTAAAGCAGAATACAAAATCCCTAACTGTGAATTAGAAAGTTTAGTAGGCAATAATTTAATCATTTCACTAGGTGTTAATCTTTGACTGTTAAGTTTTAAGGCTTTAGCAGTTGGATTGGCTTCAATATCAGGAGAATATTCATCAATTTGTCCTAAGTAAGCTTTTGGCTTTAACTCAAACTCTTGCAATTTAGCTAAATTTTCACTAGGTTGGCTGAAAGAATTATATTCGCCATGTGGATCAATTATAACCAAAGGAACTTTACCATCTAACAAAGCTTCTAGAATAACAGCAACAGCATAAGATTTACCACTGCCGCTTTTTCCGGTAATAAATACATGCTTTGTTATTAAGGTGTCAAGGTCAATATGGACTTTAAGGTTATTTCTACCATCTAGAACGCCCATATAAGCGCCGTTTCCAGCCAGCTCTAATCCTAAAATTGTTTTAACAAAGTCATCATCAGCTCTTAAAACTTCAATTCCAGGCTCAAAAGGGGTCCTTAAACCGCGTAAAATATTGTCTGAATCTCTAAATCCTAAGACATTACATATTGCAATAGAAGCTTCAGAAGTTCTTTCAATTTCTAAAATTTGTCCTAATACAAATCCATAATCAGGATGACTAACTTGTACATAACCAAATTTTTTTGCATCACCCTTTATCTCAAACCTAAAATTATGCGTAGAAACCTTTCCTGTAATCCTGCCTAATATCATTTAAAAAATAAAAAAATAAATTTATTGGCTAGCCTCTTGTCCAATTCCAAAGTTTTCACGTAAGAAACTCATCATCATATGGTTTCCAGCTGTCTTGTAAACTCTGAAAGCAGATTGAAGCTTTTCTTTCTTTAAGAATAAATCTCCTAATGTGTTTAATTTATCTTGTTCTCCAGCAATAGAGTAAGCTCTTTCAGCAAAAGGCAAACATTCATTTCTTTCGGTTTTAACACATTTGTCACCAACTTCTATTAATTTTGGAGTGTTTTCTAGTGAATGAAAAACTTCAATAGCACTATCATATTTTTCTCTCTTAATACATTCTTCTCCAACTTTAAGCAACATTTCTTTATCATTAAGTAATTTGTAAGCCCTAATTGCGTCAACCATTTGACCATCTCTTAAACAAGTTTCACCAGTAACTCTTAATCTTTCTCTGTTTTGTGCTAACTTGTAACAATCAATTGCATCACTATACATTCCTTTAGAACTAAAATCATCACCAATGTTTACTAATCTTTGACTATTATTGGTTGCAACAAAAGCTTTTACTGCTTCTGAAACTTTTCCTTTTTTTACTAATTCTTCACCAACAGAATTCATAATATTATTTCTCATTTCTTCACCAAACATGGAAAGATTAACACATTCAATTCCTTTTTTAAGGATAATTGGAACCATCTTTTCATATGTGGCGTGACCTTGATTATTGTACTTTTCAACTAGTCCTTTTACTTCGTTTTTAATATGATCCATCCTTTTCACCTCATTTTTTAAGCATATTTTTGAATTAATCCGAGAATATTCTACTTATTTATATATTTATTGCCTATTTTTGAGTTGAAAAGTGGTTTAAAGTTAATTTAAATGAAATTCAACTATGTCGCCATCTTTTAATTGATGCTTTAAATTAAGAATTTTCTGGCCATCAAACTTAACAGACTTGCCCCAAATTCTAGCAAACTTAAATTTTGTAATAAATTCTTTATGTAATTTTAAGCAAGCATCTTTTAATGTGGCTTCTCCTTTCAAAACCATCGGAACACCCAAATCAGCAGGTTTACTAATTTCCTTACAATAAATTCTTACTAAATCTAATTTGTCAAAAATCTTTTTCTTTAATTCTTCTAGACCTATACTTTTTTCAGCAGAAATTAAAACATCAGGTTTTATTTTTTTCTTTATTTCTTCTAATTTTTCTTTTGAAATTAAATCTATTTTATTTATAACAATTAAACCATTAAGATATTTTCTGTTATCATCAATAACATCAATTAATTCATCAACATCAATATCTTCTCTAATTATAACATCAGCATTATTAAATTTTAATTCTCTTAAAACATTTGTAATAATTTGTTTATTAGTCTTGGTTAATTTTACAGAAGAAATATTTATTCCTCCTGTCCCTTTTTTTGTAATTCTTACATCTGGCCTTTTTTGATTTATTCTAATCCTTGCTTCATACAATTCATTTTGTATTGCTTCTAATTGTTGTGGTTTAGTTGCATCAATTAATAATATTACTAAATCAGCTACTCCTACTGCACCTAAAACTTCTCTACCTCTCCCTCTTCCTTTAGAAGCTCCTTCTACTAAACCAGGAACATCAAAAATTTGGATTTTAACATTTTCATATTCTAAAGAACCAGGAATAACATCTAATGTAGTAAATTCATAATGTCCTATTTGTGATTCAGCATTCGTAATCTTATTTATTAAAGTACTTTTACCTACAGATGGGAAACCGACTAAAACAGCAGTTGCATCACCACTTTTTCTGATGGTCCAACCTTGAGCATGGACTTTTTTAGAAGCTTTAGAGCTTTTTTCACCTTTTAACCTTGCAATCTTAGCTTTAAGCAGACCTACTGCTGCCTGGGTTCTTTTATTGTATTTTGTCTTCCTTAATTCTTCTTCAAATTCTTGGATTTTTTCATTTAACTTGTGATCTACTATTCCCATTACATTTAGTTGAATATAGAATTTTATATGCTTTACTATTGTTATATTTCTTAAGTCTCTAAAAATATTCAATGTTTTTTCTAGTTTAAAATATAAAGGAATGTTTGATTGAAACAAGATATATAATGTTGTAATTGTAAAAAGTTACAATGAAACTGCTAAAGAAGAAGTATAGGTAATAACTCATATAGGGAAGTTCACAAGAAAATGAAATGCCATAAATGTAAGAAAATGATGCAATTAAAGATCTTAATTTTAATAATTATAAGATTAAAGGTTGGAAATATAGCTGCGGAGAAATATATTATGTTCCTAAACAAGCAGAGAAGATATTGCTGTTAAATAGATTAAAAAAAGAAAAAATCAAAGCCAAATTAGGCAAAATTAAAAGCAACTTATTTCTTAAATTGCCTAAAGATGTTGAAATGGCTTTAGGTTTAAAGAAAGGTGAGGAAGTTTCTATATCTATTGAAGATAATTGCATCAAAGTTGAAAGATAAATTTATAAATTTGTTAATTATAGCTACTATATGTCTTACGAAAGCTTATCTTTAAATAAAGAATATGGTTTAGGAGATAAAAAGTTATTAAAGAAAAATTTTAATGATATTTTAAATATAGCAACTGAAGG
>Ga0210057_1004797_pt1 | contig 17712 bp, 19 predicted proteins | sample CryGeyCG2114_010_2_FD_183968 | JGI IMG/M metagenome (GOLD analysis project Ga0210057, IMG submission 183968) | Groundwater microbial communities from aquifer - Crystal Geyser CG10_big_fil_rev_8/21/14_0.10 (SPAdes) (version 2) | ecosystem: Environmental > Aquatic > Deep subsurface > Groundwater ...
CCGCCACAAAAGGCAGCTCCGACGTCGGAAGTCGGAGCCCCGACCGCACGCGTCGAGGAAGAAAAAAAGCCCTTTGAGGTCTCCGAGGATACGCTTCGCAAGGTGCTTAAGGGGGACGTGTGATCTCATGAACAGAATCATCCACCGACGCGCGCATCTGGGCATGCTCGCACTCGTATTGTTCCTCTGGCCGGTGGGCGCGTACGCCGCGCTCGTGAACATCAATACCGCCGACGCTACACTTCTCGATACACTGCCCGGCATCGGACCGACGTATGCGGAGCGGATTATCGAGTATCGTACGGTGAACGGTCCGTTCGTTCGCAAAGAGGATATCCAAAACGTGAGCGGCATCGGCCCGAGTATGTATGCGGACCTCGCACCCTTGATCACGGTTGGCGAGCCGGTCCCGCTCGAGTCACCGGCGAGTACCGTCCCTGCGCCGCCTGAGGGAGAGGTTTCAACGCCACCCACATCGCCGCCTTCAACGCTCTTGGTGGAAGTGAGCGGAAATCAAAAAGCGTTGCTTGAGGTGCCGGTACGCTTCTTCGCACGCGTAACGACGAAGAGCGGCGCGGTCGACCCGTCGGCGCGCATCTCATGGAGTTTCGGCGACGGCTCTTCAAGCGAGGGAAGCACGGTAGAAAAGACGTATCGGTACGCGGGAACCTACCTTGTGGTCGCTACCGCGACCGACGGGCCGGCAAGCGCCTACGGCGAACGTGTCGTCGTGGCGGCGCCGGCACACGTGCGCCTGCTTCCGGTATCGGGCGACGGAATCACCGTCGCAAACGATGCACCTGAACGACTCGACCTCTCCGGTTGGCAGATTTCGTCGGACATCGGCCTGTTCCGTATCCCGAACGGCACAAGTATCCTGCCGGAAGCGAGCGTCCTGTTTCCGTTCACCATCACGAACCTGCCCGTGTCGCCCGACGCGAGGCTTGTGTATCCGAACGGCATCATCGCCGCGCGTTCGCTTCCGCCGGCGCTCCCGGCGGAAGCGGCGGTGCAACCTTCCGTAGCCGCGCAGAGTTTCAATGAAGTACAGACGGTCGATGTCATTACCAGCACGAACGCGGACATTCAAACGTATGACGAAGCAGTAGATGCCCCAGCGGCGACGGTAGAACCCGTCGCCGCTGGGGCGGTAGCAGCGCCTGCGCCCTCCGCGGAAGGAACAGCCGTCGTCGCCGCCGCGCCCGCCGCCGGCCTCTTCCGCTCACCCTGGACGTACGGCCTCCTCGGCGTCGTGGCGCTCGCGGGCGTGGCGTTCATCTTCCTCTAACACAAGTGATAGGGTACCTCCAGCTTTCTGTGGAAGTCCGACTTCCACAGAATTGGGAAGTCGCTTTCTCTCTTATTTTGCGTTACGCTTTCTCAAAATGACTAACAAAAAACTCATTCTGGTGACGGGTGGAGCCGGGTTTATAGGGAGTCATCTGTGCGCGCGCCTGGTGAAAGAGGGTCATCAGGTTATTTCGCTTGATAACTACTTCACCGGCAGTCGTGAAAATCACGTGCCCGGCGTGGACTACCGCGAGGGCCACACCAAGGATATCGAAAAGCACATCCCCGAGACGCCCGACCTTATTTATCATCTCGGCGAATACTCGCGCGTCGAGAAGAGTCTCGAGGAGCCGGCGCTCGTATGGGATTTGAATAAAGACGGTACGTTCGGCGTGCTTGAATTCTGGCGGAAGAAGGGCGGCAAGCTCATCTATGCCGGCTCCTCGACGAAGTTCGGTGACGGCGGTCTCGGTCGCGACCAGAGCCCGTATGCATGGACGAAAGCGACCAACACGGAATTAGTCAGGAACTATAGCGTGTGGTACGGCCTCCCGCATGCAATCACCTATTTCTATAACGTCTACGGTCCCGGAGAGCGTTCCGGCTCTTACGGCACGGTCATTGAAATCTTTCGGCAAAAACAGCAGAAAGGAGAGCCGCTCTCGGTGACTGCACCAGGGACACAGAAGCGCAACTTCACTCACGTGGATGATATTGTCGACGGTCTGCTATTGGTCGGTGCAGATGGAAGTGGAGACGATTTCGGTATCGGCGATGAGAAAGCGTATTCAATACTCGAGGTGGCACAGATGTTCGGGGGAGAGATTGTCATGAAGCCTACTTCGCAGGGCAATCGCATGGGCTCCGATATCGATACGTCGAAGACTCGCTCGCTCGGCTGGTCGCCCAAGCGGAAACTCGTCGAGTATATTGCGGAAGTTTGTAAGCAATGAAGCGCGTACTTATTTTCTCGCTCGCGTACTATCCGCACGTCGGCGGGGCGGAGGTTGCTCTGAAAGAAATCACCGACCGAATCCGTGATGTCGAGTTCCATGTGGTGACGATGCGGTTCTCCCCTGCAGAAGCGCGAGAAGAGAAAATCGGGAATATGTTTGTCCATCGCGTGGAAGGGAGCACCTCATATCTTTCTAAAATCTTGTTTGTGCCGCGCGCCGCCGCCGCGGCGGCGCGCCTGAGCCGCGCACAGCCCTTCGACGCGTTCTGGGCGATGATGTCCTACATGCTGTTCCCGATTGTGCTCCTGCGTTGGAGCGGCGCGCGCGTGCCGTATCTCCTGACGCTCCAAGAAGGCGACCCTTGGAAGCACATGTTTCATCGCTGGTTTATCCTCCCGTTCCGGCCGCTTCTCGCGACCGGATTCAGAAACGCTTCGGCGATTCAGACCATCTCAACGTATCTTGCTGGATGGGCGAAACACATGGGGTATTGCGGTGAACCGCAGGTAATCCCAAACGGTGTTGATGTGGCGCGCTTCGAGCATGTGCAACACCCGGTGTTGCACACCACGGCAACGCTCGTTACCACCTCCCGCCTCGTACACAAAAATGCGCTGGACGATGTCATTCGCGCGCTTGTGCTCCTGCCGGTATCGGTGCGATTCCGTATCTACGGAATCGGCCCCGAAGAATCAAGATTGAGACGCCTCGCGGAGGATATCGGGGTCGCCTCTCGGGTGGATTGGAAAGGCCATATTGACCATACAGAACTGCCTCTCGCGCTCGCTGAGTGCGACATCTTCATCCGCCCGAGCCGCTCGGAGGGCATGGGCATCTCCTTTATTGAGGCGATGGCCGCGGGGCTTCCGGTCATCGCGACGCAGGAGGGCGGTATCGCGGATTTCTTATACGACTCAAAACGCAACCCCGATAAAGAGACGACCGGCTGGGCGGTTGATAAAGATTCACCCGAACAAATAGCCGAAGCGGTGAAAGACATTCTCGCGCATCCCGACGAGGTCGCGCGCGTCGTGGCGACCGCGAAGAAGATGGTTGTCGAGAAATATGACTGGAACCTCATTGCGGCACAGATGAAAAAGGTCTTCGACCGAGTGCTTGACGCACCGGCAGGGTAGATTATAATGGCGTTATAATAGTAACTATTATCACTATGGCAACACTTCAGAAATTCATCAAAGTGGGTTCGTCGATTGCGGCGGTCATTCCCAAGCGCATTCTCGGTGCTCGTGGCGCGGGTGCGCCGATTAGCGTGGAGCGCGGGAAACTCGCGAATACCTTTGTTGTGCGTGTGTTCCCTCGGAAAACTGCGCCGCTCGGCGCGCGCGAAAAGCGCATCCTAGCGATTACCGATTCATTCATCAATCGGTATCGTGCCGATTTGAAACGTCTTAAGGATGCCTGACTATCTTTCTGAAGAGGAGTTGGTGCTTATTCACAACCGCGTCGTTGACGAGACGGGCGGTCTGCATGGTATTCGTGATAAGAACGCGATACAGAGTGTGGTAGGACAACCGCAACAAGCAGTATTCGGAAAAGAATTATATCCGACCTTGTACCTCAAGGCGGCAGTCTATGCTCGCAATATTATCGCGCACCACCCATTTCTCGATGGAAATAAGCGCACCGGTATCACGGTGGCGTCGGTTTTTCTCGCAAACAATTCAGTAGAGATTGATGCAAAAGAGGGCGAATTTTATACGCTCGCGCTCCGTATAGCTGAGGATAAATGGGAATACGAAGAAATCGCCCTATGGTATGAGACCCGAGCCGTACTGCTTCGTAAGAGGACACCTGAGGCAAAGAGACGGTCAGTGAAGCGGCGCACCAAGGGGCGCTAACAATCACTATGAAGCTTGTCATCGCGACCCCGCTGTACCCGCCCGAGATAGGCGGTCCGGCCACCTATGCCAAGCTCTTGGAGGAAGGATTGCCGGGAAAAGGCATTGAGGTCGAGCTGGTGAAGTTCAGCGAGGTTCGGCACCTGCCGAAGCTCGTTCGCCATTACGCCTACTATCGTCGTGTGCTCCGTGCGGCGCGCAGAGCGGATATTGTCCTCGCGCTCGACCCGGTCTCGGTCGGCCTGCCGGCAATGTGGGCGGCACGGAGAGCGGGGAAGCCGTTCGCGGTGAAGATAGTCGGCGACTATGCGTGGGAGCAGGGGCAACAGCGATTCGGTGTAACAGAAAAACTCGATGAGTTCGTGCGGAACGAGCGCGTGCCGTTTCCGGTACGTCTGCTGAGGCGAATCCAGACCCGTGTCGCGCGGAGCGCGACACGGGTCATCGTGCCGAGTGAATACCTGAAAGGCATCGTGGCGGCGTGGGGCGCTCCCGGCGGGAACATTGAGGTTATCTATAATGCCGTGCGTCTTGAGGAGCTCGGCACGGTGCCCGAGGCCGTCGCGGGGCTCCCGCGGCCCCTGATTGTGACCGCAGGGCGGCTCGTGCCGTGGAAAGGCATGGACGGTGTCATCAATGCGGTTGCAGAATTACACAACCAGGGAAGTCTGACTTCCCTGGTTGTCATAGGTGACGGGCCGGAACGTGTGGCGCTCGCGCGGCATGCTCGCGCAAGACTGTCCGGGCGTTCTATACTTACGGGGATGCTCTCGCATAGAGATACCCTCGCGACGATATGGTCGGCGGATGCATTCGTGCTCAACTCTTCGTATGAAGGACTGTCGCATCTTCTTATCGAAGCCCAAGCGCTCGGCGTACCGACCGTAGCAACGCGCGTGGGCGGGAATCCGGAAGTGCTGACGGACGGAGAGGACGGACTGCTCATTCCGGCGGGCGACACGCCCGCGCTTACGAGTGCGCTCGCGCGCGTGCTTGATGACGAGGAATTGCGCGCGCGCCTGTCGGCGCGCGCGAAAGAATCCATGAAGCGCTTCTCAGTTGATACAATGCTCTCCCGAACCTCCGCTGTCCTCTTAGAATTAGGACATCGGATGTCCTAACTTTTATGAAAGTCCTCTTTGTCTCGAACGACCCGACGATATTCGACGCCGCAAGCGCGGCGCGCGCGCGTATGCGCGCCTACGCGGCAGTAATCGGAGAATTACACATCGTCTCCGCCGCGGGCCCTGATGCCCGCGAAGCACAGGACGGGAATCTGTATCTGCACCCGGTACATTCGTGGAAGCTCTTTCGCGTGCGCACGCTCGCGAGACGCGCGCATGAGCTCATTCTTGAATACGGCATTGCGGTTGTCTCGGCGCAGGACCCGTTTGAGCACGGACTCGCGGCGCTTCGCGCCGTTACCGGCACGAACGCGAAGCTCCACGTCCAGGTGCATACCGATTTCCTGTCGCCGTGGTTTGTGCGGAGCGGGAACTGGCGGAGCCCATCCGTGCGTATGCCGTTTCTGAATCGCTGGCGCCTCCGGATTGCCGACACGGTACTGCCGGCCGCCGATGGCGTCCGTACGGTGTCCGAGCGGGTGAAGGCGTCGCTTGTCGCGAAGTACGGCTCGCACCCCAGTGAGATAGGCGCTCAATCTCACGGGGCAGGCATTCCCGAGCCGGCGGTCATCCCCGTCGCGGTCGACGCGAATATGCCGGAACCAGCCCGCCTGCCGGAGCATCCGTTCACATTCTCGCTTATCGCAGTTGGGCGGCTGGAGCCTGAGAAGCGCATCGAAGATATCCTCGCGGCATTGAAGCTTGTTGTTGCGCACTATCCGATGGTCGGACTCTTCGTCGTCGGTTCCGGCCGCGAACGCCGGAAGCTCGAGAAGATGGCGCGCGCGCTCGGTCTCGAGTGGAACGTCATATTTCTCGGCGAGCGGCCCGACGCGCGCGCGCTTTTGCGGAGCGCGCACGCGTTTATCCAGGCGAGCGCATACGAGGGGTACGGACGGACACTTCTGGAAGCCGCGCTCGCAAAGGTGCCTATCATCACCACCGACGTCGGCATCGTGGGCGAAGTGTTCAAGGGCTACGAAGACGTGCTCTCCGTGCCGGTGGCCGACCCGACGGCGCTGTCGCTCGGTATCGTCGGGCTTGTGGAAGACGTGACGGTGCGTCTTGAACTCCCGCGACATGCTGAAGAAGCCGCCCGGGCGCACCTCGCCGCCGCGGGCGACATTCCGGAGCGCATTGCGGCGGACCTCGCCCGGCCCGTGCGTTAGAATAGGAATATGCAGAGGGACTTTGACAGATGGAATAACATAAAGAAAAAGACTAATGCGGAGCATCCGCGATTGTATACCGTTCGCGAGATGTGGTGGTGCCGTCTCGGTGTGAATGTTGGCACAGAGCAAGACGGGAAGGGCGATTGGTATGTCCGCCCCTGCGTCATTCTGCGCGGTTTCGGCCCTGACGCTTGTTTGGTCGTGCCACTCACAACATCTCTGCGGAAACATGCACTGCGCCTCCCTGTCGGATTAGTTAATGGGTTTCAGGCGTGCGCTAATCTTTCACAAATCCGAGTCGTGGATACGCGTCGACTGGAAGAAAAGATTGAGTTCCTTGAAAAGGACGCGTTTTCAAGATTACGAAAAGCCGCCCGAGACATGCTCTAGGCGGCTTTCCACACTTTCTCCCCCTTGCGAGGGCGAGGCCGAAGCCAACTGTCCAGATATGATATACCCACCACACAAAAAGTCAATATGAAGCTGTTGATAGTCACCCAAGCAGTCGACAGCGCGGACCGCGCTTGCGCGTGTAGCCCGATTGGGCTACACTCTACTCATGGCTAAAACCGCAACCGTTCGCGCTCGTATGGAACCTTCGATAAAAAAGAGGGCCGAGGCTGTCTTGCACAAAATCGGTCTCACTCCTTCAGAAGCGGTCGGTGTCTTCTATCACCGCATCGCTCTTGAGAAAGCAGTACCTTTTTCACTTCATGTGCCGAATGCCGGAACGCGTGCCGCAATTCGCGCCATTGAGCTCGGGAAAGGGACGCGCGCTTCTCTCGGCGACTTCGTTAAGGAAATGCGTAAAGCCGCCGAGACGGCATAAGACACGGAAGATACGGTTATCGTGCATCGCACTGGTTCGCACACCGACCTTTTTGAATAACATGAAATTACTTATCGTTACCCAAGCATATCGTCCAGAAAGCACACAGCATGGCTGTGAATAACAAATTGCTACTTAAGTAGCAATTTGTTAATATATACAATATATGCTTATTTTTCAACGTAAATTGTCGGACCAAATCTCGCAAAACATCGGTTCCGGGAAGATATTACTAGCGGACGGCGAGAATGCCCCGTCCCTTTTGGGCGGGGATGAATCGCCGCCCCGCACTCCCGCGCCGCGGCTTTGCGTGGCATGCGGGGTGCGGCAGTGCGCTCGGTGGAGCGCTCGCTGTCTAGCAAAACACCACGGTAGCCGTCCGCCGAATGCCCCGTCCCTTTGGGGCGGGGATAGGACGGACGGCTTGTTTTACTCATTTTCGGTCCCCGCCAAGCAGGAAAGACCACTCTGGCGAAGAAACTTCTTGCCGAACATGGCGACCCGTCTGCGTACTTTAATTGCGAAGAGATGTCAGTACGTGAGCATCTCGTTGTGGGTGTAGCGGAGCGACTGAAAGAACTCATAGGCGATCATAAACTCGTCGTACTCGACGAGGCCCAGACCGTGGAAAACATAGGCACTATTTTGAAACTCTTTGTCGACACCTATCCAGACGTGCAGATCATTGCGACCGGCTCCTCGTCGTTCGATCTTGCCAACAAGATTAACGAACCGCTTACGGGCCGCGCTTTTTCTTTCACTCTCTTGCCACTTTCGTTTGAAGAGATACGCTCCGTGAAGCCGGTAGACGATGTTGAGCTACAGGACCTTATGCGTTTCGGCTCGTATCCTGCTATCGTCGCGGCGCAGACGAGGACGGAGAAGGAACGGATCCTGAAAAATATCACGACGAGTTATCTGTACAAAGACATATTCACGTTTGAGAAAATAAAAAGCCCGCTTCACTTTGAGCTGTTGCTTAAACTGCTTGCGCATCAGGTCGGATCCACCGTATCGCTCAATGAAATTGCCGAGAGTTTGGCAGTGAGTCGTCAGACGGTCGAGAAGTATCTTCGGCTGCTAGAACAGTCATATGTCATCTGCCGCGTACACTCATTTTCTCGCAACTCTCGCAATGAGCTACGCAAGTCGTTCAAGGTCTTTTTTCTGGATACGGGCGTACGCAACGCGATTATCAACGACCTGCGCGACATAGATACGCGCACGGATGTCGGACCTTTGTTCGAACTGTTGTTCTTCACAGAATTGATGAAGCAATCGATGCTTGAAACATTCGGACCAGATATACAATTTTGGCGTACCAAACAAGGGCTCGAAATTGATTTTGTTGTGGAACGAGCTGGCGATCTGCGCGCATACGAATGCAAGTGGAGCGAAGGAGATGTATCGTTCAAGACATTCCTCAAGCTCTACCCCGAAGCTCATGTTGAAGTGATTCGTCCAAATGTGTTGCTGTCGGCGCAGATACATACATAACATGAGATTACTTATCGTCACGCAGGCGGTTGATACCGAGGACCCGGTCCTCGGATTCTTCGTGCGCTGGATAGAAGAGTTTGCACGCGCCACGCGTAGCCTTGGCGAAGTGGGGAAGCATGTCGAACGAATCGAGGTTATTTGCCTCAAGTTGGGAAAGTTTAACTTTCCCAAAAATGTAAGGGTGCATTCGCTCGGCAAAGAGCGCGGCTCGGGAAACCGTATCATGTACGCATGGCGGTTCCTCTCGCTCGCCTGGCGCCTCCGGCGCGACTATGACGCCGTCTTTGTGCATATGAATCCCGAGTATGTCATCCTTGGTGGCATTCTTTGGCGTTTGTTGGATAAGCGCGTTGCGCTGTGGTACACGCACAAAAGTGTCAATGCGAAGCTCCGTCTCGCGGCATTCTTTTCGAACGTTATCTTTACCGCATCGAAGGAAAGCTTCCGGCTCAACAGCAGAAAAGTCCGTGTTATGGGTCACGGTATTGATGTGGACTTTTTCGCGCCCGACCCAGGGACGCCGCGAGGAACCGCCGTGCTTTCTGCGGGAAGGCTCTCCCCGACCAAACGCCACGACCTGGTCATCCGCGCGGCGGAGCATTTCGGAAATGAAGTGCGAATTGCGGGTACGGGACCGGAACAACAGCGTCTCGAAGAACTTGCCTCGCGTCTCTCGCTCTCGGCGCGCGTACATTTCCTTGGTCCGCAAATGCAGAAACAATTGCGAGAAGAGTACCGCACGGCAGGTGTTTTCGTTCATGCGAGCGAAACGGGCAGTCTCGATAAGGTGGTGCTCGAAGCGCTCGCCTGCGGCCTGCCGGTGGTCACGACGAGCGCTTCGCTCACCGACATGCCGGTCACAGTAGTGGCCGCAACACCAGACGCCATTGCGAAAGCAGTCCTTACCATTCACTCGGTAGACACTCAACCGCTCGTCGCATATGTGAAAGAATGCCATTCACTCCAGCATCTCATACCGCGCATAACAGAAATCATAGAAACATTATGAATACGAGGGATTTTGAGGATAATCGTTGGAAATTCCTGAAACAGACCCCAGAGTTTCGTCATGAAGCGGCGATTTCGCTCATCAAGAGTGGCTCGGTGCTTGATGTGGGGTGTGGTGACGGGTTATTGTTGCGGATGTTGCGTGAGCGCGGTATTGAAGGGAAAGGGCTCGATTTGTCAGAAACAGCAGTTACATTATGTCGGGCGGATGGATTTGATGTGCGTCCTGGCGACTTCACGCAAGAGGTGCTTCCATTCAAGGATGATTCCATGGACTATGTTGTTGCGCTCGATGTTCTTGAACATCTCTATCACCCAGAAATCCTCCTTAAGGAAATGGCTCGAGTAGCTCGAATAGCCGTGATTGTTGGAGTACCAAACTTTTCTTCACTACCTGCGCGCTTACAAGTTCTTATGGGTCATGTACCTGAGAATAATCATCCCCACAAAGGGCATGTGTATTGGTTTAATTTCAACATTTTAGAGCAACTTTGTCGTTCAGTTGGAATGCGTCTCGGAACAGTAAAGACGAACACCTTCTTTCCTTTTACACTGTTTGGGACAGAAGCTCCTTGTATGCCGAATCTCTTAGCGCTATCGTTCGTTGCGACATTACCAAAGGATTCTGTACAAGTGATATAGTTAGAATGCTTATGATTGGGAGAGCGACAGATTTCTATACACAGCTTAATAAACGATACCCGGCATATACACGGGTCTTTCGTTTCTTGCTCTCGGGAGGCACCGCTCTTAGTACCGATCTCGTCTTGCTCTATCTCTTCACCGACATTTTCGGCATTTGGTACTTAGCTTCTGCGGTCGCGGCATTCATCCTCGCATTTGGTGTGAGCTTTATGCTCCATAAGTTCTGGACATTCGGTGATCATTCACGGGAAGGTATCCATATGCAGATAGGCATTTATTTTCTCGTTGCGGTCACTAATTTGATCTTGAACACGCTTCTTGTGTATGTGTTTGTGGAGTGGTCAAATCTACATTACCTCTTTGCTCAAATACTCGCGAGTGCGCTCATTGCTATTGAGAGCTTCTTCATTTATCAGCGTTTCATTTTCCAGAAGACCATCACCGTATGAACCCGAAGATGCGATTGATTCTTAGTGGACTTCTTATCTTGTTTATATTGGTGCGCTTACCGGGGCTCTCGACACCATATCACCAGGACGAATTCAAGACCGCAATTGCTGCTGAGGCGAGTCTCTCTGAGGCGAGTGCTTTCTTGACGCACCCGCCTCTCACCGCGCTACTTTTCAGAGCCGATGCAGTCGTCTTCGGCGGCACGAATTTACGTCTTCTGCCGCTGTTCTTCGGACTTATCTCAGTGGGACTCCTTTTTCTCGTGGTGCGGAGGAGATTCGACGAACATGCAGCCCTATGGGCGGTGTTCCTTTATACGTTTTCCTTTTACGGCGTCTGGTCGTCTCTCATGTTGGATACCGATGGTGCGATACTACCAACCCTGTTCCTCACCGCGCTCTATTGTTATGACCGCGCGAAAGACGATACAAAGCATGCTCGCCGCTGGGTTGCCCTTCTTGTGCTCACACTGCTTACTGGCTTCTTAGTGAAGCTCTCATTCATACTTGTGGTCGGAGTGCTTATAGCAGATTTCTTATTCGAGAGACGTCGAGAACTTACATTTCGGCATATCGCCTACATAGGTTCGATAGGTTTTTCTCTTTTGTTCATCATAGGGATTGCTTTTATTGCTGTTAAGTTCCTCAACCCGGCATTCAATATCGGCGGCATGATTTCGCATGCACTTTATTATGTGCACTGGTCGGGGAGGAGTTATCTGCAGGTCATTATCCAGGGTATCAAAGCGGTCTTTTATCTCTCTCCGCTTCTCCTAGCTCCGCTCCTTCTCGTCTCGAAGGAAGTGCTACGGAGGGCTACGCCCTTCCTCTGGTATCTTGTGCTCGGTTTTGTATTCTATTTCATCCTCTTTGATTTCTCTCGTGGCGCGCTCGACAAATACCTGATGTTTATGGTTGTCCCGCTATGCGTTATCTCAGGCGCCACCCTGTCTCAGATATTCGCGTCCTTTTCTGCGCGCGAGCATGCATACCGCGTCATATCGGGGATACTCATCGCGACAGCGCTTGTAGCACTCCTATTCGTATCGCCTGAAGTAGTCCCGCTTTATCCGAAGACAGAATGGTTTTCGCGGGTCATTCATGGGGATTGGAATATACTTACGGCGTTCAATGGGGGTTCGGGACCGGTCGGCTTCTATATGTCGTTCCTCGTCATCGCGAGTTCGTTTCTTGTGGCAGGCATAGCGGCGCTTCTGGGGCGTGTACGGAGGTCTCTGCTCGGCATAGCAGCCGTGGTAATCGTTTGTGTCGGCGTGGCGTACAACGCGGCATTTATAGAGGAGTTCAGTTTCGGGAAGGTCTATGGCAGTGTGGAAGTCGTCCTCAACTCAACCGTCGCGTATCTGAAGACAGCGGACGATATCAAGAAGGTCAATACCCATAATGACATCGGCGCATATCAACTGAAGCAGATAGGGAAGTACGACGGGTCCCACTTCACCGCGGCACCCCAGTTTGAGGCAGTCGCGCGCACACATCTCCCCGCTTTTGAGGGGGCATTCTTAGTAATTGATATGCCGCCTCTCTATGACGGCTTCTATCGCGATTTCTTCAAATCCTGTAGGATTCTCTATACGGTCCGCTCGGGGGTCATTACCAGCACTGTCTATTCTTCATGCACCTGGACGAAGGAGTAACAAAGTATCTCGCGGGAAAGCGCTCCCCTCTGGGGCGCGAGCGCGCCATAAGCCGCTTATACCACGCATATGTCAGTGCCGTTGTCCACTTTCTGGTACCGAAGAAAGGGAAGACGGTTCTTTATGTAGATAAGACATTCAGAGGATTCGAAGAAACAGCTTCTTATGAGTACATCGTTATGTCCGATATACTTGGGTACGCGCGCGATGTTGAAGAATTCCTACGGAGTGCTCGTGGCGCACTCGTACCAAATGGTCGGATCGTCATTACTCAATACAGCTCTCTTTGGGAACCTATCCTACGCCTCGCCTCGATGCTTCGGTTGCGTGCGCCCTCTGAAGAGCAGAACTGGCTTTCGCCGCACGACCTTCGCAACTTTCTATATCTAGCGGGATTTGAAGCTATACGCGAGGGTAACAAGATGCTGTTGCCAGTGTATGTGCCACTCCTCTCCACATTTTGCAACACGATACTCGCCAACATCTGGCCGTTCTCCAGGCTCGGCCTTATTCACTACGTTGTTGCTCGTCCTGTGCCGAGCTCCGGCGCAGATGCGCCATCGCTTTCTATCATTGTCCCGGCGCGCAACGAATCAGGAACCATAGAGCGGATTGTGAACGAACTGCCGGAGCTGGGGGCGTTTACGGAAATCATTTTCATTGAGGGCCACTCAAGAGACAACACACTTGCGGAGATAGAACGCGTAGCTAAGCAGTATAAGGGGACCAAGCGTATTCAGTACGCAGTCCAAGACGGTACGGGGAAGGGGGATGCGGTGCGCAAGGGTTTTGATATGGCAACGGGAGATATTCTTGCTATCTATGATGCGGATATGACGGTTCCCCCACAGGATATGGAGAAATTCTATCGCGCGATCGCCAGCAAACAGGGAGATTTCATAAATGGCTCACGTCTCGTCTATCCGGTTGAGAAGGGGGCCATGCGCATTCTCAACTTCTTCGGCAATAAATTCTTCAGTCTTGCCTTCACCGCTATCCTCGGTCAGTCGCTCAAAGATACGCTCTGTGGGACGAAGGTCCTATCAAAGAAAGATTACGAGAGAATACGAGAGAACCGGGCATTCTTCGGCGACTTCGACCCGTTCGGCGACTTTGACCTCCTGTTCGGTGCGGCGAAGCTGAATCTGAAGATTACAGAGGTGCCAGTGCGCTATAAGGAGCGCGTATACGGGGAGACGAACATCAGTCGGTGGAAACACGGCTGGCTTCTCCTGAAGATGACCGTCTTTGCCGCCCGCAAACTCAAGTTCTGGTGATGTCCCCACTCCTTATGAGTATGAGATTACACACCACACTCCTAGTACTTCTTTTCGGTGTTACTGGATTCTTCGCGACCTTTCATCTCACGGAGAGTCCACCGGTGTGGTATGACGAGGGATTTTATGTCCAATCCGCGGCAAATCTCGCGACCTACGGCCAGACCGGGCTACGTGTAGCACCGGAGTCCATAGAGCTGTCATCGAAGCTCATAACCGTTGGGTATCCACTTATATACCCTCTCGCTGGGTGGCTTAACGCGTTTGGAGTGAGCGTTCTCTCCGCGCGCTCGCTTATGGTGTTATTCATCCTCGGGTTTCTTCTCGCGGGCTACTTTTTCGTCAAGCGTCTCTTTGGTCCCGAATTAGCCCTCGGGGCACTAGCTCTCCTAGCCACTCTGCCGACGCTCTACGGCAACGGCAAGAGTGTCTTGGGCGAAGTGCCAGGGCTCCTGTACCTCATACTTTCTCTTCTATTTCTCACCATTGCTCTTTCAAGTACGATGAGGAAATCTCTCTGGTTCGTTCTCGCAGGGCTCTCGGCTGGCATCTGTGTGGTCACGAAGCCAACTTTTCTCGTGCTGATTCCAGCAATCGCTCTCGGTATCTTTGTCGCCTGGCATCGCAGGGTAGCGAATGCCAGAGAAATTCTTTTCGCGATAATCGCGGGGTCAGTACCTGTCCTAGTATGGCTCCTCCTGCAGTTCCAAGGAGGGGATTCGCTCGCGAGCATTCTCTCCTATTATGCGAACCCATATCAGCTTACTAATCTGTCCTCGGTCGTTCTCGAGAATATTAAGCGTCTCTTCACCGGTATCGGTCCCTTGTACCTAGTTGGCGTGATGGGTATATGGCTATATGCTTCTTGGATTCGTCTGCGCAGACGAGAGACAATTCCTATCGCAGAAATAATTGCGCTCGGTTTTTCGTTTCTTATTATTGCTGCGTACCTGCGTACCGCGGGCTGGTATCGGTATCTCTTTGAGGCCCAAGCGCTTTCCCTGTTATTTTTCCCGAACGCATTGCTGGTTGTAACACAACCAATAGTTCGTTTCGTTAGTCCGAAAAGGGTTGTAGCTGCCGTTATAGCCGTACTGACCATTTTTGGTGCTTATCAAGTTATGTTCAATTCATTTGTCGCCGAGTCGTACAACAGAGACAAGACATCCTTCTTGGAAGCGTACTTTGATAATGCTCCCTCCACGACCTCCTTCTTTGTTTACAATGTGCCCGAGGTGGCAATTTTCATTCGCGGGACCAATTACTATCAGTATATTGATGCGGCCGGTTGGTACATCGGTAGGGAACAATTGCCGGCAATTGCAGAAGGAAAGATTGATAAAATCATCTTAAGCACTGACGCATATGCGAATAGGACAGAAGACGCCTTTGGATTATACAAAGTTGCCACTACGACGCACGACTACACAATTCTGGAAAAGATATGAAAAAAGAAGCCTTTGAGCTCCTACACGAAGCGGAAGATTCTTGGTGGTATAAAGGGAGGTCGCTCGCCATTCGAGCAACGCTTGCACGCGCGGGGATTGAGGGACCCCTTGACTCAATACTCGATTTTGGAGCAGGGTTTGGCGGCATGTACTCGGAGCTTGCGCGACTCGGGCGGCGCATTGATGCGTTCGAGCCCGAGGAGAGTGCTCGCGCTGTTGTGGCACAACAAGGGTACACCTCCACCTACACGACCGCCGAAGAGGCTCTGTCCAGACAATACAACCTCATAGGTCTCTTTGATGTCATCGAACACATTGGGGACGATAAGAGATTTCTCCTCTCCCTGCGCAAAGCACTTGTGCCCGAAGGGCTACTCGTCATCACTGTGCCGGCATTCCAATTTCTATGGAGCGAGCATGATGTGGCACATCAGCATTTCCGTCGCTACAGCAAACGATCATTGTCTAACCTTCTTACGGGTGCGGGATACGAGATTGTCGCAATAAGTTATTGGGATACGCTTCTCTTTATACCCGCCGCCGTAGTCCGCCTTTTCGGGAAGTCGGGTTCTTCTGCGCTTGGATATTCAGGATTTGCTAACATGCTCCTGTTGTTTATCGTGACCGTAGAATCAAAGATCCTACGCTTCTGTCCACTTCCTTTCGGCGTCAGTCTCGTCGTTGTCGCACGAAAATGTGAGACATGAAAAACACTATTACCATTGCTGCAGATGATTTTGGCCTGACGCGTGGCGTCACCAACACGATACTTCAGACGGTGGACGCTGGGTCGGTCACACGCGTGAGCGTCATCCCAAATGGCGAAGATGTTGAGTACGCGATAGAGGAGTACAAAAAGCGCTCTGAGCGACTAACACTCGCAGTACACCTTAATCTCACCGAAGGCAGAGCCCTCTCGGACAAGAAAGATATTCCGCTCTTAGTGGACAGCGCAGAGAATTTTAAATACGGTGTTGCGGGGCTGTGGAGCGCGTATCTGACAGCAGGAAAGGAGATACAATCGCAATTTCGGCAGCAGGTGTGTCATGAACTTACTACTCAACTTACATGGGTGAGAAATGCGAGCGGTATCAAAGCACTTTCCGTCAACGGTCACCAGCATGTGCATCTCGTCCCTTTCATCTTCGACGAGCTTATAGCGTTGCCCGACTTAAAAGAAGTGCGGACGATCCGAGAACCATTCCAATGGACATGGTCGTTTACCCAACTGCTTGCGCACTTCGTACTCACCTCGCTCTCAAATCGCACCATGCCCCTACTGCGCCGCCACGGCATCGGGACCAATGAATCTTTTATTGGATTCGTGCATTCAGGGCATATGACCGAGGAGGCACTTCGTGCCGGCCTCGCTCGAGCGGAGGGTTCGGTAGAGATACTGCTCCATCCGGGGAGCGCCGCTTCTGGCGAACTCGCTCGGTGGGGAGGGACCCGGGTCGATATTGGGTGGCACTATTCTCCATGGCGCTCCAAGGAGCGTGAAATGCTCCTGCGCCCCGACTTTCTCGCAAACTTAAAGAGACCCCTAAGAAGCCCCGTCTTCTAATCAATAGCTTGGAAACACTTTAGGTATTTGAGCGGTGTACTGAGTGCGAGCCCGAAGTGATGCCGCTCAGTGTTGTACCACGGGATGTACTTCATCAGCGCGGCATTGAATGCACCAGGCGTACGGTCTTCTTTATCCAAACACTCTTCTTGCAAGGTGCGGTTGAACCGTTCGATGTGGGCATTGTCGTTTGGTTTTCCGATGCGAGAGTATCGGTGTTTCTTTTGTATACGTTCGACGAACCATGCGCCGAACTCCGGTCCATGGTCGCTCTGAAGCATGCCGAAATGGAAGGGTGCTTCTCGCTGTGCCTCTGCAACGAATCGCACCGCGGTGGCCGCATTCATGCGAGCGTACGTCTTCGCATACGTCCAGCGGGAATACACGTCAATCAGGGTGAAGGTGTACATCCGCTTCTTTTTGTCGAGCATGGTGTGGATGGTATCAATCTGCACCAAAGCCCCTGGATACAGGGCCAGAGGGCGCTCAACGGGCGCGTGGTATCGCTTGTATGGGCTCCGTTTCTTGAGGAGTCCGGAGCGGTCGAGCGTGCGCTTCACCGATGAGAGCGAGACTGCCACTCCTTCGTCTTTTAGTATGCGGTGAACAACCTCAGAACTTCTTTTTGATTTGAGCCGTGTATGAAAAATCTTCCAGACGAGGGCATCGGATAACTGGTCCGGGTGGTGCCTCGGACGAGACGAGCCGGTCGGTATTGGATGTTCTCCGAACCGCTTCGCTTTCTGCATCCACTTCGTGACGGTACCCGGATGAACGCCGTATCGACGAGCAGCAGTGCGCACGCCGTACTTCTTGGCGAAGGCGGCTGCGTCTCTTCTGACTCTCGGAGCATTGGGGTTGATGGTGTATGCCATGGGCTTGGAAACAGGCTGTTAAATCGGCTGGGTGTTTCCAAGCTATTGAACCATTACG
>Ga0210057_1004798_pt1 | contig 17710 bp, 11 predicted proteins | sample CryGeyCG2114_010_2_FD_183968 | JGI IMG/M metagenome (GOLD analysis project Ga0210057, IMG submission 183968) | Groundwater microbial communities from aquifer - Crystal Geyser CG10_big_fil_rev_8/21/14_0.10 (SPAdes) (version 2) | ecosystem: Environmental > Aquatic > Deep subsurface > Groundwater ...
AAGAAGTTTGATGAGTTATTCTTGCTTTATTCTTTGCTTCTTCTGTATGAAGAGTTTTTTCCAAGTGTTTGGTGTGACAAATTAAATGTTCTTCCTTACTTAATCTTTTAAGATTATCCGGGTTGTTATTTAACTTATTGAAATTTAGATGATGAACATGTTCATTAACATCCTTAGAATAAACACCTTTGCCAAGATTATATTTATCAGAAAGTAAATGAGTAAAAATCCATCTATTATCAGCTAAATCAAAAACCAATTCATAACCTTTAATAGTAATTCTTTTACCTAATCTTGATAATTGTCTCCGCAAAGGCATTAAGGAATTAACTGTATCTAAATCTTTTGCCTCCTTATATGTCCCATCCCTCAACATAAAATTGTGATCTGGCGTACAAATTATTTCTTCGCCATTATCTAATTCCACTTTTATGACTTCTGCATTCTTTTTTGTCATTCTAGGATTCTCAATTAATGCCACTTCAATATTCCTATTTTTTCCAATGGTGTAACAATAATTATCTTTGCCTTCTTTATGTTCTCTTACTAAATCTTTAAAAGGAAGATTCCTTCCGTCTAACAATGCCACTTTTGTATCTCCAGAAAAACAGCCTCCGGCAGAATCGCCTTCCACTATAAACAACTCCGATTCCTCTGCACTCTTTGATTGACAATCAGCTAATTTCCCCGGCAAAGTCATTCCTTCTAAAGCCCCCTTTCTTAATACGCTTTCTTTCGCTGCTCGAGCAGCTTTCCGTGCTCTCAAAGCTAGCATTACTTTGTTGATGATTTGTTTAGCATCGTCTGGTTTTTCCTCCAGAAAAGCAGCAAAACTTTCACCAAAAATTGTTTCAACCATCCCTCTCGCTTCCACACTTCCTAATTTAGCTTTGGTCTGACCCTCAAATTGGACATCAACTAATTTAACAGACACAACCGCTGTAATCCCCTCAAGGACATCGTCACCAGAAAAATTTTCATCTTTTTCTTTTAGAAAATTACTTTTCCTCGCATAATTATTCAAAGTTCTAGTCAAAGTTGATTTAAATCCAGTCAGATGCATTCCTCCCTCAATAGTGGGGATGTTGTTAGCAAAAGAAACGATCCGAGCCGAAATGTCATCCGTGTATTGTAAAGAAACTTCAACCGCTTCACCTTTTTCGTTGATAGTTTTCTCAACATAAAAAATATTTTTATGAACTATTTTCTGATATTGATTATAAAATCTAACCAAAGACAAAAGTCCCCCTTCAAAATAAAAAGTACTGGAAGGCACCTCTAACTTTAAGTCCTTAAGATAGAAAGAATCTTCGTTTATCTTTCCTTGGTAATCCCTTGCATCAATCACTACCAATCTCATCCCTTTAACAAGGTAGGCCTGTTGGCGTAAATGTTTTAAGACGACATCCCAATTAAATTTAATCTCACTAAAAATAGCGGGGTCTGGTTCAAAAGTAATTATAGAGCCACTCAATTTTGAGGAACCTAATTTTTTTACATTAGCTTTTTTCTTGCCTTGAGAATATTCCTGCATATATCTTCCCCCGTCGCGATGAATTTCAACCTTGGTATAAATAGATAAAGCATTAACTACCGAAGCTCCCACTCCATGCAACCCTCCCGATATTTTATAGCCACCACCTCCAAACTTACCCCCAGCGTGAAGAGTTGTCATAATTGTTTCCAAAGCAGAAACCTTCGTTTGTTTGTGGACATCTACAGGGATACCTCTACCATTATCCACTACTCTTACTCGATTATTCGGCAACAATGCCACCTCTACTGTATCAGCAAAACCACCCATCGCTTCATCCCGCGAATTATCAAAAATTTCCCAAATTAAATGATGCAAACCGTCTGTGCTGGTTGTTCCAATATACATGCCTGGTCGTCTTCTGACTGGTTCCAACCCCTCTAAAACAGAAATGTCTTTAGCGCTATAATCTCCATTGATTTTCGTTTTTTTATCTTTTTCTTTAGCCATAATTATTTAGTTATTAGTTGTTAGTTTATAGTTTTTAGTAAAAAAATCGCCAAGCGATTTTTTCTTTTTTCATAAATCATTTTTCTTTTTTATCTTCATATTATACCAAATATTACTACAACTTACCAGCCAAATTAACCTCATAAAAGGAAAATTTGCGAAGCAAATTTTCCCCTATAAGCTACAAGTTAACCTACTAAAAACTAATAAAAATAGCCATTTTACGCCAATATTCCATGAATTTCCCAATAGGAACAAATAAGTCCTTTCCTTCATTTCCTTGGTAGTCAGAATCATTATAATAAAACCCCTTTCCGTTATAGCCAGTTAAAACAATTTGATGAAATTTACCCTCAAATTCTGGTAAAAATCTTCTCGCTTTGATAGAAACAATTACGGGATTCCCTTCATCTAAAGAAATTTTTAATTTTTCCTCATCTTCCATTTTTTCTTTCCGAAATGCTTCCACCCCAAACCCCACAGCTATCTCTAATAATTTATTATGTATCCAACCATTGGAATTATGGTAGGTTCCTTTTCCCAAAACTAGTTTTAAAAATTCGTTTATTTCAGGAGTCTCAACTTTATGAAAGTCTAAAACCATCTTCAAACACACTAAACCACAAGCTCGCCTCTGCCAATCTTTATCTAAACTCTCATCATACTGAGAATAATAAGGAACATTTAATTTCATACTTGCTTTTATTTTTAATTGATATTATAATTATAAGCATAAATGGCCGTAAGGCTCCTGCCTCGTGCAGGTTTAAAATCAAAAAGCAATTTATTGGGTTAATTCAATAAATTGCTTTTTGATTTTAATTAACTCATTTCCTGAAATTTTTCCAATTTTATATTCCAACCTTTTTGAATCAATCAATTTAATCTGAGATAAAATTACAGAAGTCTTTTCTCCTCGTAATTTCAAAGAAAAATAAAATTTTTCTTTCTTGATAACTTTTGTTAACGGCATCCCTAAAAATAAACTCCTTGAAAATTTTTTATAAACTAAGACTGGTCTTAAAAAATCTCCCCCATTCCCATCTTGTTCAAAACCAACATTACACCCCAATTTAGTAAACCAAACATCTCTTTCGTAAAAATATTTTTTATCGTTTAAATTATCTATTTCTTTTTTAATTTTATTCCAATTATCAAATTTTTTCATAATAAATTTTTTATTTTCAATTCTAACCAAATTCTGAATAAAAATTACCCTTACTTATATTCTCAATAGCTGATTTTATAACTTGATACTTACTACTTAATACTGATAAAATTTCCTCAGAAATTTTATCTCACCTCCCAATTTTTGGATTGGATTTGAGTAGTAATCTTATCCATAATTTTATTTACTTCCTCATCTGTTAAAGTTTTTTCTTGTGATTGAAAGACCAGATTAAAAGCATAGGAAGTTTTATTCTCTCCTTCAGGAGCATAAGTATCAAATAATTTAGTTTGAACTAATAAGTTTCCAGCATTATCTTTTATCACTTTCAAAAGATCGCCACTTGTATTTTCGTTTGGAACAAAGACAGCAATATCACGAAGCACAAATGGATAAGATGAGATCTTCTTAAATATTATTGTTTCTTCTATCTCTAATTTTAAAACATCTTCATAGGACTCTGGCTCAGGTAAACCTCCAATTAATTTGTCCAAATTAACTTCAAAAATATTACCACTTGGGGGTTTCACCCCCAAGTTTAATTTTTCATCTAAAATAGTAACAACATTTTTAATAATCTCTATTTCTTGATTCACAGATTTTTTATTTTTTTTAATCATTTCAGCCCCAATTGCCAAAGCCAGATACTCTCCATCAAGAGTTGGAAAAACCTTCCCTATCTCAAAAATCTTAATTTCATCTAACCCCAATACTGGTGCATTTTTACTATTTAATTCTAAAGATTTCTGGATACCATCTGTTAAATTAGTCCTCAAAAAACCTAAATTGCTGGCTAAAGGTTTTTGCACCTCCACTTTCCCCTTATCCCCAAAAGTATAAGTATAAACTTCATCAAAACCTTCTTTTACTAAAATATCTTTGATTTTATTAATATAGTAAAAGACCTTGTTTATCTTAGGTTCAAACACTTTACCTACAAGAATAGATTCAATATTTTTATAACCATAAATCCTACCAATTTCTTCAATCAAATCTTCTTTAATTCTCAAGTCCAAACGCTCGTGAGGAATAGTCACCACATATCGTTCTTCATTTTTAGCCATTCGACGGTAACCAACAATATTTTTAAAAGTTTTAGCTTTATCTAAATCTTCAATGACAGACTTTTTTGTTTCTGAACTAGTGTACAAAATTTTATTTTCTCCCAAATACAGACCGACATGGTCAACTCCTTCAGGAACTTCTGTTCCTGATAAAAATTCAACAGTCTTCGTATAAATTCCTGTTTCTTTTATCAATCCAGTATTCGCAAAAACCAAATCCCCCGCTTGTAAATCCAATTTGGAAACCGGGTTTCCAAATACATATTGATCAATTGAAATTCTAGGAATTGCTACACCGCTTTGGGCAAAAAGATAAGAAGTTAGAGATGAACAGTCAAATAAATTAGGAGCATCGTAAACTACACTTGCCCCCGATTTATACGGAATACCTATCAAGTTAGGGACTAACTCTAAAACTCTCTCAATTGGCTTTACTTTTTCAAACTTAAATTCAAGACGATTTAAAATTTCTTCTACTGTCTGATCTGAGAGATTTGTTCCCAATAACTTATTTACTTCTTGAGTAGATATTCCAACCTTGTATGGATTAGCTTTTCTGGGATAAATATCAAGAAAATCTTCAGCGACTTTTCCCCCAGTTATTTGAGAAATTAATTGAGACAATCTTTCCATCGCTTCACTGACCTTATCTGGTGAAATTCCATTCTCAAAACGCACCGAAGCTTCCGTCCGTAAACCCAATTGTTTAGATGTCTGTCTGATATTGACTTGATTGAAATTACAAACAGACAAAACAATATTTTTAGTATTTTCGTCTATCCCCGAAACTTCCCCTCCTTTTGTTCCTGCGATATCAAGAGCTTTCTCCTTGTCAGCAATAACAACAATCTTTTCATCCAATTCAAAATCTTGTCCATCTAAAGTTGTAATTCTTTCTCCCGCTTCTGCTTTTCTTATAATAAATTCTTTTATTCCTTTGCCAGTAACTTTATCAAAATCAAAACAATGAACTGGTTGCCCTGTCTCCCACATGACAAAGTTAGTAATATCCACCACATTATTAATTGACCTTTGCCCAATTGATTCTAATTTCTCTTTTAACCAAACTGGTGAAGGTCCTACTTTTACATCTTTAACTAATCTTTTAGTCGCTCGTGGAACTAAATGAGAATCTTCTACTTCAAGAGAAAGATAATCTGAAGATCTTAACCCTTTTTCAACCTGAAAAGATTTATCAATTTCTTTTAATTGCAAACCCGTCAAAACAGAAATTTCTTTGGCAATGCCTTGATAACAAAAACAGTCGTGCGAGCGGTTAGGCAAAATATCAATGTCAATTAAATCTCCAATTACTCCTTCAATTTCAAAAGCATGAAAAGTTAAAATTTCCACCAAATCATTTATTGTCGGCAAATCTTCTTCAAAATATTCTTGTAACCATTTGTATGAAAATTGCATATTATTTTTCTTATGAGCGATAGCGAATTAGAAAAATATTACCCCGTGAAATTTATTTTGCTTTACAAAATAAGGTTTTCTTTTTTCGAGAAAAAAGAAAATTATTTCACTGGGGTTTCTTTACTAACCCATCACACTCTAATTACATAATCTATCCCAGTTAAGTATCATTTAAACTTTTTCAAAAGTTTAAATGTTTTAAATTTCTACGAAATTTAAACTTAACGGGATAATATTTTGCAACCACAGATTTGAATTCAGCAAGCTGAACTCAAATCTGTGGGCAAAATATTAAAACTGATTAACTAACCTCAAATCACCTGAGGAAAACAAACGGACATCTTCTACTCCATGTTTTAGCATGGCAATTCGATCTACTCCCAAGCCAAAGGCAAAGCCCTGAAATTTGCGAGAGTCAATTCCACAATTATTCAAAACATTTGGATGCACCATCCCTCCACCTAAGATTTCAATCCAGCCACTATGGGAACAAGCTGGGCAACCTTTCCCTTGACACTTAAAACAAATCATATCCACTTCTACTCCCGGCTCCACAAAAGGGAAATATCCAGGGCGTAATCGGATTACTACATTTTCTCCGAATAATTTTTTCAAAAAGAATTCCAGAGTGCCTTTTAAATTAGCCAAACTAATATTTTCTCCAATAACTAAACCCTCGCATTGATGAAATTGAGCATCATGGGTGGCATCAGTAGCTTCATTACGAAAAACTTTCCCCGGCACAACAATCGCTAAAGGAGGTTTATTCTCTTCCATGTATCTTACCTGTACACCTGAAGTATGTGTTCTTAAAAGTTTTTTTAGGTTTTCAGGTTCCAACCAAAAAGTATCTTGCATATCCCTCGCTGGATGATCCTTCGGCACATTCAAAGCATCAAAATTATGATACTCATCTTCAATTTCAGGACCATTAGCCACCTCAAAACCCATCTCAGAAAATATTTCTGAAATTCTTTGAATTATTTGCGTAATCAAATGCAAATGTCCTTCTTGCCCGTCCGCTTTGGGCGGATTAGGGTTTTCCGAATTATTATCCATGTTAACAATTATAGCGGAAAACAAGAAGTTTTCAAACTAATACCAGAAAACATTTTTTGGGGTAACCCACTAAATTCAGGCTTTTTGATGTTATTTACCCAAAACACGGCGTGATTTGGTAGAATAGGTGATTTTTTGTGGTATAATTTTCTATGTCTGACAAGAAAAAAATTTTATACTTAATCACTAAAGCTAACTGGGGTTTACCCCGTTACATCAACACTTTAAGTCACCTAAACCCATTTTATGGAAGAAAATAAGAAAAAGAAAATACTCTACTTAATCACTAAAGCTAACTGGGGCGGGGCCCAGAAATATGTCTTTGATTTAGCTTCTGAAATTACTGATTATGAAGTGGCAGTTGCCTACGGGAAACCTCTTGGAAAATTAAGCAAAAAATTAAAAACTGCTGGAATAAAAACTAGAGAAATTAAAAGTTTAGGACGAGATGTTAGTTTATTTAGAGAAGTTAAAGTTTTCAGAAATTTATGGAAAATCTTAAAACAAGAACAACCCGATATTCTGCATCTCAACAGCCCTAAAATTAGCGGGTTAGGAGCTTTATTAGGTCGTTTGGTTGGTATTAAAAAAATCATTTATACAGCTCACGGCTGGACATTTAACGAACAGAGGCCTTTCTGGCAAATTTGGTTAATTAAATTCTTAAGTTGGTTGACGATAATGCTAAGTCATCAGACAATTACCATTGCTCAAAAAGAATATAACCAAGTTATCCATTGGCCGTTTGTCACCACAGACAAATTAAAACTTATTTATAACGGAATAAGACCTATTGATTTTTTAGACAAACAAGCAGCCAGAGAATATTTTAAAATAGAAAATGACGATTTAGTTATTGGGGCAATTTCAGAATTACATAAAAACAAAGGATTAAAATATGCCATTCAGGGATTTAAAGAAATCTCTAAAAAATACGAAAATTTAAAATTTATAATTATTGGTGAAGGAGAAAAAAGAGAAGATTTGGAAAAAGAAATTCAAAAGAATAATTTAAAAAATAAAATTTTCTTAGTTGGAAAAATTGAAAATGCTAGTAAGTATTTAAAAGCCTTTGATATTTTTCTTTTGTCATCTGTCAAGGAAGGGTTACCTTTTGCTTTGTTAGAAGCTGGTCTGGCTGGATTACCGGTTATTGCTACAGAAGTTGGTGGCATTCCAGAAATTATTGAAAATAATAAATCAGGAATTTTAATCAAAGAAAAATCCCCTGAAAAAATCAAGTCAGTTATTGAAGAATTAATTGAAAGCAAAGAAAAAAGCCAAACCTACGGAGAAAACCTGTATAAAGTGATAAAAGAGAAATTTTCGTTCAAAGAGATGCTAGAAAAAACCAGAGAATTATATCAATTTGAATAACTCACCCCGTTGAGTTATTCAAATTTAGGATGAGTTTTGGTAAAACCAAAACTCATCTTTTTCCCAACCATCTATATTATTCCAAAAAACCGTAAACAAGTTCCCCCAAACAGACTTTCGGAGCCCGAGCGAAGATAGAGCCAAGCACCTTGTATTACTTAAAAGTAATACAAGGTGCTCGGCATTGAGCGAGGGAGAGAAGGAACAAATTTTTTTCAGACCCAGCACCACTTTTCTTTTCTGAAAAGTGGTGCTGGGAGAAAAAAATATTGTGTTCTGTTTGGGGGAAGCTTGTTGGAGGTTTTTTATCTCACACCTTTTACTCCATCCCCAAAAATTCATTCTGCATATCATCTCGATGAGCTACCCGAGAATATTTTCTCATTCCCATTAAAATACCCAACCCGATAAACTCTACCAACAAATGAGATCCCCCATAACTCATAAATGGAATAGTAATTCCTGTTACGGGAAGAAGCCCAATATTCATCCCCACATGAATAGTAAAATAACTAATAAACATAATCGCCAAACCTGAACCAAATAATACTTCAAAATTAGACGCCCCCTTAGCTGCATTCGCCAAAATCCTCCAAATTACAATACAGAAAAATAAAAACAATAAAACCACCCCAAGAAAACCCCATTCTTCAGCAAAAGCAGCAAAAATAAAATCTGTTTCATATTCTGGAAGAAATTGAAGTCTAGATTGAGTTCCAAAACCCACCCCTTTGCCAAAAAGTTGCCCGGATCCAACAGCAATAGTAGATTGAAAAGCGTTATAACCAGCCCCCTGAATGTCCGCCATCGGATGAATAAAAGTTAAAATTCTTTGTTGTTGATGGGGCTTAAAAACATAAAACCATAAACCAACAAAAGAAAGAAGTCCTATCAAAAAAACAGCCAACAAATGTTTTTTTGATATTCCTGAAACCAATACCATCCCTAACCAAATTAAAAAAATTATAATGGCTGAACCAAAATCGGGCTGGAGAAGAATTAAGATAAAAAATACCAGCGCATAAAAACCAGACACTAAAATATGGCGGATATTAGCAATCTCTATGTGTCTTTTGGAGAAATATTTAGCAAGAAGTAATATCAAGACTAATTTTATCAAATCAGCCGGTTGAAAAGAAAAAAATCCTAAATCAAACCAACTTTGTGCTCCTCTAACACTGCTTGTCAAAAAAAGAAAAATCAGCAAAAAAATTGAAATAGCAAAAAGAGACAAAAGAACTCCCGTCTTTTTAAAAAACCTAAAATCAAGAAAACTTAAAATAAAAAAAACAATTACTGAGATCCCAAACCAGATTAATTGTTTTTCAAAAAAATAATTTTGGCTTACAAAAGAATTCATGGTTACTAAACCAGCAAAAACCAACGGGATTACTGAAAAAAAAAGCACCCAATCTATATTTAATCGCAAGTGTAATTTAGAAAAATTATTTCTAACCTCCCCTGACATATCATTTTAATTTTGAAACAATAAAGATATCCACTTTGATAACTTCCCTCTCAAAAGCTGTAGGCCAAGTAAAAATAACTTCTTCTGATGAATTCTTCCTAACCACATCTAATACCGTCTTAGAACTATTTATTAAATTATTTTCACTATCTAAAAGTAAGACAACTAACTCCACATTTTTTATGTCTTTGACCGATTTATTCTTCACCAAAGCAGAGACTCTTGGCAAACCATTTTTTTCTAAAAACTGAATACTTTCTATAAAGACTTCCGCCCCAGGGACAGTTTCTAACCAAGATGGTTTTTCTGTAAATTCAAAAATCGCTTTCGCGGGAACTCTATTGCCAACATTGATTGTTCCACTAAGCACGGGGAATGTCTTATTGGCCGGAATGAAAGTTTCCCCTCTATCTTCAGCTACCAACAAACCATCTTCGTCATAGATTTTAAAAAGGTAAGAAACCGCATAAGCTTCGGCAGAAACATTAGGATTTTCGATTAAAGCTGTCACTCTGTAAGCTTTTTCAAACATTTTAGAAACCCGACTCCAATGAATAATTGGATTTATTACTTCAAAACCGCAAACAGTTAAACAGGGGCCCCCACAATCAATCCCCTCTTCTGCTTGATTTTGTTTATTATCCTGACAAGTTGGTGACTTGTACAAAACAAAAAAAACTACCACCCCCAGAACAATTGTAACAACCAAAACAGCCACAAAAATATAAGTTAATTTTTTCTTTGATGACCAAGACATTACCTATATGATAGCAAAATTAAAAATAAAGAAAAGTGCTTAAAAAATTCGCCAATATTTTATTGTTCAAATTTTTTATACTTCTAAATTTTCAATACTTTGTTCTGGCGGCTACCTACTTTCCCCACAGAGTGAGTATCATCAGCGCTAATGGGCTTGACTTCCGAGTTCGGAATGAGATCGGGTATTACCCCATCGCCGAACCACCAGAACAAAATATTGAAAAAATTTTGAATTGAATATAACAAGTAAAAAAACAAATTAAACAAGATTGCGAACTTTAAAATTCCTAACAAGAAAATCAACGAATTAGTACTTCTCGGCTAAATGTGTTGCCACACTTACACCTAAAGCCTATCACCTAATCATCTCTTAGGGGTTTCAAACGAAATCTAATCTTGAAGTTGGCTTCCCTCTTAGATGCTTTCAGAGGTTATCCATTCCCAACGTAGCTACTCAGCAATGCTCTTGGCAGAACAGCTGATACACCAGAGGTCAGTTCACTCCGGTCCTCTCGTACTAGGAGCAAATCTTCTCAAATTTCTACGCCTGCAGCAGATAGGAGACCAACCTGTCTCACGCATGATACTCCATTGTTTCCAATGGCATGGACTAAATCTTCCGAGCACTTTTGTAAAAGTGCTTGGCTCAACGTATAGTCTCTACGGGTCCTTGTCATAAATTAGATAAGGGGCTCGAACTACATACATATTAGTATGCAGTTCGAGCGGTTCGCTGAGACCTTTTGTACTTGTCCCTTCGTAGAAGGACGGCACCTAGAAATTTTGATTATAAATCAGAGCTCTTACCCTTATCTAATTTACGACGAATTTCCCTCGGAATTGCCTTCTAATAAAAATCAGTAAGATTTTCCCGATATAAGTTGAATTTTTCTCCCAGCACCACTTTTTTTTCGAAATTTCAATTTTCGAAAAGTGGTGCTGGGGACCGCCGTGTATGATTGTATCTATTTCCTATCTCAATATATTTTGTCAACGAAAAGACTATGATTACAAATGTACAGAGTTTAGATTGTTTAAAAGTCAAAAATATTAACTCCTAAACGGTCTAAACCCAGCTCGCGTAACTTTTTAATTGGCGAACAGCCAAACCCTTGGAAGCTTCTCCACCTCCAGGATAAGTTGAGCCGACATCGAGGTGCCAAACAACGCCGTCGCTATGGACGCTTAGGCGTTATTAGCCTGTTATCCCCAGGGTAACTTTTATCCGTTAATCTCGGGCCGTGTCTAATTCGAGCCCTCGGTTCACTATGTTCTGCTTTCGCACCTGCTTGAGATGTACCTCTCGCAGTTAAGCTGGCTTATGCCATTACACTATCAGCACGGTTTCCATTCGCGCTTAGCCAACCTTAATAAACTCCTCCGTTACTTTTTAGGCATTTATGTTATCCAATCTAAAACAATTTTATGTTTCATTGATTTTATTTTACTCACAAAAGGATAAATTAAATTTGTAAATTGTTTGGCTGAAATCGAATTCACGTACAATCTATAAAATTTACCTTTCTGCAAATGTAATTCAGTATCTATATTGAATTTTATCTTTAAATATTTTTTCAATAAAGAGACTTCTGTTTTTCTAAAACCTAAAGTATGAATTATGTAAGTTTTATGTTTAAGGGACTTTCGAGATCCGTCATCCATAAACCACACTGCAAGACTAATAGGTTTTAATTTCTTTAGCATCATCTCCGGAATAATTTTTTTACCCTTAGGATAAAAAGATTTCCCATAAAATCTAAGAGAAGCCATTGAAAGAGTATTAAAACCAAAACTCCTTTGCCCGTTCTTTCGGACTTTGGTATATGGTTTTTTGTTGACAAAATCTTTAAACTCTTCATAAATCCATAAAACATAATCTGCTTGTTCCATAGAATGTTCTATCTTCAAGCGATACGTTCTACCATTATTTTGAGTTTCTAAATGTCCATCACCAAGTAATAACCCTATCAATATGTCTCTCTGTTTTTGAGACAATTTTGGTATTTATGTTTTCATTTTTTGGATTTTCTTATATTTAATAAGAAACTTTATGTCGCCATAAAGATCGGACTATATTTTTCTGCCAAAGGCAGATTCAGCGCATAGTCTCTGAGGATCTCCACTAATCAAAGCGGATTTCCTGCTGATTGTCCGTTGACTAACCAAGTATTGGCCAAGTCGCACTGATCAAATTTTTACTTCTACAACCACAAAATTGTAGTGAGTATTGTCAGATACACGGAGTTTCCAGCATACAGCTGAATAGTTATTCATAATTAAAATGAATACCCCCTATTTTATTTATTTTGAAGAGACCAAACTTCTGGAGGCGCCATAGTTTGACCCAACCAATTAAATTGATTAGGTCAAGGATAGCGCCCCACTAAAACTACCTGCCAGGCACTGTCCCTTATCGTTTTTCCCGATAAGGTTAGAATGCACATTTCAAGAGAATGGTATTTCACTGACGACTCCGATACCCCCGAAAAGGTACCCTCAAAGTCTCCCATCTATGCTACGCAATTGAAACGAACACCCAATACCAAGCTATAGTAAAGCTCCTGGGGTCTTTTCGTCTAGCTGCAGGTAACCGGCGTCTTCACCGGTATTGCATTTTCACCGAGCTATTCTCCGAGACAGTGCCCCACTCGTTACACCATTCGTGCACGTCTGAACTTACCAGACAAGGAATTTCGCTACCTTAGGACCGTTCATTGTTATTTTATATAACAAGCAATACAATGTTGACTTGTTAACCTGATATCGCTATCAGGATTCGGCTATCTCATATTCTTTATATTTACTGTCGACATTTATTGTAAATAAGAATTCCTGCGTATAGTCTGTGAGGATATTCCACTATTTATGATTATTAATTACATCCTTGATGTTATATTTTCTTGTTCTACCAATTCTAAAATTTAATTTTTCTCTCAATTCCAAAATTTCTTTGAAACCTTCTTTTTGTAAATGTTGTTTTTGATAAATCAAATCAATTATTTTTACAAAAATAGAAAAATTTCTCTTTTTATTGGCAGATAAGAACCGAAATTTCTCAAAAAAAGGAATTATTCTTTTTTTCAGCATTTCTATATTTGCTACTTCGTAGTAAACTACTCCATCTTTTCTTTCTCTTAAAGTTCCACACTCCAAACGCTTTTTAAAAAAAGCGAGGATAGTTCTATCTTTTTGAGAAATATTAAAAGAAGGAGAAATTTTCCAATCATTTTTATAGTCTTTTCTTTTCTTTAACGATACGTTAAAGCTACCTTCACCATCGGTAAAACCAGAAATATAGTTTCCGATGTTTGGGTCAAAGTCTTTTAACCATTTTTTATGTTCATCCATAAATTTTTTGATCAAAGTGGAATCTTTCCTGCGGATTGTCTGCACTGAATAAATTGTTACTGCCAACTATTTTTGACGAGTACTATTCAGATACTTTAGAAACTACCCAAGTTCGTTTCATTTCAGATTTTCCCGCATTTAGCAAGATTTTTTAGCGTAACTACAACGGTTAATGATATTTATAGTTACGGCCGACATTCACCAGGGCTTATACAGTCCAGCGCGTTCCTCGCTATGCTCGGATAAAGTTTGTAGTTTTTAGTTTATAGTTTATAGAATTAAAAAATTTGCAAAGCAAATTTTTCACTATCAACTATTTACTATCAACTATCAACTATCAACTATCAACTTCGTTCCAAACGCAGTGAGGAACGCACCCCCCATATTTAACCTTCTGGCATTGGTCAGGTGTCACCCCCTATACATCCTCTTGCGAGTTCGCAGGGAGCTGTGTTTTTGATAAACAGTCGGCAGGGCTACTTTCGCTGCGCCCCTCACCCAGAACAGTGCCGACAAATTAAAATTTGTCAAAAATTAACTAAATTTTAATTTATTCTTCTGCTGTTTGTTGTGCTGTCTAAAATGTTTGCGAAGCAAACAGCACTGTTCTGGGTGAGGGGAGATCTTATTCCGAAGTTACGATCGCTTTTTTGCCGAGTTCCTTGGAGAAAAATCACTCGTTCGCCTTGGTCTTCTCGACCTGACTACCTGTGTCGGTTTAGGGTACGGTTCCTCTAAATTTAAGCTTAGAAGGTTTTCTTGGAAGGCTCTTCGCAAAAATCCCCTTTCCCGAGGGAAAAAGTTTTGTCTATTTTCGAAATTTCCCAGCACTTTGAAAACTATAATCTACATTAAAACTCTTAACTATTTTAATATTAAGAAAAATAAGTTTTTTATAATTCACAAAGTGCTAGGTATATCCCGGATTTTCCTAAGATACATCTCTTAAAATAAACAACGCAAATCCAATAATGCGCTCTTGTTTGTGTCCTCCGTCACTCCATCGCAATCTAGAGAAGTTACGGAATATTAACCGTATGTCCATCGGATCCGGCTTTCGCCATCTCCTTAGGTCCGACTAACCCTTCGCTGATCACCATTGCGAAGGAAACCTTAGTCTTTCGGCGTGCGGGGATCTCACCCGCATTGCGGTTACTTGTGCCAACATTTTTACTTCTATACGCTCCACCATGGCTCACGCCTTTGGCTTCATCGCAGAATAGAATACTCTCCTACCACGCCTTATCTCGAAAGATAAGACATCCTAATCTTCGGTATCATACTTAGCCCCGATAATTTGCGGTGCAAAATCTCTGAATGAGTGAGCTGTTACGCTATCTTTAAAGGATGGCTGCTTCTAAGCCAACCTCCTCATTGTCTGAGAAATTTCACCTCCTTAAGTGCACTTAGTATGAATTTGGGGACCTTAGATGTAGATCTGGGCTGTTTCCCTTTCGACCAGTGGAGCTTAGCCCCCACAGTCTAACTGCTTAGAAATTGACTACTGGTATTCGGAGTTTGATAGGAATGACGAGGTTTCCCCCTATTCAATCCTTCCAGTGCTCTACCCCCAGTAGGTAATCTAAACGCTAACCCTAAAGCTATTTCGGAGAGAACCAGCTATTACCAAGTTCGATTAGCTTTTCACTTCTTACCACAAGTCATCCGATGGTGTTGAACGGCCAACCGGTTCGGGCCTCCCTTTGACTTTCATCAAAGTTCACCCTGCTCATAGCAAGATCACTTGGCTTCGGGTCCTAAACATAAAACTTATATTTCGCACTATTCACACTCGCTTTCGCTCTGCCTCTAAGGTATTTCCTCTTGGGCAAGCTATATATTTAGACTCGTTGGCTCATTCTTCAATAGGCACGCCGTGACGGACATCTCGCTACGCTCGATGTCCGAATTTTTAATTTTAAATTTTTAATTTTAAATCAATTTTTAATTTTTAATGTTCTAATTTTTAAAATTAAATCATTCTAAATTTTTTATTGAATCAAAATTCGAAATTTAAAATTCGAAATTCGCATCAAATGTAATGAGATGCCCGCTCCGACTCCTTGTAAGCATATGGTTTCAGGTCTATTTCACTCCCCTCTCCGGGGTTCTTTTCACCTTTCCCTCACGGTACTTGTTCACTATCGATCTCTAAAAGTATTTAGCCTTACCGGTTAGTTCCGGCAGATTCACCCAAGCCATTCATGTCTTGAGTTACTCAGGAACAACAAAAAGAAGATATAATGTTTTCGCTTACGGGGCTATTACCCTCTCACGCTTGGCTTCCCAGCCAATTCAACTAACAAAATATTTTTTGACTTCTCACATTACCGAAGTAATGAACTCTGTTATCCTACAACCCCGAGCACCTTTTTCAAAAATCAATATTAATTCTATCTTTTAATGCTTTCCATAATTTGCCTCTCTGTTTAAGTTTTCTTTCTCTGCCTCTCGCTTTTGATTCTTCTACATAAGCTTCGTAATAAATTAACTTCCACGGAATCCCCCGTTTCGTAGAAATGTTTAATCCAGAATTATGTCTTTTAATCCTATTTTTTAAATCAGAAGAAAATCCGATATAAAAATAAGGTTTTGATTTATTTGTTTTTAATACATATACATAATACATGTATCTATTATAACAGAATTAATTTTTGAAAAAGGTGCTCGGTTTGGGCTCTTTCCTTTTCGCTCGCCGCTACTAAGAAAATAACTATTGTTCTCTTTTCCTCTGGGTACTGAGATGTTTCACTTCCCCAGGTGCGCCTCTGATATTAAATATCAGATAGTAGAAATCTATTCTACTGAGTTTCCTCATTCGGACATCTCCGGGTCAAAGGTTGCTAGTCACCTCACCGAAGCTTATCGCAGACATGCCACGTCCTTCATCGCCTTTTAGAGTCAAGGCATCCACCATACGCCCTTAAATTTCTTGTTAGGAAATTTAAAAACCACAATTTTGTTTGTATTGAATTACAAAATGATTTTATGTTTTGCAATTCAAAATTTTTTTGATTTTTACCTGCTATTCAATTGTCAATGAATCTCTTTCCGAACTAATCAATTTGGTAATGAATTGACCCGCCCGAGGCGGATTGTTTTTTGACTTCGTCAAAAAACAAAAAAGTCGCTTCATTAAGCGACAAAAACAAACCTGCAAGATTTATTATTACCGCTTTTTAAATTGATTTTTCTCTAACATATTCAGTAACCAATAGTATATAGAAAAATAAAAAAAAAGCAACTAATTAAAAGAAACACTTAAAGGGGATTTGGGCTTCGCCCAAATCCCCCAATTTCCTACCCCTTTCCCCCTACTTTTAACAGCATCTTTACAACAATTACAATAAAAAAAGGGGTGGATTTTGCTTCGCAAAATCCACCCCCCTACTCCAACAAAGAGTCAAAGTCCCGAAGAGTCGTTAGCTCCTCAAACATCGAACAGAAAAACCCAGTGCCTGACTCCCCTCATTGCGATAGATTCTTCCCTCAGAAGACAAATAAAAGAAGCGTCTCAAGGAGTTGGGTCTGATGAAGTTGTCGGCTTCAGAGACCGAGGATGTCCAAAAGTAGGCGTAACCAAGATTAAAAGAGAAACCCCCGACATCGCGGTAGCCAGGGTAAACCGTCTCCCCAAAATCTTCCCTTTTGAAGAGATAACACTCCCCATCCGTCGACATCCGTTTGCCGGCCTTAGCGACTTCCAGTATCGCTGCCGGCCAAGTAAACAACTGCTGGCCAATGAGTTTCTCAGGAACACCCTTAACATATTCCCAAACACCTCCCTCGGGACTCTGAAGATAAGTGATGTCCTGGTCATTGGTTAACTTCACCCAACCGGTGGAGTCCACCCGGAAGTTCTCTTCTTCGAGCATCCCAATCTTTTCCTTATTCATTTTCTTTCCTCCTTTTTGTTGTTTTTTGATTTAAAGACCAATCTGAATTAACCTTTGAAGTTCCCCACCTTTAATACATAATTGGGAACATGAAATATACACACATAATGTATGGGGAACGAAGAAGAATCGAACATTTACTTAGGTCAAAGATGAGTAAAAATCAAA
>Ga0210057_1004799_pt1 | contig 17709 bp, 14 predicted proteins | sample CryGeyCG2114_010_2_FD_183968 | JGI IMG/M metagenome (GOLD analysis project Ga0210057, IMG submission 183968) | Groundwater microbial communities from aquifer - Crystal Geyser CG10_big_fil_rev_8/21/14_0.10 (SPAdes) (version 2) | ecosystem: Environmental > Aquatic > Deep subsurface > Groundwater ...
AATGTTAAAACAAGGCAAAAATAGTTTAATTTCTAAAATTTGTTTAATTGTTTTGCTTTTTATTGGATTTGTTTATCGATATAGGGGATTAACACAAAATTATTCTTTTTGGACCGACGAAGAACATATCGCCATTTTTGTCAGGGCGATATTGGAAAGAGGCAAGCCGGTTTTAATAAACGGGTACACGACCGGTTTGTTCCAATCGTTTCAATATTGGTTAAGTGCGCTTTTTGCCGGAATTTTTGGATTGAATGAATTTGCCCTCCGTCTTCCTTCGGTTGTTTTTGGAGTTCTTACAATTTGGGCGGCTTATTTATTGGGGGAAAAACTTTTTAACCGGAAGGTGGGGTTGTTGGCCGCCTTTTTTATTACTTTTTTGAGAATCGAAATCCTTTGGTCAAGGCAGGCAAGACCCTATCAGGCGCTGCAGTTTCTATTGCTGTTGGGGGCATATTTTATTTATAAATTGGTCGAAGAGAAAAAATTCAAAATCGTGAATTTACTGGCGGTGATTTTGACCGGTGTTGTGGCCGCTCTTTTTCATGGGTTGGGAGCGATTTTTTTTCTGATCTTGTTCATTAACCTGATTTTTTTTAGGCCGGCCTGGCTCCATTTAAAATGGGTCGTTGTCGGGCTGATTATTCTTCCCTTGATGACCGCCCCATTTTGGTTGTATGTTTCCACTGTCGCCGGTAACTTTGGAAAAATCAACAATCTTTATTTTTATCGGGTTTTTCTTTGGTATAATTATTCCCTTTTTGTTTTTCTGGCGCTGATTGGAATTTTTTATCTTTTCGCCGAGAAAAAAAAGACCTGGTTTTTGCCCTGTTGCTTTTTGGTGGTTCAGTTTTTTATTGCTTCGTTTTTACTGAATCAGCCTTTTACCAGGTATCTTTATATCGTATTTCCGTTTTTAGTTTTATTGGGTTCTTATGGTCTTTGGTCAACTGTAGAGTTCGCAAAAATTTCCAATTTCTTAAAGATGATTACGGTTTCTTTTTTAGCAATTTTTATTGCCGGGATGGGTTGGAAATTTGCCTTGACTCCGAAAAGTTATTATCCGCTCAACGAGGATATGCAGGAGATTCCCCAAGTGGATTGGAAAAAAATTTACGGCTTGGCTTTTGAAAAATTAAAAGAAAATCCCGAGGCTGTTTTTGCTTCAAATTGGACTGATTTATCCGTTTGGTTTTTGGGGGAAGGAAAGTTAGATTATTTAATAATCAAAAGTGAAATACAGACGGATCCTTTAACCGGAGCGAAGATTATTAATAATCTGGAAAGTTTTAAGTCTCTGTTAAGTCAAAAACCTCAGGGTCTTTTGATTATTGACAGTTGGGACAGTAATGTGCCGGAAGGAGTAAGAGAGTTTGCTAAAAAGAATTTAAAAAAAGAATTGGAAATTGACCGGCTTTTCCCCGTTCAGCCCAGATATTGGCCGGTTGAGTTTTTCAGTTGGGAAATATGAAATTTGATCTAGCATCAATTAATTAAAAGGTAAAATTCAAGGAGATAATGTTTAAAAGAGTTGTTAAAAATTCCGTTTTTCTTTCGGGCTCGCAGATTATCAGCCGGCTGATCGGTTTTGCCTATTTTATTTTTTTGGCAAGATTTTTAGGGGTTGAAAAATTCGGAATATACTCTTTTACCCTTTCTTTTGTTTACAACTTTATTCCGGTGGCTGATTTTGGCATAGAAAGACTGGTTTTGATCGATCTTGCCCGGGAGCCGGATAAGGCCAAAGAATACATGTCAAGACTTTTCCCTTTAAGGTTTTTTCTGGCGTTGGCAACTTACTTAATAATTCTTGTTTTGGGTTTAATTTTGGGTGTCGGCGCAAAGCAAATTTTTTATTTGTCAATTTTTGGCTTGGCGATTGTCCCTTACAACATAACTTTTTTGGTAACGAGTTATTTAAATTCAAAAGAGAAAATGGTTTACGCCTCAATCGCCAATATTTCTTTAATTTTATTGACGGCTTTATTCGGATTGACCCTTGCTTGGCTTAATTTAGATTTGGCGTGGATTTTAACTGCGTATCCTCTGGCAAATTTATTGTTGATGGTAGTCTTTTTTGCCTCATTACGGCGGGAAATTCCCGTTGGTTTCAATATTGATTGGGGTTTTTGGAAAAATGTTTTGTTAAAATGCTGGACATTTGCCGCCTTAACGATATTGGCGGTTTTTTATTTACGGATGTCGGTAATTTTAGTCAATTTTATTTTGGGGTCGGTCGCCACCGGTCTTTACAGTTCCGCTTTTAAATTTATTGAAGCCGGCATATTAATACCCCAGTCCTTAGCCTTGGCGCTCTTTCCGGTTTCTTCAAAATTATTTGTTCAGGATAAAGTCCGCCTCGGAAAAGTGTATCTCAAAGGATTGCTTATTTTATTCGCCTTGGGTTCTTTAGCGACGGTCGTATTTAATTTGTTTTCCAGAAATATTATTAATTTGTCTTACGGAAGAGATTATTTTACCGCTTTTCCGGTATTATCCCTGGTAAGTTTCAGCCTGGTTTTGTTTTTTATGAATGCCCTGGCGGCAAATATAATCCTAAATTCGGATAAAGTAAAAACTTATCTCTTGCTTAATTTTTCCAATTTATTAGTTCTTATTTTTTCCTGTTTGATTTTAATTCCAAAATACAATCTCAGGGGGGCGGCATATTCCGTATTGATAGCGGAAGGTTTCGGATTTATAATAAATAACCTGCTGGTTTACGCTCTCTTAAAGGAGAAAAAAGATGAGTGATATTCGCATTTTTAGTTCAAATAAAATTTTAAAGCATTTAGATCGGGTTCTTCCTTGGCTAAAAGGTGAAAATGTCTACCCGATAACTTTTGAGATTGATTTGACTAATCGTTGTAACAACCGGTGTCCGGGGTGCATTGGGGGGAGAACTAATGCGGAAGACCTAAAAGATCCTTTTTTAATTTTGGACCAGCTTGCAAAAGCAAAAGTAAAAGCGGTAACTTTTACGGGTGGCGGGGAGCCATTGCTTTACCCAAAAGTTTTAGAGTCTGTAAAGTACGCCAAAAAGTTAGGACTTGATGTGGGTTTTATTACTAATGGTTTGGCTCTTACCAAATCAGCCTGTGAGGTTATCCTTGATAATTGTGTTTGGATAAGGATAAGTCTTGATGCATCGAATCCGGAGGAATATCTTCTGACTCATGGTATGGGGGGAACCACTTTTAAAAAAGTTGAAGAAAATATCGCCTTATTGACACAGACAAAAAAAGAAAAAAAATCTTCCTGTACGATTGGAGTCGGTTATTTAACAAATAAAAGGTTGATGAAAGGAATGTTGCCGGCAACAGAATTTTGTAAAAAAGTCGAAGTTGATTATATCCAATTTCGTCCTTTTCATTGGGACATGACACCAATTGACGAACAATTGAAAAAATGCCAAAAACTGGAGACAAAAGAATTTCTAGTTCTTTATTCAAAACATAAATATGACTCCATGAAAGAGACTGACCTGGGCAGAAATTATAAAGTTTGTTACGGTCACCAATTCGCTTCGGTTCTTTGCGCTAATGGCGATATGACGGTTTGCTGTCATACCAGAGGAGATAAAAAGTTTGTCTTGGGCAATATTTATAAAAACACAATCGAGGAGATTTGGAATTCGGATCAGAGAAAAAAAGCAATCGCATACATTGATTTGGAAAAATGTATTCCTTTTTGCCGTTGTGATACTTTTAATCAGGTTTTGTGGAATTTGAAACAACCGACGGAACACGAAAATTTTTTGTAATTCATGAAATCTAAAACAAGCATTATTGTTTTAAATTACAATGGGAAACAGTTTTTAGAAGATTTTTTTACTTCGGTTTTTTCTGCCAAACTTCCCCCCTTTGAAGTAATTATGGTTGATAATAATTCATCTGACGGTTCGATTGAATTTGTAGAGAATAAATTTCCTGGAGTTAAGATATTAAAAATGCCGGATAATTTAGGTTTTGCGAAGGCTGTTAATAATGGAATTAAGGCTTCCAAAGGAGAATTTGTAGCTTTATTGAATAATGATATCGTTGTCGAAAAAGATTGGCTTTATGAATTGGAGAAGGCGGCAAATGTTGACAAGAAAGCCGGTTTTTTTGCTTCAAAAATGAAATGGTTGAAAGATAGAAGTATTTTGGATAATACCGGCATAATTTATAATTGGAAAGGAAAAGCGTCGGATCGGGGAAAGGGAGAAAAAGATATCGGTCAATATGATAAGCAAGAATATGTTTTTGGTGTCTGTAACGGCGCTTCCTTATACAGGAGAAAATTATTCGACATTCACGGGTTGTTAGACGAGAACTTTTTTCTTATTTGTGATGATGTTGATATGAGTTTCCGTCTGCAGATTGCCGGTTTAAAGTGTTTGTATGTTCCTACGGCGGTTGTTTATCATGTCGGCGGAGGAACTGTCGGGAAATGGACAGACACAAAAGCCAAGTATTCAGCACGTCACCATATTTACATAATTTTAAAAAATTTTCCTTTGAAGTTTATCTTGCTTAACTTTCCGTTTATAATTGTAGAAAGATTCAGAAATTTAAGCGGGTTGGTTAAAAGTACGAATTTAGCCAACGTTCCGAAACTGTTATTTGAAACTTATTTCGGGATTATTAAAAAACTGCCTGACATTTTGGAAAAAAGACGAGAAATTCAGGCGAAAAAGGTTGTCAGCGATGATTATTTGGTTTCTATTATTGACCGGGCTAATTTTACGTCTGATTAATCTAAATCAAAGTCTTTGGCTTGATGAGGCAGTACAGGCAATTACCTCCCAAAGAAGCTTCGGATATATTTTTCAGGAAATTACCGGAGATTTTCACCCGCCTTTATATCATTTTTTGATGCATTGTTGGGTCAGATTATTTGGCAGTTCGGAAATTGCCCTAAGAGTCCCTTCGGTTTTATTTGGAGTTGGAACTGTTTATGTTTTATATAAAATTAACGAATTAACGAAATTACGAATTAACGGATTGATTGTAGCAATATTTTTGGCCACTTCACCCTTTCATATTTATTATTCGCAGGAAGCGCGGATGTATTCAATGGTGACATTTTTAACGGCAGCGAGTATGTTTTTCTTTTTAAAAATAAACGAATTGGCGGATGCAAAAATTAAAAAATCAGATTTTTTGGTTTATTTTCTCTTTACCCTGCTTGCCCTTTACACGGATTATTATGCATTTTTAATACTTTTGGCGCAGAGTATATTTTTATTAATCCAAAAAAGATACAAATTCTTAATTCTTAATTCTATGTTCTTAATTCTATTTTATTTCCCCTGGCTGCCGATGCTTTTTACCCAGATAAAAACGGGGATGCTGGCGACGCAAAACCTTCCCGAATGGGGAAAACTGGTAAATGTTTCTTTTTTAAAAGCATTGCCGTTGACCTTTGTGAAATTTTCAATTGGGAGGATTACAATTTTTGATAAAAGAGTTTATGCATTTTTAAGCGGTTTTATTATTTTAATCTTCGGGTTTTTGATTGCAAAAGGATATCTTAAAGGAAAAAAATTACTAATCACCAATCACCAGTCACTAATTACTCTTTGGTTTTTTGTTCCCCTAAGTGTTTCATGGTTGGCTTCTCTTGTTGTCCCGAACTATCAACCCTTCAGGTTAATTTTAATACTTCCGGCATATTATCTTTTAACCGTTTTTGGCATTAACTCACTTAAGCCGTTATTAAAAAAATCAGTCATTGTTTTGATTCTTTTTGTAAATTTTGTTTCTTTGGGAGCATATTATTTCAACCCTTATTTTCATCGTGAGGATTGGCGCGGATTAGTAAATTTTCTTAAAGAACAGGAAGGAATTGCTGTTTTACCTTCTGATAATTCAAACTGGCCGATAAGATATTACGACCCCAAGAACGAAATAAAATTAATTTATGGCGTGACGAGAACCGACAAAAAAGAAGAAAAAGTTTTTTTCATCAGATATCTTATACCATTATTTGATCCGAAGGAAAATATTTTGGCAGAATTAAGTGTCTTGGGTTATACTAAAGTAAAAGAAATCAGTTTTAATCAGATACCCATTTGGGAATATGAATTAACGGATTAAAGAATTAACGAGATTACGGATTAACGAAATTATGAAATATAAATTATTTGAAGAGCTTCCTATTTGGAGGGAATCAATTGGTCTTGGAAAAGAGATTTATCTTTTGACAAGTAGTAGTGGGTTTGAAAAAGATTATTCTTTTAAGGACCAAATTAGAAGAGCGGTTCTTTCGATAAGCTCAAATATTGCAGAAGGATTTGAGAGGTCAAGCAATAATGAATTTGTAAGATTTTTATTGATTTCAAAAGGATCGGTTGGGGAGATTCGAAGCCAGTTATATTTTGCTTTTGCTTTGGGGTATGTCAACAGGCAACGTTTTAACAACTTGAACAGTAAGTTTGAATTATTAGCAAAGCAAATCGGAAGTTTTATCTCTTATTTAAAAAAAGTAAAAAAAGATGGAAATTTTACAATTAAATAATTCGTTAATCTTTTAATTTTTTAATTCGTTAATAATTCTATGAAAATAGGAATTGACATAAGCCAAATTGTTTATCGGGGAACGGGAGTTGCTTCGTATACCAAGTTCTTGGTTGAAGGCTTTTCCCGGGTGGACAAGGATAATCAGTTTGTTTTGTTCGGCTCATCATTAAGAAACAAAAAATTACTGAAAGAGTTTTTTAAAGGGTTTGATAGGAACAAATTCAAAAGAAAAATTTCCTGCTTTCCGCCAAAGTTTTTGGAATTTCTCTGGAATGGGATTCATCTTTTCCCAATTGAGAATCTAATCGGCGAGGTTGATGTTTTTCATTCTTCCGACTGGCTGGAGCCGCCGGCAAGATCGGCCAAAAAAATTACCACTATTCATGACTTTGCCGTTTTTAAATATCCGCAGACTTTTTCGGCTAGAGGGGGTCACGACATTGTTGCCAACCAAAAAAGGAAGCTGTTCTTTGCCAAACGGGAGTGCGATTTAATTATCTGCGTTTCCCAAACAACCAAACAAGACGCCATGGAAATATTAAAAATTCCCGAAAAAAAATTAAGGGTTATTTACGAAGCCTCCGAAATCATGTATTTTCCAAGGGGTGAAGATCAGATAAAGAGGGTAGTGGAAAAATTTGGGGTAAAAGACAACTTCCTTCTTTGTGTCGGCACAAGAGAACCAAGAAAAAATTTAGACCGGGCAATTATGGCATTTGCCGAAATTGCTTCAAAATATCCCGAGCTCTCACTCCTGATTGCCGGCAAGTACGGATGGGGGGACGATAATGCAAAGTTCAAAATGCAAAGTGCAAAACTGAAACAGAAAGTTAAGCTTTTAGGCTTTGTGGAGCAGGAAGATTTGGCAGCGCTGTACAGCGGGGCGGAGGCCTTTGTCTATCCTTCTTTGTACGAAGGTTTTGGTCTGCCGATTTTGGACGCCATGTCCTGCGGGGCGCCGGTGGTAACTTCCAATGTCGGTTCAATGAGGGAAGTTGCCGGTGAATCGGCGGTATTGATTGATCCGGAAAGCGTTGACAGTATCACCGAAGGAGTTTTAAAAGTACTGAAAAACCCTTCTTTAAGAAATGAATTAAAAACAAAAGGCTTAAAACGAAGCGGTGAATTCAGTTGGGACAAGACTGCACTTCAAACCTTAAATGTTTATCACAGTTTGGTCGATAAATGAAAAAAATAATTAAGTCGATCAAGGAATTAATGCTTAAGAACAGGGCCGAAGGCCTTTTGTTGTTTTTAATTTTAACAGTTGCAATATTTTTGCGGTTTTACCACATTGCCAGATTGGAATTTTTTACCTATGATCAGGCGCGGGACGCTTTATTTGTAAAAAGAATGATTGTTGATCGCGAGTTTAGATTGTTGGGAACTCAAACCTCTTTGCCCGGAATGTATCTTCCGCCATTTTACTACTATACCATTGCCGTTGTTTTGTGGCTTTTTCGGTTAAATCCGGCCGGAATAGATATCTATTCCGGCTTAATTGGTGTTTTGTCAATACCGCTGGTTTATTATGTTGCCAACAAAATTTTCGGTAAACCAGCCGACATATTTTCCGCCGGGCTGTTTGCCGTCTCCCCTATAATTGTGGAGCTAACCAGAAGAGCGTGGAACTGCAACACCCTGCCGTTTTTTATTTTAATCGCCTTTTATTTTGTTTATCTTTATTTTAAAGAAAGAAAAGTGCGTGATTTTTTGCTTGCTTTTACTTTTTATGGTTACAGTTTAAGTTTGCATTTTGGAGCATGGACGCTGATTCCGCTTTTTATCTATATTTGGTTTTACGCCTTAATCAAAAACAAGCTTAAAACAAAATGGCTTTTGACCGGGGCGGGGATTGCCTTCTTTTTTATCAGTCCGCTTTTGATTTTTGAATTAAGACACAATTTTATCCTGGTAAGCCAGGCTAAAATGTTTTTTTTTGACGGTGGACATCTCGGAGCAGCCCCCGGAAATTTTTGGGAATCCTTGATTTCTTCGCTTATTTCAATTTTTACTATTCTGATTTCGGGAAAAATCACGGTTGGGTATGGAGCACCGTTGGAATTTTCAGGCAAATTTAAAGAGTTTTTTACGTCTTCCCAACAAATCTCGGTTGTCGCGCAAAAACCTTTTTCTTTGACATACCAATGGTGGGGAACAGGTGTATTTCTTTTAATATTTTTTTATAGCATTTATATATTTTATAAAAATTTTAAACTTAATAAAGAAAGAAAAACCAACGATTTTTTACCCTTACTTTTGATCTGGATTTGGATTTTATGGGGAGTGTTTGCTTCAAGAATATACAGCGGAAAATTTTTCTTTTTTTATTATTTGTATTTGTTTCCTGCTCCAATTCTGCTTTTCGGTTATCTTTGTAAAAAGGGATGGGAAAATAAATGGTTAAGATTACCTTTGTTTTTGGTAGTTTTGGCCATTGTTTCTTTCCATGTCAGATTTACAACCGTCTTTGCCACAGGCTGGAGAAACATTTCTGATTTAAAAAATGTAGCAAAAATTATTGCGCAAAACACCCCCGAAGGAATAAAATTTAATATTGCCACTATTCAAAAGGATGCCGACAGATGGGATCGCAATAGTGTGGATTACCGGTATTTTGTTGAAACATATTTTAAAAAAGTTAGCCTCGATTGGTATCCGGAGAACTACCGTGAGGCTGAAGAATTATTCGTAGTTAGCGAAGGCGGAACGGCGGATGTTTTGAAATCGAATATTATGGAAATAACCGAATTTTATCCAAGCAATATTTTAGCAGAGTGGCGGACAGAAAAAGGAATTGTGATTTATAAACTTGGGAAAAAATAAAATATGCTTATAGGAATTGATGGCAATGAAGCAAATCAGCCAAACTTGGTTGGGGTGGGGCAGTTTGCCTTTAATGTTCTAACTGAGCTTGAAAAAATCGGCAGGAACCGTTATTTTGTTTATCTTAAAGATCGGCCAAAGGCTGATTTGCCAAAAGAAAGAGACGGCTGGAAGTATATTGTTTTTGGTCCGGGTAAGCTTTGGACTCAGATAGCTTTGCCGATAAAATTATTCACTCAAAAGCAAAAACTTGATATTTTTTATTCACCAAGCCATTATCTGCCCCGTTTTTCGCCCGTTCCTGCCGTAGTTTCAATTATGGATCTCTGGCACCACCGTCATCCGGAACAGTTTGCCGGGAAAGATTTATACCAGTTGACAAAGTGGGAAGGTTATTCGGTGAAAAAAGCAAAGCATGTGGTCACGATCTCCGAGTTTAGCAAGAAAGAAATTTTGGACATATATAAAATACCTGAGAATAAAATAACGGTGGCATACACAGGCTTTACCAATTTTCAATTTTCAATTTTCAATTCTAAATCAATTTTCAATTCTAAAATTTTAAATGTTAAAAACAAATACGGGATTAAAGGCGATTATTTGTTGTATTTGGGAACGCTTCAGCCGAAGAAAAATATTGAGGGGCTAATCAAGGCGTTTTCTGTCCTAATTACTAATTACAAATTACTAATTACTTTAGTGATTGCCGGGAAAAAGGGCTGGCTGTATGAGAAAATTTTTGAGCTGGTAAAAGAGTTGGGATTGGAAAACAAGGTAATTTTTACCGGATTTGTTGACGAAGAAGAAAAAGCCTATTTAATTGCCGGCGCGACTGCTTTTGTTCTTGTTTCTTTTTATGAAGGATTTGGTATTCCGGTTTTGGAAGCGATGAGTTTGGGGGTGCCGGTGGTATGCAGTCATGAAGGCAGTTTGCCTGAGGTCGGGGGGGAAGCGGCGGTATACTGCGATCCCTATAAAACCGAGGACATAAAAAGGGCAATGGACGAAGTTTTATGTTTGAATAAAGCCGAAAAAGATGAGATAATTAGGCTGGGAAAAGAGCAATGCAAGAAGTTTAGTTGGGAGAAATGCGCCGAGGCAGTCTTGGGAGTTTTAGAAAATGAAGGAAAAAATTTATAGAAGAATAAAAGCGGTTTTATTGGAGTTTTGTTTAATGCTTCTGCGTTGGGTGGGGCATATTCCCTCGCATTCTTTCAGGAAAGTAATTTATCGCTTATCCGGGATAAAAATAGGCAAAGGCTCGACGATTCATATGTGGGCTAATTTTTTTGATCCCAGAGGAATAGAAATAGGGGAAGATACGATTATCGGCGACCATTGCTTTTTGGACGGCAGAGCCTCACTAAAAATCGGCAGCCATACCGATATCGCCTCTCAGGTTTTAATTTATAATTCCGAGCATGATATCAATGCCCAAGATTTTCGGGCAACAACTTCACCGGTGGAAATAGGCGACTATGTTTTTATCGGCCCAAGGGCGATTATTTTGCCCGGAGTTAAAATTGGCAACGGCGCAGTTGTCGCTGCCGGTGCGGTAGTAACCAAAGACGTTCTGCCTTTGACTATTGTTGGCGGTGTTCCGGCCAAAGAAATTGGGCAAAGGAAACTTGAAAATCCTCGTTACCGAATTGGCAGAGCCGCCTTGTTTCAATAAACTTATTAACGAATTAACAGATTAAGAGATTAACGGATTAAATGTTAAAAATTTCCAAATTATTTTTTGTTTTTTTTATCATTTTAGGGACTCTGTATTTAGTTTTACCCGCGCCTAAAGATTTTCCCGATCTGCCGGGAGCGGTGAAATCAATCGAACCGGGGGATACGGTTCAAATTGCCAATGTCTCCGCTTATTACACCGATATGCCCCGAAAGGAGGCAGTCGACTTTTATTTCAAATATTTTTCCAGGTCCCCTTTTTTGGGAATACCCCTGATTACTTATAAATTAAATCATCCTCCGGAAAGAATCCGTGAAATTCTCCGTGATACGCAACAGTCGACTTATGTTGAAGAACTTGTTCATCCTCTCAGGGAGTCGGTTTTTGTCAACGGATTTGAATGGAACAATGACCCGTTTACTCCTTCTAAAAGCAGGGCAAAAAATATTTTGACGGTTAACGGGAAAACTTACCGGTTTAAAGTGACTCTTTTTTATCAGGAGTCCGGTATTTTGGCAAGAGTTCTGATTTTTTATGCCTGTTTACTGTTTGTTTACTGTCTTTTGAAAGCCGGGAGGGGAACTTATTCAAGATGGAAAATAAAAAAGTAAAGCTTTCGATTATAATATTGTCTTTTAATACCAAAGATCTGCTTAAGCAGTGTTTGGATTCGGTTGTTGAAGGGTGCCGGGGAATTGACGAATACGAAGTAATTATTGTTGATAACGCCTCTGTTGACGGAAGTGTTGAAGAGATGGATAAATTTAAATCCAGAATAAAAAATTTAAAATTAATAAAAAATAAGGAAAATTTGGGTTATCCGAAAGCCAACAATCAGGGAATAAAAGAGGCGTCGGGAGATTATATTATGCTGTTGAATTCCGATACGATTGTAAAAGACCGGGCGATTTTTGAAATGGTTCAATTTTTAGACAGTCACCGTGAATATGAAGTTATCGGTCCCAGGCTGTTAAATTCAGACGGCTCGTTGCAGTCAAATTGCGGCCGCTTTCCCAAGCTTCCTGTTGCGTTTGTGATGTTATTCAAGGAACATTTCGGCGGAAGCAACTTTGTCCGCTGGTCTCCCGGAAAATCACAAACTGTTGACTGGTTAATGGGGGCGGCTTTTATGGCCAGAAGGGAAGTTTTTGATAAAGTCGGCGGGCTGGACGAAAATATCTTTATGTACATGGAGGAAGTGGAATGGTTTTATCGAACCCAAAAGCTTAATTTTAAGACCTATTTTTTAAAGGAAGTTGAGATAATTCATTTGGGTATGGGTAGTTCAAAGACTGGCAAAACAGACCCAATTTTAAATATTTATAGAGGGCTTTTGTATTTTTATAAAAAGCATTTAAGTTTATCCGAAGTGTTTATATTAAAATTAATGTTAAAAATCAAAGCTGTTTTTGCCTTAGTTTTAGGATATATTAAAAGTGATGAATATTTAAAAACAACCTATGGTCAAGCTGTTAAAATTAATTAAAGATAATTTTCTTTTTTTAGGAATCTGTTTTTTGTTGTTTTTTATTCCTTTGTATCCCAAATTCCCCCTGTTTTCGGTTTCCGGCACGTATGTTTCTATCCGGCTGGAGGATCTCTTTGTTGCCCTGACGGTAATGATTTTCGGCATTAAATTGATTCTGAATAAAGATGATTCAATTTTTAAATGGAATCTTACAAAGATAATATTAATTTATTTCGGTATTGGCTTGCTTTCGGTAATGAGCGGAATATTTATTACCAAAAATATTGTTCCGCATATCGCCTTACTGCATTTTGCTCGCAGAGTAGAGTATGTCTCGCTGCTTTTTGTTGCCTATTATTCTATCCAAAACGTCAAACAGTTGAAAACTTATGCCTGGGTGATCTGGATTGCCGTGTTGGGGGTGATTTTTTACGGTTTGGGACAGAAATTTTTTGGTTGGCCGGTAGTTTCCACCATGAATAAAGAGTTTTCCAAAGGAATGATCTTAAAATTAACTTGGTGGGCGAGAATTAATTCCACTTTTGCCGGACATTATGACTTAGCGGCCTTTCTGGTAATGATTCTTTGTTTGTCGATCTCTGTAATGAGGATCGTTAAAAGGCTTTGGCAGAAAATACCGGTTTTTATTTTGTTGGCGCTCTCTTATTATGTTTTGATTCTGACCGCCTCCAGGATTTCCTTTGTTGCTTATTTGTTTGGCGGGCTTTTAATATTGTTGTTTAGCAGAAAAAAATGGTGGATAGCGCCGTTTTTGGTTTTTTCTTTGCTGGGAATGGTTTTTTCCGAAGATTTGGGTCAGCGGTATGCGGCCACCTTTCATCTTGATTTAAGTTTTTTGTCCGGTATGGTTAAAGTAAAAGAAGAAAAAATTGCCATGGTTCTTCCCTCTCCCACGCCGACAATTGTTCCCATCACTTCCTTGTCAATAATTCCCAAACCATTAAAAAAACCATTACTAACGCTTATGTCAACGCCGACACCGACCATAGAAGTTGCCACTCCGTCGGCAGAATATTTTGAACCGATAGAGTTGGCGGTCGGCCGTTCAACCGATATCCGTTTGAAAGTTGAATGGCCGAGGGCAGTCAGGGCTTTTTTAAAAAATCCTCTGTTGGGAACCGGATATTCATCAATTACGCTGGCGACGGATAATGATTATCTGAGAATATTGGGTGAAACCGGCATTTTAGGAACGGCCGTCTTTGCTTTAATTATTTTGGAGATTTTCCGTCGAATGTTTTTCTTCTTAAAAGAAAAAGGTTCGTGGAACAATGAAAAAATTCTTGTTTTGGGAATTCTTGGTGCCGGTGCCGGCTATTTTATCAATGCCGGATTTATTGATGTCTGGGAGTCGTCAAAAATCGCTTTTTTCTTTTGGATTATGATGGGGGTGGGACTGAAAATTATTGATTTAGATAGAAATACTGATAATTAATTCCGAACCGACTTTTTAAGCAGTTCAAAATAAATTTTAAATTTTAAATTTTAAATTTTTAATCAAAAGAACCAATTTTCAATGATTAAATTTTAAAAATTTTAGAATTTGTATCTTTTAAAAATTGAATAAAAATTATAAATTATAAATTAAAAATTCGTAATGAAGATAAAACTAATATTGTTGGTAATTTTATCCCTAGGGTTTATTTTGCGTCTTTATAAAATAGATATTCCTCTGGCCGACCACCACTCGTGGCGCCAATCGGATACGGCCGCGGTGGCCAGAAATTTTATTAAGGAGGGATGGAATTTTTTGCGGCCCAAAATTGACAATATGGTCCCGCTTCATCGGGGAGAGGAAAACAACCAAAGGCTGTTTTTGGTGGAACCGCCGGTATACAACAGTATCGTTGCCGGGATTTATTCGGTGCTGGGCACGGATATTAAATGGGCAAGATTCGTTTCGGTTGTTTTTTCTCTCGGATCAATAATTTTTCTTTTTTTGATTGCTTCAAAATTTTACGGCGAAAAGATTGGTTTACTTGCTGCTTTTTTCTTTGCCGTTTTGCCGTACAACATTTTTTATTCAAGGGTGGTTTTACCGGAACCAATGATAATTTTTTTAACTTTAGGAATGTTTTATTACTGTATTAAATGGCTAGAAACAAATTCCGCTTTCCCTTTTTTATTATTTAGCGTTTTTTCAGCACTTTCTTTTTCCCAGAAAAGTTTTCCATTGTTTTTAAGTTTTGCGCTTCTATGCTTGATCTTTCAAAAATTTGGTTTTAAAATTTTTAGACAAAAAAAACTTTATCTTTGGCTTGTTTTGTCTTTTGCTCCATTTTTTCTTTGGCGGTGGTGGGTTTCTCGTTCCCCCGAAGGAATTCCGGCAAATTTATGGCTTTTTAATCAGGGAGATATCAGATTTAAAGGCTCCTTTTTTTATTGGATTTTTGCCGAAAGGATTGGAAAATTGATTCTCGGATATTTTGGATTGCCGCTGCTGGTCTTGGGATTGATAATAAAACCGAAAAAAGAGGGCTGGTTTTTTCATTTTTGGATGCTTTCGTTGTTTATTTTTATTTCCGTTTTTGCCGCCGGCAATGTCACTCACGACTATTACCAGATTTCCCTAATTCCGATTTTTTGTATCTTTTTGGCGAAAGGTGCCAGCTTGTTATTATTTGAATCCAATGATATTTTTAATCGTTTTACTAGCTACTTGCTGCTAGCTACTTGTTGTTTATTTATGCTCGCCTTCGGCTGGTATGAAGTCCGCGGATTTTATAATATACAGGGCGGGGTGGACTTGGCGGGGAAAGCCGTTGACGAGATGACGCCCAAAAACGCGCTTGTTATCACCGGGGACAGTAACGACGCGACCCTGCTTTACAATACCAACCGCTGGGGTTGGACGGCCGGTTATGCTTCAGCATACCCCAATTCCAAAGAAACAATAGAAAAATTAATTGATAAAGAAGCTTCGTATTATGTGGCGACCAAATTTGAGAAGAATAGCGATTTTGGAAAATATATGCTTGAAAATTACAAAATTGTTAAAGCAACCGACCAGTATATTATTATTAGATTAACAAATTAACGGATTATTTATTAATTTATTAATCTTTTAATTTTTTAATTTTTTAATAATTAATAAAGTGATATGAAAATTTTAATGCTGACACCTTACTTGCCCTTTCCTCCGTCTTCCGGCGGGCAAGTGAGATCTTATAACTTGATTAAAAATCTTGCCAGAGAAAACGAGATAACCCTTTTTTCTCTTATCAAAAACGATACGGAAAGACAATTTGTCCACGAGTTGGAAAAATTTTGCAAAAAAGTAAATGTCTTTAACCGTCCGCCCAAACCATGGACGTTAAAAAATATTCTTAAAACCGGTTTAAGTCTTTACCCTTTTGTGGTTGTCAGAAATATTTCTTCTGAAGAAAAAGAGGCGGTTAAGGAAGAACTAAAAAGTGAAAAATACGATTTGATTCACGCGGAATGCTTTTATGTAATGCCCCATATTCCCAGCACTGAAGTTCCGGTAATTTTGGTTGACCAGACAATTGAATTTCAGGTTTATCAGCATTTTGTCCAAACAACAAACAAAAAGCTTTTAAAGCCTCTTTTTTATATTGATACTTTTAAAATTAAATATTGGGAGTTAAGATTTTGGCGGAAAGCCAAAAAAGTAATTGCTGTTTCTGAAGCGGATAAAAACAAAATGCAAAAGTTGGTTTCAGGGCTTGATGTTGATGTTGTCCCGAATGGCGCGGGGGAAGATTTAATTGGAGTGTGGAACAACCGAAAGCCGGAAAAAACTCCGACAATATTTTTTCAGGCAAATTTTGATTGGCTACAGAATATTGAGGCCGGAAAGATTTTGGCGGAAAAAGTATTTCCGTTAATTAGAAAACGGATTTCCAAAGCTCAGTGCTGGATAGTTGGCCAAAAAGTAGCAGAAAAGTTAGGGGATTTAAAAGGGGAGGGTCTTAAGCTGATTGATTTGTCGTCTTCGGATATTAACGGGGTAGTTGACGCTTACCGGCGGGCGACGGTTTTTGTGGCGCCATTAGAAGGCCCCGGCGGGACAAGATTGAAGATATTGGCTTCCATGGCTGCCGGTGTGCCGGTGATAACCACTAAAGTTGGTATTGAAGGGATTGACGCTAAGGACTGGGAAGAGGTTTTAATTGCTGACGATTGGAAAAAAATGGCCGAAACTACCGTTGACTTGCTTAAGAATAAAAACTTATATAATAAAATATCCAAATCAGCGCGAAAACTGATAGAGGACAGATACAGCTATAAAAGCATTGCCGAGACTTTAAATACTATTTACAAGGAGGTTGCCGGTGGAAGAAATTAAATTATCAATAATTATTCTTTCTTATAATACAGCCAAACTTTTAAGCGAATGTCTTAAAAGTTTGAAATTTGAAATTCGAAATTTGAAATTTAAAATAGAAGTAATAGTTGTGGACAACAATTCTTCTGACGAGAGTGTTAAAGAAATTAAAAATTTTAAATTTGATATTGAGACTTCATTAAAAATTAAAAATTTAAAATTAAAAATTATAGAAAACGAAAATAATTTCGGTTTTGCTAAAGGAAATAATATTGGGCTAAAAGAGGCAAGGGGGGAATATGTCTTATTCTTAAACTCCGACACACAGGTTTTTCCCGATAGCTTAAAAGAGACGGTGGTTTTTATGGAAGATAATCCCGATGTTGGTGCTTTAACCATTAAAACACTGCTGGTTTCGGGGAAAATGGATCCCGATTGTCATCGTGGGTTCCCAACCCCTTGGGCGTCAATAACTTATTTTTTGGGTTTAGAAAAACTTTTTCCGAAGTGCCGTATTTGCGGCCAGTACCATAAATTTTATTTAAATTTAAACGAAAACCATGAGATTGATTCCGGCGCCGGCGCTTTTATGATGGTGCCCAAAAAAGTCATTGATGAAGTTGGCGGTTGGGATGAAAATTATTTTTTCTACGGTGAGGATTTGGATTTCTACTTCCGAATCAAAAATGCCGGCTACAAAGTTATGTTTTTTGCCAAACCTCTCTTAAAACATTATAAAGGGGCAAGTTCGGGGTTGAGAAAAGAATCAAAATCTATCGCCAATAACTCAAAAGAAAACCGAATCAGAGTAGCCAAAGCCTCGGTTGAGGCGATGGAAATTTTCTATAAAAAATTTTACAAAGATAACTATCCCGGGTGGCTAACCTATTTGGTTTTAACCGCTATTAGGATAAAGGGATTATTT
>Ga0210057_1004801_pt1 | contig 17708 bp, 16 predicted proteins | sample CryGeyCG2114_010_2_FD_183968 | JGI IMG/M metagenome (GOLD analysis project Ga0210057, IMG submission 183968) | Groundwater microbial communities from aquifer - Crystal Geyser CG10_big_fil_rev_8/21/14_0.10 (SPAdes) (version 2) | ecosystem: Environmental > Aquatic > Deep subsurface > Groundwater ...
TGTGCTTCTAGGGGAAATCCTGGATTGGCCGCGGCGGCCTTTTTAATTAAAAACGAGGAAAATAAAATCATTCACCAACAATCGTTTTTTTTAGGGAAAGCAACCAATAACATTGCTGAATATAATGGTGTTTTGTTGGCCTTAAAATGGTTAGCTAAAGAAAACCTTTCCCAGCAAAAAGAAATTCATTTTTATTTAGATTCTTTACTGGTTGTTAGTCAATTGACAGGAATTTTTAAAATTAAAAATGAAAAACTAAGAAAAATAATCGTTGAGATCAAAAAAATAGAAGAAGAAATAACTCTTCCCATCTTTTATCATCACATAATAAGGAAGTATAATAAAAGAGCTGATGAGCTTGTTAATAAATGTTTGGATAAACAGAGAAGGTCACGTGTGCTGAAAATCTAACCCGGGGTTTTCGCGAAGATACCGCGAAGAACAGATAAAACAGCTGCCCAAATGAACGAGAGAAAAACAGTTCGAACAAAAGACAAAGTTAATTCACAAGGACCGAAAATTTTAGTTGCGGGCGGCGCAGGTTTTGTTGGTTCCTTTCTTTGCAGAAATCTTCTTTTTCAGAATTGCGAGGTTTTTTGCTTAGATAACTTTTCTACAGGAAAAAAAGAAAATATCGATGACCTGCTAACCAATGATAGATTTCACCTTATTAAATATGATATCAACGAACCGTTGACCAAGCTTGATTTACCAGATTTTGACTATATTTTTCATCTAGCCGGCTTAGATTACTCTCCCAAAAAAAAACTTTTAACTCTCAAAAACACCTTGGTAAATTCCTCGGGGACAAAAAACCTCCTCGACTTGGCCGTTAACAATAAAGCCAAGTTTCTTTTGGGTTCGTCAATAAATGTTTTTGAAGGTTTTATTTCTCAAAACAAACTAGTTGATTATTTTGGACAAGAGAGAGGAGAACTTTATAGTTTAAACGAAGCCAAGCGTTTTTCTGAAAACCTGACTTTTCAATATTTTCAAAATTATCAACTAAACGCCCGGATTGTTCGTTTGGGAGATATTTATGGACCGCGAATGAATTTAGACAGGGGAGGAATTATTTCTCAAGTTTTTTCTCAAATACAAGACAAGCAGACCCTAAAGATTCCCAATAAAGGAGAAACGGTGGTTTATCCCACCTTTGTTGAAGATATTGTTTATGGTTTATTAAAAGCCATGTTTCTTCAAGAATCAGGGGGGGAAATCTTTACCTTAATCAGCGATCAAAAGATTACTGTGTCTGAATTAGTTCACTTAATAAGAGAAAGAGTAGATCAGGAAATTTCAATAGAGTATATAGAAGCCAAAGAGACAAGAGAGACCAATTTAGAGAAAGAGACGGAACAAAGCCAAAGATTTTTAAACTGGAAATCAAAAACACCCCTCAAAGAAGGGATAAAAAAAACAATTGATTGGCTACAATCAAAGATAGAGGAGTTTGAAAAAAACAAGCCTAAAAAGAAAAAGAAACAAAAAGAAGAGAAGAAAGAGGACAAACAGGTAAACCAACAAACCGATAAAGAACCTGAAGAAAACAAAAACAGAGAAGAGAAAGGGTCCAAAAAAATCCCCATAAAATTAAAACTTTTTTTTATTTTTTTAAGCACAGTGGTGTTTTTGTTTTTCTTTCCCTTTATTCTTTTTGGCTTTTATTTTATCAATGGTTTAGAGACTTTTGATAAGGCCCTTAGTGCTTTTAAAAATCAAGAAATTATTGTTGCCAGCAGAAAAGGAGCAAAAGCCAAGATATTATTCCAAAAAGGAAAAAAGATAACCTTTGCCCTAACTGAAATTGCCCCCTTTTTAAACAAATCACAGACAATAGAAGAGTTGCTGGATTTTTACGATATGGTTATACCAATAGGGGAGAGTTTTGAAAAATATGAGTCGTTGGCGGTCAATTTAGAAGACTTAAAGTCAATTATCTTTTCTCAAAAACAACTTAATTCTGAAGAAACAATTAATGAAATATTTCTTTCGATAGAATATATTCGCGAAAAAACAAATATTTTATTAGCAGAAATAGAGAAAAATAAAGATTTTTCCTCAAAACTATTTAATAAAAGATTAGGAGATGTAAAAGATAGTAAAAAGCAAATAGAAGAATTGAATAGTGAACTGGGAAAGATGTCAGTTTTTGTTAATATTTTGCCAGAAGTTATAGGCTTGAAAGAAAAAAAGAGCTATTTGGTTCTTTTTCAAGACAATTTAGAACTTCGTCCTACCGGAGGTTTTATTTCTTCTTTTGGTTTATTAACTTTTTATCAAGGGAAAATTTTAGATTTTCAAGTAGAAGATGTTTATTTAGCTGATAACCAGCTTACAGGCAAAATTGAGCCACCCTCGGAAATTAAAAAATATTTAGGAGAAAAAAACTGGTATTTGAGAGATTCCAATTGGGATCCTAACTTTCCCTCAAGCGCTGTTCAAGCACAATGGTTTATATCAAAAGAATTAAATAAAAAAACAGATGGGGTTTTTGCCCTGACGTGGGAAGCCATAAAACAATTATTAACAATTGTCGGTTCTGTAAAAGTAGAGTCTTTTGGGGAAGAAATCACCGCCGATAACTTATTAGAGAGAGTAATCCAGAACAGCAAGATCACATTTTCCTCGGACCTTAAAGAACAAGGTGATTTTATGGGCAAGGTAGGGGAGGCAATTTTTGAAAAATTAAAAGAAACAGACAAAGAACAAAGTTTTAAGTTAATGTTGGCAATGGGAGAAAGTCTAAACAAAAAAGATGTCTTAATTAGTTTGAACCAAACAGAGTTAATGAGAGTTGTTAAGGACAATGGTTGGAGCGGCTCCTTAAGAATGATCCTCCCGCAGTCAATATATTCCAAGATTTCCAATAACTATCCTTTTACTGATTTTTTAATGCCCGTGGAAGCAAACTTGGGCGTTAATAAAACCAATTTTTATATAAAAAGGAACATTTATCATTTAGTAAATATTTTAAAAGATGGAGAGCTAGAGGAAACAGTCCGTCTGGTTTGGGAAAATAATAGTCCTTCGGCAAGTTGGCCAGGAGGTCAGTATAAAGACTATTTAAGAATTTTAATTCCTGAAAATAGCAGATTAATAAAAGTAAAAGAAGGGCCAGATGAAAACAAATTAAACCTAGTTAATAGTGAGAAAATAGATATTTCTCAACAAAATGCAAAGGAGGTGATTGGTTTTTATACTGAAGTTCAGCCAGGAGAAAAAAAAGTATTAGAAATAACCTACCGTTTGTCGGCTAAGTTGGCCTTCACTGATAGAAAGGCCTATTATGTATTTTATATTCAGAAACAGCCAGGGATAGGGGAGTCTCCATTGTTTTTACAGGTTAATTATCCGGAAAACTTTAAACTTGCAAAAATTACTCCCGAAGGAAAAATTCAAAAAAACATGGTGTTTTTTCAAACCCAGTTTAATGAAGATAAGGTTTTCGCATTTCAATTTGTTAAGTAAATAGGGTAGAATGGTGGTTATTAACAGAATAATATTTTGAGGACAGAAGAGAAATAAAAATCTTCAGAATTAAACTTTAAAAAGGAATTTTAAAAATGGCAAGGAAAATTGCTGTTGTTTTAAGAAAAGGGGGAAGTGGTAAAACTACCACGGCGGTAAATTTGGCCGCCGCCCTCCACAAAAAAAACAAAAAAACTCTTCTAATTGACCTAGACCCCCAAGCCAACGCAACCATAAGCGTGGGGATTGACCCTATTGAACTTAAAAAACATGTTAACAATCTTTTTACCGATATAAATATTCAGCCAGAAGAAACAATTATGAAAACAGGGTTTGGTCTTTTTATTTTACCCTCTCATCCCGACTTGGCAGATACGGAAGCGGGAATGAAAGCCACCCAAGTAGGTCTTTTAAGGGGAATTTTGCAACCAATAGAAGAATTATTTGATTTTATAATTATTGATACGCCGCCATCAGAAAGCTATTTAACTGTTAATGCCCTAGCCGCTGTTGATGAAGTAATAATTCCTTTACAGGCCCATTATTTAGCAATGAGAGGATTGCGGGAAGTTTTAGAAGAAATAGAGCAGGTAAAAAGGGGACTAAACCCAAATTTAAAAATTGCCGGAATTTTACCAACAATGGTAAATAAAAGAACAAATATGGCGAGAACTGTTTTGGAAACAGTTATTGAAACATATAAAGAGTTGGTTTATCCATTCCAAGTAGATTTTAGTATTCGTCATACCGAAGCCAGCCTAGCGGGTCTACCAATAATTCTTTACCGACCAGAACATCAGGGAAGTCAAGCCTATTTACAATTAGCTGACTATATTTTAAAGGAAAAATGAAAGGAAACAATTCTATGGTAAAAACCATGAACCAAACAAGCACGCTTAAAGATTTAATTAAAAAAAGAACCCAGTTATCTACTGACAGAGAAATAGTGAAGCCAGTTAATTTATATAATAACTCAGAGTCTCAATTAAAACCAGAAAGTAAGCAAACCAGTAAAAATACAAACAGCCAAAAACCTCCTCTTAAAAAATTTTCAAGCTACCTAAACCCAGAAACAATTAAAAACTTAAAAAGACTGGCCATAGAAAAAGATAAAAAGGATTACGAAATTTTACAGGAAGCGGTTGAAGAATATATAAACAATATGAAAAGTTGAGATTGAACTTTTCTGAAATAAAAACTGTTTTTAGATTTTGAGCATTATAAAGAGTATTTTGTAAGATCGAATTATTTATAACTGATAACTTTTTATTGTAAACAAAGCTTACTCTTTATAAAATTTATGAATTATGGCACTATAATAGATTGTAAATAATAAAACCATTTTTATCTATGAATAAAGATAAGTTTAGGTATTGGTTAGATTTTAATATTGCTTTGGCTTTTAAAGAAATAAAGGCAAGATATAAATATACAGTTTTTGGTTTTTTGTGGATGTTTTTAAATCCGGTTTTACAGATGCTAGTAATTGGTTTTGTGTTTAGGTTTTTTGTGCCAGTTAGGGTAGACAATTATTTTTTATTTTTATTTTCAGGTTTATTAATTTGGAATTTTTTTTCGATAAGCATAACAAGGGCTACCCCAATGTTTGTTTACGAAAGATCTCTAATTCAAAAGGCAAAATTTCCCAGAGAAGCCATCATTTTATCGATTATTTTTTCTAATTTGTTTCATTTTGTAATTTCAATATTTTTGCTATTAATTTTTGTTTTTTTAACAAGCAGTGTTTCCGTTAAAGGATTATTGTTGTTGCCGGTAATTGTTGTATGGCTTACTATTTTGACAAGCGCATTCTCTTTAATTTTTGCCAGCTTAAATGTTAGATTTAGGGATGTTAATTTTTTAATTCAAGCGATTATGCCTATTTGGTTTTATGCAACCCCAGTGATGTATACAATTAATTTATTGCCTAAGAACTTATATTGGTTATTTCATTTAAATCCAATGACAAGCTTAGTAGAGCTCATGAGGTACTCAATTTTAAATATACCATTGTCAAATTCAACCTTTCTAATATCTGGATTGTTTATTACCATATTAATTTTAATAATTTCGATGAAATATTTTAAAAAAGAAAATATTTATTTTGACGATTGGTTATGATGTTTAATTTAATATCATGAAAAAAACACGAAAGAACACTGTTATATTAGCAAAAAATATAAGTAAATCTTATCTACTTAGAACAGAGAGGCCAACTGCAATAGAAAAAATCTTTTCTAAAAAAAAGACTAACAGACGTTTTGCTTTAAAAAATATAAATATTAACATCAAACAAGGAGAAAGGGTTGGTGTTATTGGAAATAATGGTTCAGGAAAAACTACTTTACTAAAAATATTAGCAGGAATTACGCAGCCTACTAGTGGAAAAGTTTTAGTACGGGGAAAGGTTGTGTCAATTATTGACATTACGGCTGGCTTCCATCTGGATTTAAACGGAATAGAAAATATTTTTTTAAATGGATTAATAATAGGATTGAGGAAACAAGAGATTAATCAAAGACTAGATAAAATAATTAAGTTTATTGATATTGGTGACTACATCAATGCCCCTCTCTATACTTATTCAGCAGGTATGATATTAAGAGTGGGTTTTTCGGTAGCCATATTCTCCAACCCTGATATTTTATTAATTGATGAAAGTTTTGCGGTCGGAGATGAAATTTTTAGAAAAAAAGCAATTCAAAAATTTGAAGAGTTTGCCGAACAGCAAAAAACCCTAGTAGTTGTTAGTCACTGGCCCGGTTTTATAAAGAAAAACTGTAATAGGGTTATTCATCTTAAAAAAGGAAAAATCGTTCACGATGGAGGACTTGATTTATTAGATCTTTATTTTACAATGCCCCAATGTTAAAAGACAAAGTTGCAAAATCTATCCAAGTAATTAGGCAGGCTTACAAACAATATCAGAGTAATATTGCTGTTGCTTGGACGGGTGGTAAAGACTCTACGGTCATGTTGCATCTAATAAGAACAGCCTTTCAAGGAAAAATTCCTTTTCCGGTAGTCTTTAATGACTCTACCATGGAATTCGAAGAGATTTATAAATTTATTAATAGAATTTCGAGATTATATAATTTAAACTTACAGATTGTTCAGCATCTACCTCAAGATTTAGCCACTTTTTATTCATTAAAAACATATGAGACTAAAGAAGAATTTTCCAGACAGATGAAAATTAATGCTATTAATTATGCGTTTAAAAAACATAAATATAAAGGCTTTATGGTTGGTGTTAGGTGGGACGAGCATGTAGCCAGATCTAAAGAACAATATTTTAGACAATTTGATAGGCAAATAAGAGTACATCCGATATTACACTTTAGAGAGGAAGACATATGGGAATATATTAAAGAATATAATGTTCCCTATATTTGTCTTTATGATCAAGGATATAGATCCTTAGGGGAAGCACCATTTACTCGACCAGCCACATCGAGTGGGTCTGAAAGATCAGGAAGATCGCAAGCCAAAGAAGAAGCCATGGCGAATCTTAGAAAATATGGCTATTGGTAGTATGGGAACCTTTTTTAACAACATTATTGTTATTTCAATTGACGCTCTTAGATTTGATTGTGTTACATATCAACAACATAAATTAATTTCTAAAAGCTTGCTTTCTAAATATTTACACACTCCAATTTTGGATAAAATAAAAAAAAATTCTATTTGTTTTCAAAATGCCTACTCTTCATCTTCATATACCACACCTGCTCACGCAAGCTTATTTACAGGACTATACCCATATGAACATAATATTAGGCCAATTTTTTATTCTAATGAAAGATTAACCGGAAATTGTAAAACTTTAGCGGAATTTTATAGGAAAAAAAATTTTTCCACTTTTTTCTTCAGCGATAATGCAATTATTTTTAAGCACTTGGATTTAACCAGGGGATTTGAAACTATTTCAGACAGAGATAGTCAACTTTTTCAACTTCTAGATAAAAAAAGGAAATTAAACAACTTCCTCTTCTTACATTTTTTTGATGTTCATTCTCCATACCTATTTTCTCCCTCAGATTGTTTTATAGATAATTCTGATTACTATTTAGAGATGGAAAAGCTAGCTAAAAAATTTAATATCAAACTGAATGATCCGTTTTGGAACAGAAAACCCTTTGAATTGTGGAATAGAATTATTAATGAAAATGACCTAACTAATAGAAAAAAGATTCTATTGCCTCTGTATTTAAAAGGAGTAAGCAAGTTTGATAAAGGAAGATTGGCACTCTATCTAGAAAAGATAACAGCATTATTTGATATGTCGAAAACGGTAATTATTTTTCTATCCGACCATGGGGAAGGTAATTTATCTCCTAAATTATCAAACTCTTTCGGACATGCAATGCATTTATCTCAAGATGTTATTAGAATCCCCGTTATGATTTATTCACCGAAATTTAAACATCAAAAAATTAATTATTTGATTTCTATTAAGGATATATATTCTTTAATAAAATCTTTTTCCAACAAGCCTTTTAATGCCGATAATATTTTAAATAACATTCATAAAAAGAAGTATGTATATGCAGAAAGTTGGCTAGGTAAGACTGAAAATACTTTTACAAACATTGAAAAAGCCTTGAAAGAAAATTTAATTAAGAAAAAGAAGAAAGATTATTATTTATATGAACGAGGTATTTTTTCAAGAACTCTTCAATTTGTTGTGTATTATACTCCGGAAAAATTCATTAAAATTATTGATAAAAAATTTAATAAAGATTATCTGAAAAATCTAATGATTAACGTTTTTTACAATGGGATATGGCCTTCAAAACCGTTAAGATACTTTTTTTATATAGCCAGTTTATTTTTTCCCAAAGCTAGTAAAAAGAACATCCTCAATTTTATTTTTAAAATGAATTTAAAAAGAATAAGTATCTATTTGTGTAATAAGCGAAACACAAAAAATAATCTTAGAAATAACTTTTTGCTTTTTTTTAAAATTATAGGCGAAAATTTATCTAAAGAGAAAGTTTACCAATTTATAGACTTAATTTGGGAATAAACTATTTTTACTGATAAAATTAGATAATGTTGTTACAAAATCAAAATATTATTTTTGTACTACCTTTTGATAGAACAATATTTACAACAGAACTTATCAATTTCCTTTCTATCATTAGAACACAAAACAATGTAATTTGTTTGTTTTCCATCGAACCAGCGTCCCTTTATAAAGGTTTTTTATCAATTAATTTCTGTAAAAATTATTTATTTTTCAAAAAAATATTTTCTGATAAAGCCAAACTAGGAGAATTTTTTATACCCTTTTCTTATATTCCGTTTAATCGTTTTGTTCTGGCACATGAATTAAATAACTTTTTTATTTGGAGATATTTTGATTATAAGTTTTTTAAATTTAAAGAATCGGTTAGACCAATTGTTTGGTTTTTTGTTAATCAAAAAAATATTAACCAAGTGGCTAATTATCGACCAGGTAAATTTAGAGAAAAATTAACTATTCTAGATAGGCGTTTTAATCAACGAGATGAGACTCTATATAATAATAAAACGCTTTCAATTATTAATATGATGGATGTAATTCTAATGACAGAAAAAAAGCAATATTTCCAAATAAAAAAAGTTAACCCTCAGACGTATCTAGTAAAAAGAACAAACGATATAGTACCACTTAAATCAATTTTTAAGAAAATCCTTAATGAAAAAAATTCTATTTCTTAATGGTAGGACTATATATCCATATGCCCTTGGTGGAGATTTAATATCGGCCTGGTATGTTTTTAAGATTTTATCAAAAAAATTCAAAATTCAGATAATCGCTCCAATTGATCCTCAATATTCTTTTAAAGTTGACGAAAGAAATATTCTTACGCATCTACGCAATTCGGATGTTAAATTTTGTGACAGTTCGAATTACTTAAAATGCAAATTAATAAAGTCTTCTGGGTTAATCAAACCCCAATTCTATCAACAAATTAATTATTTTGAAAACGGTTGTAACTACCGCCTAATCAATAACCCATTCTTATTAGATGAGTTTAAAAATTATCTTGAGAAAGATAGACCAGATTTAATAATTACGCAAATGGAGTTATCGGAGAAAGTTTTAGAAATAGGCGCTAATTATGGAATTAAAACGGTTTTATTTATTCATGATGTGATGAAGACAACCTACAATTATTTAGAAGCGGCAGAAAAATATAAATGTTCTTTAGTTATATTTAATTCATATTTTTGTCAATCTAAATTCAAAAACTTTGAAGGAAAATCCTTAGTTATTTATCCATTAATAGGAAATTGCAAACCAAATAATATTGTTGTAGATAGGACGAAAAATAAATATATTACGATGATTAATCCCATTAGAATCAAGGGAGGACAATTACTTAAAAAAATTATTGAGATAATGCAAGATCAAAAGTTTCTAATAGTTGAAGGTTGGTATGATTCCAAGATAGATAACATTTCCTTTGATGGTTATCCTAATGTAATTAGTTTATCTTCGCAGATTAATATGTCAAAAGTTTATGGGAAAACAAAACTCTTATTGGTTCCTACAAAAATTGAGGAAGGCTTTGGAAGGGTAGTTGTGGAAGCTCAAGCTTATGGTATTCCTGTAATTGCTAGTAATAAAGGAGGCCTGAAAGAATCCGTTGGTCTTGGTGGTTATAATATAGAGAATATTAACAATGTTCAAGACTGGATTAATAAAATTGATAAAGTTTTAAACAATGCCAGACTTTATAATAAATTATCAAACTTGGCTCAAGTTAATTCAAAAAAATTTACTATAAAAAATAACGAAGATAACGTTGTTGAAATTTTTAAAAAGGTTCTTAATGAATAAAATTAGCAAACAATTATATGTAAGAAGGTTTTTAGTACATAATTATTTAAGATTAAAAAACTTTTTAAGATATGATTCTTGGGTTATGTTTACTGGTGTAGATATCGAAACTACCTCTATTTGTAATAGAAAATGCAAGTTTTGTCCCAATAAGTTTAATAATCGAGAGAAAAAATTAATGACAGAAGACCTTTTTTATAAAATTATTAATGAACTATCAAAAATCAATTATTGTGGCAGAATTTCTCCTCACCTTTATGGAGAACCCTTGCTTGATAGTCGTTTAAATAAATTTATTAAATATACTAGAAAAAAGTGTCCAAATTCATTTATTCAGGTGTTCTCTAATGGAGACTATTTAACTAAAAAAATATTTATCAATCTTATTAAGGCAGGCACAGATTTAATATTCATTACTCAATATGATGGTAGGATTAATAGAAATGTTAGGCTTGTTTTAGATTGGATTAATAAAGAGAAACGTTGGTATAGAAGGAATATTCTTGTCAGGGTTCCAAAAACTTTCGAAGGAAACAGGGCGGGGTTAATAAAAGAATTAAGGATTAAACGCCCATATGTTGAAAGTTGCCCACTTCCATTTGAAAAGCTAGCCATTAATTATAAAGGAGATATCCTTCTTTGCTGTAATGATTATTATGGTAAATACCCAATTGGAAATTGCAAAAAAGACTCATTGTTAAATATTTGGCGTTCAAAGAAATTTAATCAAATAAGAAAAATACTAAAACATCGGCAAAGAGACAAACTTTCACTTTGTAAAGATTGTAATTTCAGGACAGAAGACTATTTAATTGAAGAAATGGCAATTTGGGGTGAAGACAAATATTAAAAAATGAAAATTTTATTTTACAACATGAGGAGATTGCCGCCACTTGGGGTGGGAGGAGACACTGTTTCTTTAGGAGCATTATTGGATTTTTTATCTAGAAATAACTTTCAGTGTAGTGCTCTTGGAAATTTTAACCACCCTGGTTATATCAAGCTTAAAGATAATCCTATTAAACGCTTAAAGAAAAACAAGATTGATTATTATTTTAAGATTTCTTTTTCTAAATCAAAATTATTATTAAATCATTTTATGATGAAATTGGATTTATTTAAGCAGATAAGCTATGACATTAATTATAACTGTACTTTATTTAAAGGATCATTCCTTAGGCAGGAGTTGGTTAACAAAATTAAAGATTTCAAACCAGAATTATTAATTACTCAACTCGATGATGCAGATTTTTGTATTGAACTAGGACAGAAGCAACATATCCCCACAATCTTGTTTATCTATGATGTAGAAAAGGGAACGCGTCAAATGCTGAAGAAAATTAATAATTGGGATTATTTATTTGTAATTTATACCTCTAAGTTTATTAAAAAACAATTATCTAAATTTATTAAATGCCCCTCCATACTTATTTATCAAATCTTTGAAAGAGACGAATATTTTATCGAAGAAAATAAAAAAGATAAAGAATATATTACCTTAGTTAATCCAGTAAAAGAAAAGGGTTTGGAAATAATTCAGCAGATAATTCAGTTAATGCCAGATAGAAAATTTTTATTGGTAGAGGGTTGGAATAATTTAGTTGGCAAATATACTCCTTTTAACAACTACCCCCATGTCTTTTTAATGTCGAGACAGGAGGATATGAAACAAGTTTATAAAAGAACAAAAATTTTACTGATTCCGTCGATATGGCAAGAGGGTTTTGGAAGAATTGCGATTGAAGCTCAAATTAGTGGTATTCCAGTTATTGCTAGTGATATTGGTGGTTTAAAAGAATCAGTAGGTAAAGGCGGATATTTAATTAAGAACTATACTGATTCTAATCAATGGGTGCAAAAAATTAATAAAATTTTAAATTCAAAGAAGTTATATAGACATTTATCAACCTTAGCTAAAAAAAATGCCCAGAAGTTTTGTGATAAAAGAAATAAAAAGAGAATACTATCAGTAATTAATCATTTACATACTAAAGTACATACTAAAGAATAATTTTATCCCTAATAAATTTAATAATAGTTGCGGCTTTTTGCTGATAAGTTTGTTTAATAGCAATATCAAACATGTCTTTTTTCTCTGTTTTTGTAGTTTCTAATGAAATTATTTTAGGAATTTTAGATATAAAGATTTCTTGATTGTCGGCAAAATGACAATATCTAGATTTATATTTAAGAATCGGTTTAATTTTTGTACTTAAAATGGGAATTCCCATGGCAAAGTAATGATAAAGCTTAATGGGATGACAATATTTGTTAAAATCGTATTTTGTGTCATAGGGAATAATCCCTAAGGAAGCTTTTATTTTTAATTTTGCTAAATCATCTTGATTAGTAATAGGTATGAATTGACAATTTTTCTTTGTAAGTAATTTTTCCCAAAGCTTTATAGATTGTTTATTTTTATCATTCCAGTCATTCGAAAACTTATTATTTAAAAGATAGGCTCCGATTATTAATAAACGATAATTGGGAAATTTTTCAGTGATTTTAATTAGCAATTTTATATTAATTCTCCAAGTGACTGTACAAATTAATAAAATTATTTTTTTATTTGTTTTGCGCAATTTATTATTCTTAGATGCAAAATATAATTTCTTAATGCTATTTTTTGAAACATGTCCTTCCGGAATGGATAGCAAGTTAGTAATTTCGGCCTTTTGACCCTTGTAAATCCATTGTGAATTCGAAATATAGTAATTGAATAATTCTTTGGTTTCTAAAAACTCATTTCTCTCCCAAATGTCAAATCTGTCAGCCAAAACAGCTATTGGTTTCAAAATGCGAATAATATTCTTTATTTTATTGTCCGGTGACGAACTAAAAATAATAATTTTCTTATTTCTTAATAAAAATTTCTTTAAGAGGTATAAATGACAATATTTGTTAAGTATCTTTATATTTTTAAATCTTTGAAATGGTAAACAGCAAAATTCTTGCCATTCAATAAACCTGGATTTTTTTATGTGATTGATATTTTTTAAAATTTTTAGCATATTTGAAGGCATTAAGCAGTTTTTTAAACTGAGTGGTTTTTGATTGATCGGAATGTATAAAACTTGGCAATATACTGATAGAGCCTTAGCTGTATTAACTACTAAATCAATCTTTTTAGCCGAATGATTAATAATTGGTGATAAATATATGATTAAATATTTTTCAAAAATTTTCATCTTAGAAAACAAGATTAATTTTACAACTTGGAACAAAAATAAATTATTAAAAAATTGTTTTTACTTTAATCTAACACAAGATAGCGGTACTTAACTTTTGAGTTTTATACTGCCTTAATAACAATTGTTTTTAAAGGCATAGCAAACATATTTGAAATTATAGTTCTTATTTTGACTTCAATTAACTTATTTTCCATAAATTTTTCCACCAATTCAATATCTAGACATTTTTTATGTAGTTAACTAAAATTAAACCATCAAAATACCCATTGTTAAATTAATATTTTGCCTCGAGCGTTAGATAGAGCATGAGTACTTGCAACGCCTAGAGTATATACAGCCTTTAAGGGAGAATAATACGGTTTCTATAATCTTTGAAGTGTTGGCGAACAACACATCGCTATTTGTCTCAGATATAGCTGGCATTTTAATAATAGCACGATAAAAAAATTTATATGATACTTAAAATTTGCCTGCTTCAGTCGTTTACAAATAAACACTAATTATGATAAATTAAATGTCTAAGATGTGAATATTTTCTGTTGAATAAATTTTTCAATTTTTTATTTCAAAGAGATTTTGCATGCTAATTTCGATAATTATTTCAACCCGCAATAGACACAATGATATTTTAAATTGTTTAAATTCAATTTTAGCCAACAACTATAAAGAATTTGAAATTATTGTAATTGATCAAGGTGATACTGATAAAACAGAAAGAATTATTAAAAAGATAAACAACCCTTTGATAAAATATTGGAGACATGGAGTTAAAGGATTGTCAAAAGGAAGAAATTTTGGGATAAAGTCTTCCTCTGGGGAGATTATTGCTTTTACTGATGATGATTGTTTAGTTGATAAAAATTGGTTACGAGACATTCTTTTTTCTTTTCATAAAAACAAAAACATAGTGGGTGTTTTTGGTAAAGTATTACCCTATAGACAGTATTTAAATAAAAGCAAAATCTGTCCCTGTATTTTTCTAAATAATAAAAAAAGAATTATTGATGACCCTGATTTACACTGGGAAAATATTGGTTTTGGAAATAATATGGCTTTCAAGAGAAAAATTTTTAATAACTTGGGTGGTTTTTCTGAATGGTTAGGTTTGGGGTCAATTGGCAACAGTGCAGAAGATGCAGAATTTGCCTTAAGAGCTTTGTCAAAAAATTATAAGATTTTGTATAATCCCAAAATTAAGGTTTGGCACAATCGTTGGGTAAAAGGGAGAGAGCTTAAAAAACAGAAACTATCTTATCTATGTGGAGAGATGGCTTGCTATGGTTATTTTGCCTTTCAGGGGAAGAAATTTGCTCAAAAAATCATAATTAATAATCTAGAAAACCGATATCGGGAATCAAGAAAAGCAATAAAGTATTTAATTTTTTTCAGAAAGAAAAGTCTATCACCATTTGTTTTCAAAATAAAAGAAATTTGCTTCTGTTTACGTGGCTTATTAATAGGTTTTTATTTTGCTAAAAAAGAACCTTTGTGATATTTCTTGCCTCCATAAAACAATTATCCATGTTCCCTAATTCATATTTCCACGAGCCAAATCTGCCAATCGAATAAATCTGATTTGAATTCAAAAATTGATTAATTTTCTTTAACGTTTTGTCTCTATCCAATGTTGGGATTGGGTAATAATATTTTGGGGAAATAGAAAAAGTTGTAATCGGTAGAATATTTTCATTATCAAAAAATATTTTTCCTATTTGGTTAGTAATTTTATTAATTAAGCTTTCGTATCTTTTTTCGCACTTTCCGCGTGTAGAGATTTCAATTAAAAAAGACGAGTAATTAGAATTGGGAACTGTTCCCTGCCCAATTTTCGATAAAAGACAGAGGCGGAAGAAGGAATATTTTTTATCTGGAAAATAGATCCAGTGCCAATCTTTAAATTTTGGTTGTTTTGGAAAACCCAATCCAATAACTATTCCAGAATTATATTTAAGCTTTAAGGACAATGTTTTTATTTTTTTAGGAGAATTAGAAATATTAATTAATTCATTAATGGGAATTGTTGAAACAAGCGTGTCAAATTTTATAACTTTACCAGTTTGAGTAAAAATGGTTTTTTCCACTAAGTTTATTTGTTTTGCTTTTGTCTCAAGAAGAATAGAATTTTTGATTAAACTAGCTGCTTTTTTCCATAAAAGACCAATTCCTTCTTTTCTCGGATAAAAAAAATACTGATGTGATCCCCAATTTAACACCCCTGGTTTATTTTTTTTAAATTCTTTTCTGATAGCCGTTAAAGGAGAAGGACTAACTTTCTTTGATAGCCAACTAGTGTTTAGTTTTTTTAAGGGATAAGCCCAACTTTTTTCGTTTTGTGGAATCATAAAATATTTTGCAATTTGTTGTCCGAAACTAGAGATAATCCATTCATGGAAATTTTTTGGAGATGATTTTAATTTTTTTAAATTTTTTAGATCTTCCAGACACCTTTTTCTATAATTTTTAGACAAGAAAGCAATATTGTTTTGAAAGGGATAAGGAATAAAACGATTTTTAAAATATATAAATGCTTTTCTTTTTTGTCTTGCGACATTTTTTTTCAACATTTTTTGGCAAAATTCAGTAAATTCTTGTTGTTTATCATGAATCACATGACCTCCGATATCCCAAAAAAATCCTTTATTATCTTGAAAACTAGTAGATAATCCACCAACATATGGATTTTTTTCTAAAATTAAAAAGTCTTTAAAATTTTGTTTTTTCAAATGCCAGGCAACTGAAAGTCCCATAGGTCCAGCACCAATAATAACTATTTTCTTTTTAATCATTAAATTTGTCTGGAAATTCTTTTTTTAAAATTTGGCTGATTTTTCCAATTTTTTCTTCCCAAGAGTTAGCAATCGCTAGTTGCCTTTGTTGTTTTTGATATTCTTTTGGCCAACTTTTTTTAAGAATTGTTTTAATTCCTTTCTCAAATTCATTAGCATTTTTAGCAATTTTGACATAGGGTTCAAGAGGAATTAGTGATTCGATAGGAGTGCTGATTACTGGTTTTCCTCGGGCAAAAAATTCAAAAATCTTCATAGGATAACAATATTTACAAAATTCATAATTTGTATTATATGGGATTATTCCAATATCAAAATTATCAATATATCTTATAATTTGATTTTTTGACTTTCTCCCTAATAAAAAAACATTATCATTTTTTTGTAAATTTTTTAGATTTTTTTCAAGATTTAAAAATTTATCTGTAGTCGGATCATTCCAACTTGGACCCAGAAAAACAAAAGACCAAGTGGGATTCTTTTCGGCTAACTGATTTATTAATTTAAAGTCGATCCGATAATCAATATTTCCAATAAAACCAATGATAGGCTTCATAATTTTTTTTAAATCTCTGGGGATTATATTTTTTTGGTTCTTTTTTAAAAAAAGCTTTGTGGCAAAACCCTGAGGAACTTGAAATGTTTTTGGATGAAGTTTCTTTTTAAGCCGATATAAGGACGGAGAGTTTGTAAAAACAATATCAACTTTTTTAATCAACATTTCTTCTTTTTCTTTAAGTTGCTGATTTTCTATGTTTATCGGTGAAGAATAAAAATCAACACAATCATAAAGAGGAAAATAATTTTTACCAAACCAATTGGGTGTAAAAACAAATTGTGAAGTAAAAATCCAAAGCAATTTCTTTTTTTTTCGCCACTTTTTATTTAAAAAAATCATTAATCGTAGTTGATAGCTAGCTATCAAAAAATTAATTTTTTGAATAAACCTTAATTGTTGAAGAGGTAATAAATAAAAAGGAGTAAATAGCCAAAGATGTGGTTTGTTCTTTTTCCAAAAAATAATTTTCTTTTTTTTAATTAAATTATATAAATAGTTTTTAATGGTGATGCCACTGTTGGGAAGGAGAGCAATGACAATGTTTTTATCAGCCAAAGTTAAGGCGGTTTGTTTCTCATAATCTGCTGGCCAATTCCAATCTAAACCAAAGGGAATAACAATCAAGTTATCTTTAATCATCTTAAAATCCGGTCACGTTTTTATAGCAAGAATTATAGGGTAATTCCCTAAATCAGCCACTAGTTTTTAATAATTCGAGCGATCTTTTCACTTGCTCATCAAGCTTTAAACTGCGGTTATTATACCTCCAAACATATTCAGATAAAAATAGGTAAAGATATTTTCTTCTTATACCCCCTTTGGCTGCCAGCTTTCTTTTAAGATAACCCCAGAAGCCCTCCAGTCCGTTA
>Ga0210057_1004802_pt1 | contig 17707 bp, 16 predicted proteins | sample CryGeyCG2114_010_2_FD_183968 | JGI IMG/M metagenome (GOLD analysis project Ga0210057, IMG submission 183968) | Groundwater microbial communities from aquifer - Crystal Geyser CG10_big_fil_rev_8/21/14_0.10 (SPAdes) (version 2) | ecosystem: Environmental > Aquatic > Deep subsurface > Groundwater ...
TTTTTCTGTCGAACTTGAAGTACGGTAATAACGGTCAGAAAAATTTTTAAGTGAAGTTAGCAATTGGTTTTGCTCAGTCGTGCTTTCAAAACTGACATCATCATTACGGTATTGAATCATGCTAAAAAAATCATAGAGAGTGCTGGCCTTGGCATCCCTCTCAGCAGTAGAACCTGTTGTAAAGGCCTTGATATGTGACTCAACTTGCCGGCGTCTGGTATCGAGGACGTCTGAGGTGCCGTAACGACGGTTTAGTGTTTGAGTCGCAAGGTAGACGCGGGTCACGCGCAGGAGCGCAATATCTGCTTGCGCCGCCAGTAGTTCATCTAGTGCCGCTTGATTACCTTGCATAATTTCGCGAATTTTAACTTCTAAGTTTCGTAAACACTCGAGCAAGCGTGAGCGATGCTCAGCATCTAGCATGTTATTTCCGGGGGTGCTCAGTGAGCTTAAGTAGGCATCGATGGCCGGAACAGAGGGCCGCTCCGTTAGTTCGGATAAAATATCATCAGGCGTGCCGGGAGTTTCTTCGGCAGCGTCAATGACCGGGAATGATAAGAGCAAAATTAAAATTAAAACAACCCATAAGCGGTCGCTCAGGCCTTGGCCTTTGCTTGTCATGTGGACTAGCGTCTTATCCAACATCAAATTCGCTACCTTTTCCCCAAGTTTATAATTACACAAGGCGTTGTTAACGCCCAAAGATTTCTTCCAAATTCAAGTTTAGAAAGAAAAATTCTTTATTCTTATCGGAGTTTTAGACACTTAGATTTAGCCCTGAATCTCATAAAGTGATGAGGCAGGTGACAAGAATTTGTGGCACTTTTGCGCTGGCAGGGCCTTGGCCTTGACAATTGCCAAGGACTTAATCCAAAATGCCTGCATTTTGATATTATTTTGTAAAAACAGATAGTTATTTAATGGGAGAGGCCTTATGGCATGGTTTGACTCGGTTAAGACTCCAAAACTCAAATCAACAAAGAAGGTTTCAACTGAAACTCCCAATGGTTTATGGAAAAAATGCCCACAATGTGGCGAAATTGTCCAATCAACGCGTTTAGACGATGCCTTTCAGGTTTGTCCCTATTGTGATCAGCATTTTCGTTTAGGAGCTATGGACCGCATTCGGCTTTTACTTGATGAGGACACTTTTAAAGAATTTGATTCAGAACTGAGATCTTGTGATCCCCTAAAATTTGTGGATAAGAAATCCTACAGTGAACGTTTGCAAAATGCTCAAGAGAAAACAGGCCAAAATGATGGCACTGTTCTTTGCACCGGAAAAATATTTGGCGATGAAGTTGTTTTGGCGGTCATGGACTTTGGTTTTTTAGGTGGAAGTATGGGCGTTGTCACAGGTGAAAAGATAGCTCGTGCTTTTGATTTGGCAGTAAAAAAACGCTGCCCAGCGATTGTGGTAAGTTGCTCTGGTGGTGCAAGAATGCAGGAAGGACTTCTGTCCTTAATGCAAATGGCAAAGACGACATCTTCTCTGGCGCTTCTAAGAAAAAATCATTGCCCCTTCATTTCTGTGCTGACTGATCCAACGACGGGTGGGGTGGCCGCCAGTTTTGCCCTTCTAGGTGACGTTAATTTGGCAGAGCCGCGCGCCTTGATTGGATTTGCTGGACCGCGGGTGATTGAACAAAGCATGAAGCAAACTTTGCCCGAGGGCTTTCAGCGTTCGGAGTTTTTATTTGAAAAGGGTCAGATTGATCGAATTGTTCATCGCCACAAATTAAAAATGGAAATTAGCTTTTTTGTTAAAATGTTTGGCCCTGCGGCCTAATCTTTTCTATTGATTAAAATCTATGAACGTCCCATGTCCTGAAGAAGAACTAAATAGAGAAATAGAAAGTCTATTAGGCATAGAGATGTTTAGCCCCAAGAGTATGCATGGCCTGCGCAGCATTTTTACCCCGCTCTTGTCTCAGATTGATGGCCTTTGTAAAATCATTTTGATTGCCGGTACTAATGGCAAAGGAGAAACGGCACACTCACTCGATTATCTTTTACGTCAGAATGGTCAGAGTGTTGGGTTATGGACCTCTCCCCACATTGTTTCTGTCTGTGAGCGCTTTCGTTTTTGTGGCGAAATGGTAGGACCTCAGCAACTACTAACGACTATTCGGGAAGTTTGGATCGATCTCGCCGATGATGCCAAGCGCTTAAGTTATTATGAATTTTTATTTTATGTTTTTTGTCGCCTGGCCTTGGTCCATCGTCCGCAATATCTTATTTTAGAGGTCGGCCTGGGGGGCAGATGGGATGCCGTCAATCTGTTCACCCCTTGCCTGTCATTGATTACCAGTATAGGCCGCGATCACATGGAGTATTTGGGCCCCACATTGCAGCATGTTCTGATGGAAAAGTTTGGTATTTGCCGCCCATTTGTACCGTTGATATCTTTTATGACTAACGATTATTTAGGCCAACGCGCGCGAGTACTCGCAAAGTATTTTCACATTCCCTATAAAGCTTTGAGCGATATCCAGATCGCCTCCCAAGTAAAAAGTATTTATTGGAAAAGAAACCAATTGCAGGCCTATATGGCATTTAAATTTCTTTGCTCCCAGGCGGGAATTGATGGGGATGATAAGCAGTTAATGATAGAATTTGAAAAAATAAATTTTCCAACATTTAACGCCAGAAGAGAGGAGCTTATTTGCTCTAAAACTCGATTTATTTTTATCGGTGCCCATAATATGGAAGGAATGCGCGAGGCAGTCTACTCTCTGGCAACTAATCATAAAAATTCCCATAAAATCGTACAAAAGGGACGGAAAATCCTTGTCTCTTTTTCTCGACGAACGGAAAATGAAATGGTTGTCATGTTAAAAAGTATTATCAATGCGCCTTGCGTTGCGAAAGAAGTCATTTTAACTTCATTTGTGCATCCCAAGGCCGCGGGCCCAAAACAATTGGGACTGGTCTGGCATAAATTAGGGAACAAGAGTGTTCGTTTTCAAGATAATTTTAAAGATTGTATTTTGCATGAGATTAATCTTGGGACACCTGAAATATTGGTACTTGGTTCCTACTACTTCATTGGTGAAGTCAAAAAATATCTTTCAAATATTGAATTTACCTAAGTCTTATATCTGGATTTTTACTCTGCTTTTTATCTATTCTCAGGCAACTCATGCCAGAGATGAATTTAAATTTGAATTGGGTGAAACGGTTCATGTCCTTTCTGACAAGGGCTATCGCAAGACGCGTGAAAATCTTTTTGAGGCGGTTGGCAACGTCATTATCACACAAAAAAATCAGTCGATCTATGGTGAAAAGGCCAGCATGAACTTGCTCACAGGTGAAACTTATGTGGTCGGCAATGTTCGCTATATTGGCCCTACTATGACCTTGTATGGTTCACAAATTGATTACAATTTTCTTTCAGGTTTATTAACCGTCTATAATGCCAAAATTATTTCGGATAATTACATTGTCCAAGGAAAAAAATTATCGCGTATTTCTCCTGAGGTTTTAACCGGAGAGGATGCTGAATACACAACTTGTCGCGATTGTCCCGAGTCATGGAGCGTTTTTGGCAAAAAGGTTCACATAACAGTTGGCCAATATATTCGAGTCACTCATGCCTTTATTAAAATTAAAGGTGTTGTTGCCATGTATGTACCGTATATGGTTTTACCGATTAAAAAGAATCGTGAAACGGGTCTGCTCTTTCCCAGGTTTGGTTACAACTTTAATAATGGTGTGCGTTTTCAGCAGCCGTGGTTTTGGGCCATCGATGCCCAGAAGGATGCCACCATAACTCCTAGTATCTGGGGCAATCGTGGAACAGGAGGGGAGACAGAATATCGTCAGGCCTTGGGTGATCGCAAGTGGTTTGAGCTAAACTCTCTTTTTAGCTGGGACAAGATTTATACCGAATATAAATTAAATAATGATTTGAGTGGCAGACATGCTTTTCGTTACTATGGACAATACGAACATCGCTACGCCGTTAGTGATAATTTAAGTCACTATCTTTTTTATGATGACGTCAATGATCTGGATATGATGCGCGATTATGAGCAATTGATTAGTGGCCGAACTGGTGGCGGAGAAGTCGGCGGGGAGACATTTTTTGATTGGCGTACCCAGTTTACCTCCTTTGGCCTATTTGGCTCATTTAAACAAAACCAGCTTGTAAAAAGTTCCAAAACATTTGATCACTCTTTTGTTCAAATAGAGCCAAGTTTGCAATTTTCTTCTGTTCCTTTTTCTCTCCTGAGCTCTAAGGACAATTCGATGCTTTACTATTTAGGCATTGGAATGAATGGAGATCTTAGCAATTTTAAGCAAGACCATCTAGAAGAGAAACAATATATAAGAAACGCCGCTCGACTTAATGCCAATCCCTTTATTGATGTCGGTTTATTTCGCAATCAATATTTCACGCTTAAGACCCAGGCGAAAATGGATTATCAGCGCTACCAATTCCCCTATGAAACCAGTGACAAGAGCTTTATCAAAAAAGGAATTGTTTATAAAACGGAATTAACTTCAATTATTGAAAAATTTTTCGGTATGGCCTTCAGGGAAGAAATAAATTCTGATCGGTTGGATTTAAAGAGTCTCTCGCATCCTGCGCAAGCAAACGAAGGCGGAGGGCCGTTAGTTGGCCAGCTTCCCAAATTTCAAGCAGGTTTATCACAAGATAAATTTGAGATTGTGCATGATAGCTATCGCCATACGCAAGAATTTAAAATCAATCATTACTATATTTCCAATCAGACAACCAAGGGTAGCGATAAGTTTTTAAACCAAATAAGAACACCCAATGGAAGCCCTAATAGCAATGGAATTTTTGATTATAAAGATATCATTCGAGGCAAGGAGAATCAGCTCAATTATCGAGAATCTAGAACTGGACTCCCGACCAGCAATACTGTCGAGTTTCAATGGAATCATTCTTTTGTTCGCAAAAGACCAAGTGCCGTTGATATTTTTGAAGATGAAAAATATTTGCGAAACAATTTTAGCTACGCCGAGGTTGCCTATTTTAGAATCAGCCAAGGCATCGATTATAATGTCAAAGTCGATAATTTTCAGGAGCGACTGACACGTCTTGCTCTTTCAACCGGATTGAATGCCAATAAATTCTCCACTTCTCTCAGCGAATATTATTATCATCAGAACAATAACCACGTGACTAGTCTTGCTTTTAATCGCAGCTTTGATTCGTGGAGTGTGAGCCTGAATTTTACCTACGACAGCTTTACCTTACCCATCAATAAGTACCTCACTGCGTCATTGAATTTTAAGCCTATAGATCTGGCCTCATTTCAGCTCATATATGATTACGATCTGGCGCAACAGCTAAACACTCGCACGGTATATAATATCGCCTATCTACCTAGCAACAAGTGTTGGCAACTTTACTTTAACTATGAGACGACTCAGGTACAAAGACGTTACAGTTTTAACATTCTGGTTAATTTTAACGAAAATACTTTTACTTCCGTTTCAGGAATGTAGTAATTCTTATACCGACCTGATGCAAAGGTGAGTGTTTGTTACCGATATATTTTATCGATTTTGAAGATAGTTTTTCTTATAATATTTTGGCCCAAGCTGAGAAGGTTTTGGCGCGTCCTGTGCAACTTATTTCCTACAAGAACTTACATGAAATTGAAATTGGCACCAATTTAAAGGGCATTTTTATTTTTGGCCCAGGCCCTGGCCACCCCGCTGATTACCCTAGTGTCCGTTCTTTGCTAGATAAAATTTGCCAATCTTCCCAGGCCTTTTTTATGGGAATTTGCCTTGGACATCAAATTTTTTGGCATGCTCAGGGTTACCAGGTTTCTCGCTCGAAGTTCCCCAGACATGGCGTTGCTACTGATTTAGTTATTCCGAACTGGCATATTTTTCCCACAACTATTCAGGGCACGACTACAAAAGTGCAAAGGTACAATTCTTTAGCAGTTAAAAATCGTCTCGGGAGCGTACATCTTTGCCCTGCTAAGACGTTATGGCTCAATGGTGAGCTCGAGATGTCGCTGGGAGAGCGTTTTATTACCTATCAATTTCATCCAGAATCGGTAGGAACATCTTTGCCCGCGTTATTTTTTCAAGCAATTTTGATACTTTTAAAGGATGAACGGGCCCTATTTAAATCGAATAGATGGAATTTACGACCAAAAAACACTGAAGCAACTGCTTGATTATGGCGTCGAGCATTTCTCCTTTGATTTTCGTCCGCGTAGTTTTAATTTCATTCCGCAATATGTTTTTGCTCAATTTTTAGAGCAGTTAAACTTAACTGCAGCGCTTAAAATTTATATGCATTTCGCTGGAGATAGTGAGTTTCTGGTAAAAAAATTTTTAAGTGATGCTAAAGATTCTTTGGCGCTTTCTCCTTACCGTCCGCCACCTGAACTTGTTTTAGAATTCTCTGATACTCAGAGTGCAAGTTACTATGACCATTTTGAACTTCCATATTTTTGGCATTTGCGGCCATTTATGAAGTTTGAAGATTTTTTGACTGGCAAGAATCTTCAAGGCGTAATTTTATCAATGTCTCATTTGGTGGAATTGGAGCGCAAGCAGCGGCTAGAAGAATTTATTGCCAAGTTTTTACAGGTAAAAGTTCAAAGACCAAAACTTGAAGTCATTCTATCTATGGATTTTGCCCAAGAATTGAAGCAGGAACTGGTCGAGTATTTGGATATTAATATTGTTTCATTTTCTCTCGATCGTTCATGTGAAATCTCCTATCGCCGTCCCAATATTCCACGCATTATTGAGGGACTAAATAAGTCCTAAATGCTGCCATTTTAATTCGGAACGTTCTGCCCCCAAAAGACACGATATCGCGTCGCATGATATAATATTTAGTACTATCAATACCTTTTGGGAGAAGGCATGAGGATATTGCTGACTAACGACGATGGAGTCCATGCCGATGGCATCAGAGTTTTGTATGAATGCTTAAATCAAATTGCTGAAGTGACAATCGTTGCGCCACTTGAAGAGAAATCTACTACCGGGCATACCCTGACTCTCAACCAGCCTCTGCGCGTGCAACAAATCGAGCAAAATATTTTTGGCTGTAGTGGTTTTCCCGCAGATTGTATTTTAATGGCCTTAGGTTGTCTACAAACTGAATCACCTCCCGATTTGATAGTCAGTGGGATCAACCGCGGCGCCAATTTGGCCCAAGATATTTATTACAGTGGAACGGTGGCAGGTGCGAGAGAGGGGGCATTTCATGGCATTCCTGCCATTGCTGTTAGCACTGTTACCGATGTGCTTAATCAAGATCAGCCAATCTACTACTTCACTGCCGGCCTTTTTATAAGAGAATTTATTACTCATGGTCTGCATAACTTTATTCCTCCTATGGGAGTCGTCAATGTCAACGTTCCCAATCTGGAAAAAGAAAAAATCCATGGTGTTACCTTGGCCAATTTAGGCTTTCGCAATTACTCGGAAGATATTGAAAAGCGCATTGATTGTCGCAATCGTCCCTATTATTGGATCGGCGGAAATTATCGTGGTGATCGCGATATTCAAGGTTCTGATTGCGAAATTGTATCTAAAGGAAATATCTCTGTTGGTCTGTTAAATCTTCTGCATAGAACTGGCTTTGATGAAACAAAATTTAAGCAGCAGGTAGGGGAGTTTGTATTCAAGTGAAGATGCCGATGCCTCTTATCGCGATATTTTTTTTACTGATGACGGGATTTTTTTCCAGTTGTGCCACGACCGAAAGTGGCAAGTATGTGCAGCTTAAACAAGGTGAAACTTTGGAGCTTGTGAGTAAGCGCTACAAGGTCCCCGTTTGGAAAATTCGTGAAAGTAATGAAGGCAAGTCATTAAGCTCGGGCAATTGGATTTTTATCCCCATGGATGCAGGATTTATTGGGCGCAATTTTGAAAATTCACACTCCCTAACGCGAGAGAGCCAGGCCTATCGCCAGCATCTTGGTAAGAGATTGCTCTGGCCTATTCCAAGTTCCAAACGTGTCACCTCATACTATGGCAAACGCTGGGGAAAAAAACATGAGGGCATAGATATCGCGGCAAAAATGGGGGCACATATTTTGGCAATTGATGATGGCGTCGTGATCTACACTGGTAAGGGATTAGGCGGATATGGCAATCTCACCGTTTTATCTCACCACAACGGGCTCTTTTCAGTCTACGCTCATCAAAAGAAATGCTTTATTCAGAAGGGGCAAAAGATTCATCGCGGGCAAGTCATTGGTCAGGTTGGCCAAACAGGTAGGGCAACAGGGCCGCATTTACATTTTGAGCTGAGACGAGAAAGCAGGGCGCTAGATCCCTTGCAATATATGGCACTTAAATAATTTACTTATTAGTAACCAGTCTTTCCATCATACTCAAATACATTTTTGCAGTGTTGACGGCATCTTCCATGGCAGTGTGGGCCACGTCTCCCATGCCTAAATAGCGCATTAGTCCTGAGCCGCTGACACAATCACTGGGCAGAATTTTTATATCAGTCAAGGCCCTGGAAACTCCGGATAAGTCGAGTACTTGGTGATGAAAATGCTGACGTAAAAATGTCCAGCCTAAGTCTCTATTTAAAAAAGGTAGATCGATGGCGTTGAGGGATTTTCCAAACAATACAATTTTATTTTTTTCATCCTTGTTAAAATACTCGATGACTTCGTCGCAAATAACATAGGCTTCCATCGCGGCCTTAAACTTTGACAGGCTTATTCCCTCTTGGTTCGCCTTGCGAATTAATTTCTCATTGTGGTTTGCTACCCAGGGATCAAGTCTTGGTAACAGAGTCTCATAGGGTGGGCACTGGACATAGAAATGCCGGGCCAAAGAATGTTCAAAGTCCTTCCGCTCAGTACAAAATGGAATCATCGCAAATTCAATAATTAAATCATCTTGGTTAAGTCCTGTGGACTCGATATCAATAGAAAGGTATCGCATGAGTTCCCCTTAGAAAAATCTATTCAAGACTTAGAGCGAGTGGACAGTGGTCGCTCACTTCATTGTAGCTTACGCCGAGTTCATCGGAAGAAACGTTGCCACACTGGGCTTTTTGACAATGGGCATGGACTTTGACGGTATGTGATTTGAAGCTATCAAACATTTCTTGTGTCAGTATGACATGGTCTAAGATTGAAGAGTACTCGATACCGTCGTCAACCCCGCCCCACCAGTAGGCGGTACAATTAATCTCTGGAGAAAAGTCCACCAGATGATTTTGATCAAGGAAACTAATGAAACGAGCATAGTTTTGATTGCGGAGAACATAGTCGGTAGTGTTAAAATCGCCCATAACAACCACTCGTTCATGACCTTGTGTGCGCAATTCTTTGATGAGAGTGCCTATGATTTGATATTGCCGAAAGCGCACATCGGCATTTGCCTGTCTGCCACCTGCCTTAAGGTGAACGGCGACGGCAGTAAACTCAATTTTCTTTTCATTGTCATAAAAATGTCCGATGGCCGCAGGTCTTAGTCCCTTACCACAGGCGCCACCATTGGCCACTCTATCTTCTTCAATAAATTTTTGCAGAACCAATTTATCTCGCTTGTATAAAAAACCCAGCCGCTGTTTTCCGGCCCCGCCACAGTCAGTGAGTTTAAAAGTATACTCAGGTAGATTTTGCGCCACAAAATTTTCAAATTCAGGCACATTCACAATCTCTTCAACCGCCATAAGCTCAGCATTTAATGAAAGGAGAATGTCTTTTAGGGCCGGTTTATTTGTTCTGACTTGAGATCTTGGATCGGCATCAAAGTTGCGAATATTGTAGGTGGCAAAGTCTAAGGCCTGCACCGCCGAAGAAGAGACCATCAATCCAAGGAACATTAAGTAGCAGGTGTTTTTCATGCTTTTCATAGACATTGGTTTCACCTTATTAGGGCCTATTAAACCCTCAACAAACTCTATTATCTTAAACTTAAGTTTATTATTAGTTTTACTTTAAAAAAGGCCCACGCTTTTGGCAACATTTTTTCTATGCTTAAATTATGAAGGGCCACCTACAGATAATCAACAGTAATTTCTATGAGTTTTTGGTTAGGATATAACTCATGTAAAAGTTCCTGCATGGTTATTTGGCATGACATAAGTTCTTGATTTATGATGCATTTTTGGCAAACGCCTTGGCCTTGGCAGCTTGATGCAATAGGTATATCAGCAGACTGCATTATTTTTAACAAAGTTAATTTTTTGTCCCCCTCTGGAACGTTAATTTGCGCCACAACTCGGCCAGAGGCCTTCCCCCTGATTATCAGGGCAATATGCTTATTTGGGGATTTCATTCTCGGCAGCTCACCTGGGTAAGAGAGCGAGAATCGCTTATGAGTCCTGTTTCGCTACCTTTTTGGCCAATCATGGCAGTCACTTGCCCCAGTCCTTCCACGTTATAAAGAGGAAATTGCATGGCCTGAATATTATCTAGGGAGTCTTGTTCAGAGCGGTGTCCTTCATACAACATGCGTGGAGGATTGATTAAGAAGAGATGACGGGGAAAATTGAGATACTCTGTAAGCTCGATAACACTCTTGGAGCGAAAGATTCCCATCTCGATTAAGTTGTTTAAATGTTGGCCTGGATCTCGCCCCTCAGACGAAAAAAGAGTGAGGTCTAGCCCGCTGCTTTCATTTTTGATCATGCAGATAGATAACGGTCGCGCCTGATTTTGTCCTGCCAGTAGGAAAGTATCCTCAAACGGAGTTGGGAACTCAGTGCGAAAGCTTGCCATGGCAAGAATCCAATGACCTTGGGACCTAATGCCAAAAACAGGGGCCTCGCGGGCCCGACTTGAAATAACGTAGATACCGTTTTGGTAGAGGCCTAAATCAAAATTGCAGTGAATTTGAATCTTTTCGTTGGCCTCATGTTTTTTCGGTTGAGAGGAAAAAAGAAAATTTTCTTGTATGATATCGCTTGCAAAATGAGATTTATGCCGGTGGTAATTTTGGATAATTTTTTTAAACGGAAGCTTGGGCAGGCCCTCATTGACAGTCGCCAGTTGGTCTCCTTTAAAAAAGCTTTGTCCAAATACCGAATTACTCTTGAGTTCACTCTCATTATTTTTTAAAAACTCGGCCAAGCGAGGACCAATTCGCACTGGAAATGGATAAAGTGCTTCAAAAATACTGACTAATTCTAACGCGCTTCTTGACGCCTTGTTGGCCTTCAATAGATTCTCAAGCCCAAATAAATAGGACTCGGGTGAAGGGGGGCCCGGCTTGGAGGGCTTCTCTTTCTTTAAATGTTCTGTCGCCTTTTCTTTTTGCAAGCGTGGCGGGGGTTCCGTTTTCTTGATAGTAAAAAGAGTATACTTGTTGCCAGTACCTAGATTATGAGTCAAATAAAGATCGGAAAAGGGAGTCACCTTATCAGGCCTGGCATTTAACATCGCCAGGCCTAAAAGAAAAAATTTTTCTTGTATATTGAGTCGGTATTTTTTTTGAGCCAGTTGCAAAAACTCTAAAAAATTCTCATTAAATTTTTTGGTCGGGCCTAAAATGGAATCTCGATGATCGACTCCAATACAATTATTTAAAGTGGGCGTACGTTTGGGCAGGACTTGGAAGTCTGGTTCTTGCTTGGACAACTCCATCAGGGCGCTACAGGCCGCCAAACTGCATGCAGCCAGTACTAAAAAAACAGTAAAGATGGAAGATCTATTTCTCGCGACCAACGTAGTAAAGCCCCTCTAAAGTTTCATCATCATGATCATGATGAAGACCATGCTCCCCAAGGTCAATAGTCTTTTGCTCTTGTGGTGAACTTATATCGGCATCGGCGGCAAGGCCGGTATGAGATGCGAAGTCAGGTTGATTTTCAGATTGGAACTCGTCCATCAAAATATTGTCTAAATTGAGCTTTTCCGCTTCGTCATTTTTGGCGCGTACAATACAGACAAACCACATGCCAGAATGGCCAGGATGTGGATTGGCCTGGGTTTGGGTCGAGATAATCTCGTAACCGAGGTTAATAAAATGATAAAAGACCTTATCAAATTGTTTCTCCCTATAACCGTGCCGTCTTTCAGGTGGGGAGGGAATATAGAAAGTAAAGCTTTGAATTTTGTACTCTTTCTTAGTGAAGAACCTTTTGATCCGGCTTAGTAAGGACATAGGACCACTTTCTCTCAATTTATTGTTTAATGGCATATGCTATTTCTCAACTTTTAATTTAGTTATGAGGGCCTAAGGAGCACAGTTATAACCAGGCCCAAACCGTTAAAATATCCTAACCCAGGCCTGAAAATTCAGTCAAATAGCGGCGTCTATACCAGGGTACACGCATCACTTGTGTTTCAACATTTATACTGCACAAGGCAAACTTTACCCAAAAAAAATTAACTGTTTTCAATTCAAAAGTTAGATATACTAATATCTGTAGGAGACAGGAAGTCACTTACAATAAGTAGGCAGGATGCCGAAAAGAAAGGGGCCTTTGCAGGGGGCCCCTTTTTTTATGGCGAGATTTAGATTCATGCCATGTTTTGAAACAGGTGTGTGAACTTACTTTGCACATTATCGCAGGTATCACATTTATAAATCCATTGATGTGAGTTGTTGGAGATCTGTATTCTCCAGTCACGAGGAGCAAGATTGGTGTCCAACGCTAAGTTTTTTTAAGTGATGTGTAAGGTTAATCCTTAGCATAGGCAAATACTGGAACTATTTTTGAAGAACTAGTTCCAGTAGATTGAAAAATTCAAAAGATTTGCTTCAAATCCAAAATCAAGGTTACCTTTTTTTATAATACGAATTTCAGGAGAATATGTTACGTGGTCAAACATCATCGTAAATCTCTTACCACTGGCAATAAATACGCCCATTTTTGTTTCAGTGTTGGTTCCGGCGTCTTGAATAGTGTAAATGCCAACTCCCGCCTTGATGAAAACAGATTGTTTAAAATCAGTATCCAGATTGTATGCACCAACTCCTAAAAGATTGATATAAGTATTAGTGTTACCATTTAGTGAAATTGAAGAAATTTCTGCTTCAGCACCGATTTGAAGTCGATCTTCTGAAGTTCCCTGAAGAAAATATAAATATGAAACATTAAGACTCATTTCGGTTGAAGTTTTGCAGCTTTTACATGGCGTGCTTGAGAAAAAACCACCTGAGGTAAAGCTGGTTAAAATCTCATGTGTAAAAAGATTGGTTGAAGGAGATGGAATGCTGGTCGAGGCCACATCATCTACTGAGGCAGTGTCATTAGTTTCTGCCTGATCTGTTTCTTGAGTTGCCGCAAATAAGGAAGAGGTAAATAGTAAAATGGAAATCAAAAATACCGTTTTCATAAGATACTCCAGTGAATTAACTGTATAACTGTTACAAGATAGGTGCGTTAATTACAGTCACGAGTTCTGATTACGATTGTCAGTAGAGTGAGTGATTGCAGAATCAACTATGATTAGCTCTTTACCCAATATATAAATGCCCGCATTTGAGCGCCACAAACGAACTGGAGCACTAAATAAGAATAATTTTTCAATAACAAAAAATATCAAAAAATTCTTCTGGCAGTGTCTTTTCTCTACGACGATTAGCTTTTTCATGTTTTTTGTTAGAAAATGCCTTGATTACAGTGGGTTACTTCATCTTGTTGATTATTGAAGATTGAATATGTCCGCATGTGTCCAGTGAAATCATAGCCTCTTCATGTCAAAATGGAAGCATCTAAGAAAAGAGGAAGGAGGGGGACATGAAATTATTAATTGTCGCAATATTAGTTCTCATGAGCGCGCAGTTATTTGCAGGCCTTCCGCAATCTTTTAGGTGCAGAGGTGACGTCACTATATTAATTAAATCGCCAAAAAAAGGCGGTAATCGCTATTATTTTGGACTTGAGTGTTTACAGCGAGTCGCCGGCGTATGCCAGAGGATGCAATTTTTTGATGCCTATGAAGGAGAGTTTGGTGATGGTCCGGCACTGCTTGAATACGATCGTCTCGGTCACGTCTTTTCGATGGCACAAGTTAAGGAGATGGCCAAGTCATTTAAAAATCCAGGAAGCTGGTACTACAATAAAGTTCGAAAAGTTCACGCTGCCGGTAATCTGGTAAAATGCAAATGCCGTGATCTGCCTGAAGACAAACAGTATTGCGCTCTACCCTTAGCAGTCATCGATATCTTAACCGCGCCAGTTCAGTTACTTATTTACGCTATTGTGACTGAGAAATTGGCAAGAAAGTTGCGCGGTGTACGCAAAGTTTTAGAGACGTTTATTAGCAAAAACCAAACTTCTGGCGGAAGTGCGTTTAAGAGTGACAAAAAATTTAAGTTGATCAGGGAAGAGTTGATCGAAAGATCCGATCCTGATGTTATTTTGTACCGCTAAATAGTGCTTCATTGCCTAGATTTTTCATTTCAACTCCCGGCGCGAGCTTTTCAATGATAAAGCGCTTGCCGTTTGGCCTAAAAATTCCCAGATCAGTGACAACCAGGTCAACGACGTTGGCGCCGGTTAAAGGTAGCACGCACTGGCCAACCAGCTTTGATTCACCTTTTTTATTTTGATGGGTCATCATGATGATGACATTTTTGCTGCCGTTGACTAAATCCATGGCGCCGCCCATGCCGGTGATTTTTTGTCCCGGAATCATCCAATTGGCGAGGTTGCGCTGACAATCCACTTCCATGCCACCGAGGACTGAATGGTCAATGTGACCGCCGCGAATCATGCCAAAGCTCAGGGCGCTATCAAAAAAACTGGCGCCTGGTCGGATGGATATGGTTTCTTTGCCGGCGTTGATTAGAGTCGGGCTAAGAGTTTCTTGTGAAGGCCTGCCAGAGACGCCCAGCACGCCATTTTCACTATGCACCATGACCTCGAGAGTAGGAGGCAGGAGCTCGGCCACCACTGTCGGCATGCCAATACCTAAATTAATAGACTGGCCGTCTTTGAAATAACTGATGACTTCTAAGGCCATTTGCTCTTTTGTCCAGCTCACTTGGCCTCCTTGCTTAGAATCAAAAACTCAATGTCATTTTTATAATTTGCTCCCTGAAAAATTTTTTGGACAAAAATACCAGGCAGGTGAATGTCTTCAGGAGGGAGTGAGCCTATAGGTAAAAGTTCTTCAACTTCGACAACGGTTGTTTTCGCCGCCATGGCCATAAGCGGGGAGAAATTGCGGGCGGTTTCTTTAAACCACAGGTTGCCGTAATGATCGCCTTTTTGCGCTTTGATAATGGCAAAGTCTGCAGTCAAGGCGGTTTCCATTATGCAGGGTTTATCAAACTCACGTACTTCTTTACCTTCCGCCACCAGGGTGCCGTGACCAGTAGGGGTAAAAAAAGCGCGGATGCCCATGCCTCCTGCTCTGATTCTTTCGGCGAAGGTGCCCTGGGGCGAAAGTTCAACTTCTACCTCTTTGGCAAAAATTTGCTTTTCAAGATCAGGGTTGCCCCCGACGTAACTGCAAATCGCGCGCTTGATTTTTTTTTGGATGAGGATTTTCACTAGGCCGCGACCTGAATTTCCGATGTTATTTGAAATGACAGTCAGGTCTTTAATGTCCATCTGTTCAAGGGCATCAATACAATTTTCAGCGATGCCGCACAAACCAAAACCACCGCTCATCAAGATCATGCCAGACTTTATACCTGTCAGTGCCTGCTCGGCATTTTTACAGACTTTGCTCAGTCCCATAGGGGTTCCTTATTTTTAAAGCAAGGCCCTTTGGAAGGCCTTCATGCCAGTCGATAATTCATCAAGTCCGTAGGTCAAAGCCGGTGCTAAAATTGCCATGTTCTCTTTGGCAATCAAGTACAGGCCATGCTCAAGAAATTTAGCGTAGCTCAATTTGGGATGCTTGGGACCGGTGTGCAATTCAACCGCCGCCAGCATGCCGATGCAGCGTACTTCTTTGACGTGAGGATTTTCTTCAATTTCATTAAGATGGCCGGCAAATTTTATTTGCAGCGCTTTCAGTTTATTTTGAAAATCATTAGACTCACAACACTCTAAGACACCATTTAAGGCGGCCAGCCCTACGGGGTGAGCGTAATTTGTTAGTCCACAACTAAGAACTTTATCATCGTAGTATTGGGCAATTTGCTCGTTCATCCAGATGGCGCCAAATGGGATCATGCCGCCAGAAATGGCCTTGGCCATGCAAACAATATGCGGGTTGACAGGGAAATGCATGAAGCCAAAAGGTCTGCCAGTGCGATAAAAGCCGCATACAACTTCATCTAAAATGAGCATGATATTAAATTCATTAGAAAGTTTTTGGATACCCTGCCACCAGCTTGATGGGGGAACATAGACGCCATTGGCACCGGTAATCGTCTCTAAGCAAAAGGCCGCAAAATTCTCAGGTCCGTGCTTGAGAATGATCTCCCGCGTTTGTTCGGCATGGGGATCATCCATGGGTTCTGGTATTCTTATGGTGTGTTGAGATAGGGTGAGGTGTCCTTGGTTGCGCCAATCTCCAGTCAAAGAGAGGGCGCCTAGACTCGCGCCATGATAACTAACTTGTCTTGCCAGGATTAGTGAGCGCCCCGACACTTGGCGAGAAATTTTAATGGCATTTTCAACCGACTCTGCGCCAGAAACAGTATAAAAGATTTTTCCCGTGTGCTTTCCTAATAGTCGCAACAGGCGATCGGTAATACGAACTTTTTGAGGATAGACCGCTTTAGGTGAGGCCATAGGCATAGAGCGAAGTTGTTCTATTATGGAAGATGTTATAATTTGATTTTTATGCCCAAAACTGGCCTGCAAACTAATGCTTGAAAGATCAAATATTCTCCTGCCGTCCTCTAAGATAAATTGATGATCCTTGACTTCACGTACCGGCAGCGTTTCAGCGCCATTTTGTTTAGACCAAGTAAATAAGAAAGGGTATTGCATTGTCGTCTCCGCGCTCTCAGGTGCTAGCTAGGTTGTCCATATTGAAAACACGTTGAGAAAAATTTATATCGTGAACTGGGCAGCCGCGCCAAGTGAACAAGGTTTTACTTTGATAATCATAAGCGCCGCCACCACAAGTACTAGAGGGATCGAGAACACCACTTTGAAAGTGTGAGCAAATGGATTTGGGATAATTTTCATGTGAAGTCAAAAGCCCCAGCAGTTGATAGGCGTTTTCTACCTTTGAAAGATTTTTTTCAAGCAGAGTATAGCGATCAAAGGTGGTGGAGCTAAGGGAAGTATTTTCTTCCACTTCCTTATTTCTTTGTCCTAAACAATGATTAGTGTGAAAAACGAAGGCCTGTGTTTGGCTTGCCTTAACTTGGGAAACACATTCTTTGGCGGTCGGGGAGATTTCATAATGTTGACCACTCGTGCTGTCAGAAATGAGATAATTATGTCCCGAGGTGACTGGAGCTTTCAGCAATCTTTTGCTCATTTCATCTAAAGACTGTGCTTCCAGAGTGCTGCGAACTAAAGCAGGCCAAATCAATCCGGCCTTGGCATTTTTGGTATTGATGTTATTGACACCAATAAAAAGCCCCTTTGAAGTCAGGCCCATAAGCCCTAGGCATCCAACTAAAGAAAGAATGATGGTCTGAGAATGATTTTTATTTGAGGGGAGAGCGATAGTGCATAAATAATTTTTGGCACTGCTATGCATATCCCATGTCTGCCCTACTATCGCGCGATTTTCTTTTTTAAGAAAAACCGTTGAGCAACCTTCATCAGGCAAGATAATATCTCGGAAATCTGTGTAGTTGTTGAGGATGACAATGTCTTCAAGCGAGACGCCAGCACCATTAGCAATGCCTTCTA
>Ga0210057_1004804_pt1 | contig 17701 bp, 21 predicted proteins | sample CryGeyCG2114_010_2_FD_183968 | JGI IMG/M metagenome (GOLD analysis project Ga0210057, IMG submission 183968) | Groundwater microbial communities from aquifer - Crystal Geyser CG10_big_fil_rev_8/21/14_0.10 (SPAdes) (version 2) | ecosystem: Environmental > Aquatic > Deep subsurface > Groundwater ...
CCCAGAGCTGCAAAAACTCATCGGCTTTACCAAGCTCCTCCCGAATCTGTGCTCCGGTCATTCGTCTTGGTAACGATTTTGAAAGCATCTCAGTCCTCCTTTTGACGCATAAAAATAGCATGAACTAACCCGCGAGTCAATGACGTCCGCCATCCATAGAATAGCCGAGCAGACTATTTCTCGGTATACTAATTTATATGAAGTTAACAAACGATAGCTATATTATATCTATTGGTACAAAAAATTTTACCGAAAAATATTTCCGAGACAAAGACGGCTGGGTTAAAATTTCTGCAAAAGGAAATAAGTTTCGGATGACAGCGGAACAATTCCTCAATCATCTACTACCAGCTATAGCTGGTGTAAAATCAGGGCTGACTTGGAAGGTTGAATATAAACGAAGGAAATGACATCTTAAATCAGCAATCATCTTATTTAGAATAGTTCTAACGTCGCCCCGTCCTCCCGCAAAACAAAAAACCGTCAGCCGAGGCTGACGGTTTTTATTTTCATTGACCATTAAAGACTTCCTATTAATCTACCCCTCTTCATCAAGCCATCTCAAAGTAAAGAGAATTTGAAAATAGTTTGTTTCCTCAACAGCGTCTAGTGAATAATCAAATGCCGGAGTTGTTTTCATTATATAATACCGATCTCCTCGCTGACTTACATAGACACGTGTCGAGCGATGATCATCTTCCTCTCCTGGATTTTGGTTTTCAAAAAAATATTTTTTCCATACGGTACCTGAATAACCGTCATAGTTTGGCCATTTACCTGAACTCAAAACCTCTACTCTATTTAAATCCTCGGTGACTTCTACAGACACATCCCAATTCTTGTCTTGATTATACAAGCGGAACCGATTCTCACTCTCATCAATAGACCAATCTGGCGGGTAGCTAAGTGCTAACCCTAAGTCTGCGTTCTCGTATTTGAGCCAAGTGTATCTGATAATGTACTGTTCCGGCTCGGTGAAATAAATTGTTTTAATTAGGTTATCTACTTTTTGCTTTTCCCCAGAGGTGTATATAAAAAGTGTCATACCCTGAAAAGGGATATAGAATTCTCTATAATAAGAACCTGAATGACCGTGAAGTTTCTCAACCGCTGTACCCTCTTTCCCTCCAATGACTACTTTGCTAACTCTAATTTCCCCGTCCCTACCCAGCCTCCAACGCGAGTCTTTAATCATGTCCTCATAAACTTCAGGTCGAAACTTAAAATCCAAGGAATAATATTCCTCAACCACAGGATTGCCAAAATCATCTTCCTCTGTGTGAACTCCAAGCTGAGCAAAGAATTCGCCTGGATAGACTATAGAGGGCTTAAAAACTTTAAACCCCAATCCCAATGAGGCGTTATAATAGTCATCCCAATCTGAAGTGTCTAGGTCGGGTTCAAATTGATACTCTTCTGACGGTTCGGGAAGGCTAGGTATATCGGCAGAAGTATCATAAATGACATCTTGCTCCTGGCCTTCAATATTTTCAAATACAAAAAGACCGGCAATAAAGAGTACTGCTGCCATAACTAATATCAAGATAGCTGGTTTATTTTTATACCTGTCCTCTGTTGAGCTTGTTTCTTTCTCCATAGTATTTTATTGAACTTCGAAGTAACGAAAACTAGAATAACAGTCACCAATACCTCTATCACCTTCTATCATAATCGGTGATGTTAATTTCATTTTAACCGTATTCTCTGGGGTACTAGAAATTAATTTTTGAAGATCACTCCCAGATATAACATTATTGTAAGTTTCGTCATCTCCGTAATTATCTGAATAGATTCTATTCGACTCAGATTCATAACAGCCTAATCCCACAGTATTCGGTCCAGACCAGGGTGGAGAGTTGTGTGGTTGTTTCGGTAGATAGTCATAAATCTGATCATTGTCTGATCCTGTAATGATTAGTCGTGCTATCTCAACATAACACTCCTCGGTTGCAAAACCACAAGGTTTACTGACAATCTCAATATAGCCCTCTAGCGTTAGAGTACCGTACCACCAAAACGTGTCAGAATAATGAAATGGTGTTTTTTGCTCTTGTTCACGATAATCCCAGGCTCCACCGTCGCGAATCTCTCCAGTACTCTTGTCGTAAACAAAATGATACCCCACTTCCTCGGGACTTTTAGTCTGCCCTACACAGCCATCATCGTCCTCAAAAGTAAATTTTGTGTACCTCAAAATCTGCTGGTTTGAGAGTAGATAATTTGTGATTTCATATTGAGTGTTGGGATCATTTAAAACGGATATCCTCTCACTAGTCTCTAAATTTTCTATAACCACCACACCAGAGTTACTATGCAATATCGGAGCATAGTCACAATAAATCGGTCCGCCGGGTTTCTCTATGGGGTAAATAACATACTCATTTCCCGGCACTATTACATAATTCCTGTCAGTACGAACCAAATCATTAATTGAACCATCGACAGGATCAATGGTTGATAATTGAAATTCAGTAAACCAATTAGCATCGCAGAAAAGATTATCAACCACTAAAATAATTTTCTTATCGTTTTTCGTCCAAGCTTGCGGAACCTTGAAAGGATAACACCCTCCCGCCTGAGCCTCATTAATGAAAGCAGGTCTATTCTTTGTACTTACTGATCTTGAATCTTTAAAAATTGTAACCTCCTTTCCAGTAAGTACATTTTTTACCTTTATCTTGTATTCCCAACTACAGCTTCTTTCCGACCCACTTAAAAATACACACTCTGTTATCTCAGCGTAAACAACTCTGTCTTTTTGCTGGGACAAAATTGAGGTTAGGATAAAAAATCCTTGATCCGCTTTAAGATCTGGGTCCTCAATCCTGAGGCTCACATCTGAACCCTTAACTAATTTCTGATAAGCATTATTAATGGATTCCTCTGGCGGAGAACTGCCATCATTCGTTGCGGATCCTTTCTGGGTGATTAAATACTCTTGAGAATCCGGCTTGTGAAGTTGACTGTACAAAGCCACAGCTAAAACGACTAAGATTAATAAAAAACAACCCAAAAAGATAAAGTCTTTTACATCACGACCCTTTTTAGGTTGTTGTTCCGATTTTACCTGTTCTTCCATATCCAACTAATCTAAAACTTGCCTTTATTGAACTTCGAAGTAACGAAAGTGAGAATAACAATCAGGGGCCCCTCGACCGGATGTGTATATTGGTTTTGTTAATTTGAGTCTTACTGGATTTTCCTGACTACTAGGCATTAATTTTGAAAAATCTTCTCCCTCAATTACATTCTCATAATATTCGTCATTGCCGTCATTACCGGAGTGGATTTTCTGCTGATCCTTCTCGTAACACCCTAATCCTATTTTACCAGTTCCCGCATAAGCATTGCCATTTTGACTTGGCAGAAAATCATATATAGCATCTTCATCTGTGTCCTCAACAACAAAAAATGCATATTCTACAAAACAGGCTTCCTCAGTAAAACCACACCTGCGATTCACTATATCAATATAGCCGGTTACGGTTAATGTCCCATACCAGCCCCAAGTATCATCTTTATGAAAAGAAGAATTTTTATAATCAGGAAGCTTGTTTTTATCAGGCTCGTTCCACCCTAATATTCTAATCTCCCCTTCATCTTCTGGACTGTACCAGATTTCATTTCTCGTCCTATCGTATATTCCGATTTTTGATCTTGTGTTTTCCCAGGAATATAGAGGGCAGCCGTTCTTGCCTCTATTTACACTATTACATTCTGGATTTACAGGATACGAATCAACAAAAGCTACGAGGTTGTCAGGAGTGGCGTCGTAGAAATTTGCATCCCAGGGTAACGTAGAACCAGAACCACTAGTGTTATCTGTGAACACTTTATAAGAAGTTGCGTCCTGCAAATCGACAATAATCATTCTATCTTGAAATCCTAAGACTACCGAATTCTCATTATCGGTCCATCTCATTGAGTATAAACCTCGAAACTTCTGCTGATCGAAGAAAGTAGTTAAATCCACAGAAGCTTGAACTGTATTTATATCCTCCAGATACACCATCCGACCTGTGTAGGTTCCCTTGTCTTTATAGACATAGAATGCTTTCTCTAGAGTTGGTGATAGAGTGAAAGCTGAGTAGATAGTGGGGTCACTTCTAGAAACATCTACCAGCTTCTGTTTCTTCCCAGTTTTGAAATCGATCGCAAGCACACTGCCGTACCCAAAACCCTCTCCGTTCATTTGGAAAAAGTACTGCCTGTTTGGATAATCAAAACCTATCAAACTTCCACTGTTGTCATCATCTGCGAGAGCGTTCCAGTAATCTCGCGGTTCGGCTATAGAATGATCTTTGAGGTTATACATATATTCATCTTGATCTACCAACGGTCTACTTCCATCAAAAGCGCTGGGCTCATCATTTTCGTCATAAGTCGAGATCGTCAGTAGTGTCCAATCATCAAGTGAAACAGCATAACCGCTTGTTCTAAGTTCTTGAAACAGAGACCCTTCATCCTTCAAGGGTGGAATTGCTACCTGTGGCTCCTCACCGGTGGAAGTATCCAGATTAAGGATACGACCAGCTTCATCAACTGAAATCACATAGCCCTCCTGGAAATTGATAAATCTCCGAGAGGAATCAAGGAGTTGTTCACTTTTTCCGGTGTTTGGGTCCAATGCAAAAACCCCTCTGAGAATCGAAGAGTAATCCTCATGGTCATGAGCGATATATATCACCTTGCTGTCGATCTGACGAAGTCTCTCTACTATAGATATCTTTGGCTCATTCTGGCTCTGCTCTTGTTCTGTAGTAAGATTGTTTGTCTGCGCCTGATCACTACCCAGTACACTAGAAGACGGGGACAAAAGCCTGTCCTGGATGATTAACCAGGATACTAATATGGAAACAGCTGCGATAACCCACGCCCATAACGGCCCTCGGAAATCTTTGAAAAAGTTTTTATCTAATTTTTCATTTTCCATATCATAAATATATCTTATTATGAAAAAAGCTGCTATGACTCGCAAGATTGGTAAAAACCCCTCTGTATGTTAGACTTGTTCCGTATTTTATAACAACTATTTAAGAATATAATCATGAAGAAATCAATCATTCTTCTCATCATCGCGGCCGGGGCAATACTGTTGTACTGGCAATTTTATAACACAAACCCATCAAATAACACTGGAGACCAGATAATCTTTGATGAGAGCAATTCTCAACTCTATGCAAACTCTGAATATGGTTTTCAATTCCGATACCCGTCCGAATGGACTGATCAGGACAGGCCTTTAGATATCACAAATTTTTTCACCAGAGCAACCGGTGGGGAGGTGCTCTATATGGATATATTAGACGGGTATGGGGCGACTGAAGAAATAGCTCGAAGAGAAATAGAGGCCAACAATTGCCCGGATGACCCGACAAATGGAGATCACATTATCGGTAGCAATTCCGAGGGCACATACTATGTACTGTTCTGTTCAATGATTTCTCCAATATATAACTACGTTTTTAAAACCTCAGACGAGACAGTTATCAACTTGAGTTATCACGACAATTTCATGAGCGACTGGACAGAGGATAAAAAACTGGAAAATCTGAAAGCAATAATAAACACATTGGTAATAGAATAGCGAGGCGTCAGGTGGTAAAAGTTTTTATTTTGAGGGTCGAAGTGTAAGTCTCTGACCGTTTATAAAATATGACTGATAAACAAGCTTTTGAAAAAGTCCGAGATCGCCTAGTAAATGATGCAGGGGAGATAATTCAACTAGTAAAACAAGTACGAAATAGCAAAGATTGGTTGCCTTGGTTTGCCTTGATAAGAATTTTGATGCCTATTGCTGAAGCTATTGGCGATTTAATCTACCAAGATAGCCCATCACAAAACTTGGTGCGTCTTTTTGAAAATGAACTGGTAAAATACAAACCTAATTACAAGAAAGTTGCTGCACTAATTATATTAATTTTTCGCCACTCCCTCGTCCATCAAGACGAAGTCCGTTCCGTTGCTTCTCAGAACAGGACAATAAAATGGATAATGAGTTTTGACCTGCCTTACCAAAAAGATCATATGGAAATAAAGCCGGATCCATCGGATCCATTGGTATATAGAATACAGCTTGATTTAACTCAATTTTATCAAGACCTACTTGATGTCTGTAAAGCCAAAATAAATCAACCAACGACTGGAGCAGGGGCAAGATATGAACAGTGGAGAGAGTTAGATATTGATAAAGAATTAATCCGTAATAAAAATAACAAAATTTTAAATAAAGCGAGGCAGGAATTAGAACTTATTTTTTCGTTCTCCATATCCTAACTATATCTCAAAGTCACAAAAGCTGCTATCTGGGAAGATATTGATGAAAAGGATTCAACGTGGTAGACTTGTTGCGTAAATCATTAGTTATATTTATGGACAACAACACAATGGAGACGTCTCAAAACAAGCCTAAAAGCTCTTTCGGGCTAGTTGTTTTGGTTATAGTTGCAGCAGTGTTAATTGTTACTGCGGCATACATTATTCTGGCAAACAAACAACCAAAGCTCATGAGTTTTCAGATTATCACAGCGAAAGGAACCTACGGCTTTTCTTATCCCTCTGATTGGAGTTATGTTGATGGAGCCTCAGCAAAAACTCTTACTAGAGATAACTGCAAAGTTTCTTTTTTTAACTCAGTTTCTGATGCTAATCTTGGCCCAGACTTTTATCGAGTGAACCAATCAAGCTCGAATCCAGTGGTTGTAAATGGGTTGCTAGCAAAAGAGTTTAATTTTCAGAACGAAAAAGATGGGAATATATCAGTTATAAGAACTGCCCTCACCAACAATGCTTTTATTGTTCAAATGGAGTATTCAAAAACAGATGAGTCTTGTAAAACAGCATACTACGAAATACTGCAGTCATTTGAGCCTTCAAATCTTAATATTGATAAAAGACCGGGAAGACTAACAATAGAAACATCTACTCCGGGCAAAACATTCTCCTTTTCACTTCCTGAGGGGTGGATGCTTGGGATGTCTAAAGACGAACCTGTTCTAGAAAAAGATCAATGTACTATAACCCTGAACCACGAAGGAAGCTCAGAGGGTTCAGGCTCTGCTTTTGTTGAATTGTCCTCAGAACAAATCAGTCTCGATAATCAAACTGCTAAACAGACAATATGGCAAGTGGCCAATGATGAGAATATGCATCAGATTAATACCTACCTTAATGAGACTCGTATCCATTTTGGTCTATACTACCCCGAGTCTGCGACAAGTTGTTTTGATGACTATTTGCAAATTATAAAAAGTGTTGAATAAAAAACACCAGCCCCACGAGGGGCTGGTTTTAAATTCGTCTCGATTTGTCGCTAGTGAGTCACGGTGAGACCCATCTTGTTGGAGACCCGGCCATCCTTGTTACGAACGACAATCCAGTAGCTTCCAGCATCTTTGATTTCGATGTCGAAAGTAATCTGGGTGTCACTCGACCCCGTCTTAATTGCTCCCATCCCCACGTAGGAACCATCAGAGGCCCTAGCCACAAAGACCTGAGCGTCGTTGTTAGGGTCACTATCGAGGTTGTAGTCGAAGTTGCTCCCCGTTAACGTCACTGTGAAGGTGTTATTGGCGTGTTTACCCTTGTTCAACTTGTAGGTTGAGGGGGACATTGAATCGACGTAAGGGTTCTTAAGGCTTTGGTTTTGGATGAAGTACAACGGGCTGTAAGTGAATCTTTCCACTTCATGCTCGGTGTCAAGCACGTCCACATTTGCTGGAAACCAAGGTATTGGATTCACGGGGCTAACCTCCAGAGAATTCACGGTGTCTCTAGTGACCTGGAAATGCACGTGGCAACCTGTTGAACTCCCGGACCAAGACCAGGGTTCAACATCGTAGCATGTAGCATTTTCCTTATCCCACCAAAGTGGCTTACAACCACCACTTGTACCTATGATCTGACCCTTGGAGACTGGTAGACCCTGACTAGGGTCTGTCAGTGTCGTCCAGCTAGTCAGCAGGACGGGATCAATTGCTTTAAGGTGTGCTGCGAAGGAGTATACGGGTTCACTCGTTTCCAGGCCGTCGTGGCGAATGACCACAAGACCACCCCACCCTCCATTACAACCACCGGACATATTGGACGCACTCCCCCAAGTGCCTGGATAAATTCTGCCGTTAGCCACGGCTCTTACCGGCACCCCAACAGGTTTTCCATCCGGATTACCAGGATCATTGACTACAGACCCCGCACGAATGTCTACTGCCGGATGTTTTCCAAAACCCTCGCCCTCTCCGCCAACAACCGCTGGGTGATAGTTGTCACGGTACAAGACCGAAAACTCATTTTGACCATCTGAATCAGGGTCATAGTCTACCCCATTGTAATCAGGAAGACCACTTATTGGCTTGACAAAAGTGGGAGGCCCTTCGAAAGCATATAGCTTTCCGTCGTACCAGTTAGCGTTTGTCCCCCAACTCCCGAAATAGAGCTTGCCTGTACCGTCCATTGCACCTGCGGACATATACCGAGGCTCTGCCGTGGTGTAGTAGTCAAGGACGGTACCTAAGCCTTGCGAAGATAGGGCAATCACCTTAGTGCTACTACTGCCGTAGACGCTAAAGTAAATCGTACCGTCCAAACCCACTATTCTCGACGAGGGGAAATCTCCGCTCGAGAAGTAGTGGTCGAGCAGGACGTTGACTAGGTCTGGACTGTAACCTTTTAGGTGATAGTCGGTGGTGGCAAACACAATCGTATCGTCCTGGCCGACCGCCAACTGCAACCCGTCGGTGTCCAGGAGCTCGGCACGTTCAGTTGGCACACAATCGATCCATCGTCTGGATTCAAAGCCAGCAGCGTATAGTTGTTCGGGGTCTGCTGAAACCAACGAGCAGTGTATACGAGACCGTTCGATGCGATCACTGGCGAGGTGAACAAGCTAAGATTGCTTGAGCTTCCACTGTAGTCTTTCGACCATTTTGGCGAACAGTTAGAAGTGTAGGCGCTGAAGCCGCCATCGTAACTCCCAAAGACATCGTGACCTCCCGGAACGTAGATAGATCCGTCATCGCCTATAACAGGAATCTTGTACGCGTCGATGTTCGAGATGGTGCATTTGGGCGACTTGTCGGCGTTGATCACCTGGATTCCATCTGGAAATCCGTTGATGTAGACAGCGTCGAAGGTATCGACGACTAATGACGATGAGGGTGTCCCCACTCCCAGAGCATACGGTGTTGCCCATTTCGCGCTGCCGTTTGGGTTGTACGCGTACAACAAGCCCTCCTGTGCAAGAGGTCTGTCCCATACGACGTAGAGAGTGCCGTCGCTGGCAATCGCTGGTGCACTCCTGATCTCGTCCGACGTGTTTGGCGGTGATATAGGCCAGTTCCCTCCAGTGATTTCGCTGCCGTTGGAGTCGAACTTGTGGATCTGGTAGATAGACCCGCTGCCGACTGTGACTAGGTATACCTCGTTGTTAGGGCCGATTACTGGGGAGTACATTGCGTTCGCCCCCAGTGAAATGATCTGCGGATTGTCGAGTGCAGTGTTGAGTTCTGTGTTGCCGCTGACGGCGCTCCTTGCGGTGTGTTTTGCGTCGTGACCGTGCATTGGCCACGGCGGCGTCTGTGCGACCAGCAAGGCTGGCAGCAAGAAGAGAGCGACGCAGTAGAGCATCGCAGATAGAGTCGAAACTCGTTTCTGATTCATTTTTTCCTCCTAGGGGATCTGAAGACGCAGCTGAGTGCTACATCAAGACATTATAGTACAAAACCGCCCATCAAAAAACCGCCCCGGGGCGGATTTTATTTACAACCTCTCCCTACCCTCTCCATCACTTGGAGAGATGGGGGCATTGACCATTAAAGAGTGACCACAGCCGCTCGTGAGCAGCTGGGTAAGCTGGAAATCCATGCGTGTCCTGACAAACTCAAGAGTACGCTGGATTAATATTGACTACTGAATAGTGACAGGAATCCTGATTCCGTTTTACCCTAGTAAAAACTGAGGGTAAGACGACCATAATTGTCTTAGAACCGAACCGGTTGGCTAATTTCACTCGAGGTGAATTGGCCTATATAGTCGAATCTAAGTCAACTAAGGATAACTCCTTAGAAAGGAGGTGATATCCTTTTTGAAAATATTAATTTTTTATAAGATTTTGTTCTATCTTTTCTTTTAAATTTTTAGGTTCATATTTCTGTTTCGTGTCATAAAAGTATACTAACAGAAACCCAAGAGCAATAATCACTAAAGCTAGTTTAAACCAATTTTCTTTTAACCAGTTCATATATTATTTTTTCCATTTGTCTATATCGACCCCTGATATATTTCGAAAATCTTTTTTCAAAATTTTATAATATTCAGCTGACTTATTCCTCAAGACGGCAATATAGGCTTCATCTGACTCTTTTTCAGAAATTAACCCCTTATCTGACAAAGCCTTATACAAAGCTTCATACTGCACATCTAGTATTCTCCTTAGACTTTCCGCGCGACCTTGCCTCAGGTAAATATCAGTAAATATGAATAAAATGACAGCGATTACAAAATAACTCATAAATTTTCTCCATCATTAAATGCGACGTCTTTTAGTTATTTAATTAGCTTAAGCTTGTCTTTAAAATGTAAATTTTTTACAAATTTACTTATGATGCCACCAAATTCCAAACCGGGATACTACTAAACTTAAAAACCCCACAAACGCTAGCGTAAACCCTAGTCCAGTAAAAGGATTCTGGAAGCCACCGTCACCATATCCAGAAAGAAAAATAAAAATACCAAGCAAAAAAATAATCCAGGAAAGCAGCTTCGTTTTTTTCCATCGCCTACTAGTTTGCTCGATAAGTCTTGGCCCTATCACATTACCACAGTGTGGACAGGATTCCGCTTTATCAGATATTTCATTTTTACACTCCGAACACTTTATAATTGCCATATATTTATTTATCCAACTTTTTTTATACACTGAATCCTACGCTAGCGCACCTTTGTTGTATTAACTTATTACCATTGGAAAAACTTGTCATGCTATTACCAATATATTGAATCACGTTTTTATAACCGTCATATTTATTCTCTAACTCATAAATCTTATCTAAAAAAACATAATACATGTGCTGCCTCTCTAGTCTCTGCTTAAATATTGCAGAACAAACTTGTGAAGGATTGTTTTCAACCAAGTTAAAAAGTTTCGTTAGAAGCTCTTCAGCATCTATCTCTTCAAATTTATAGTTTATTAAGACAGAATCCAAGTCTTTCTCATGACTTTTCTCAACTGGATTATCCGGGGTCTCGTTAATCATCTGATTGCTCGGTAGCTCCTGTTTAAAAGAACTCTCGTAAGAACCCTCATACTCATCTTTTGTTTCGGTTTTGTAGCTGTTGAGGAAAAAAAGAGCACCTAAAATAGCAATAAAAAGTGCGAGTAATATACCCAGTTTAAACCAGTTTTCTTTTAGCCAGGACATATATAAATTAGTTTTTTACTAAATACCCAATCGCAGTAATATCTCCGCTAGCCGTACCTATTGAAACTCGATAATATTTTGCCAAAACAGGAACTGTTAACAGCGGGCATTGAGATGAAGAGCAAACCAATCCTGTCTGTACTGTGTAACTACCGTCCATATCATTTGTAAATTGGATAGCGTAAGTTGCAATTGTTCCAGTAGAACTAACGTCTACTGAGAGTGTATTATAACCACCTGAGACATCCTGCCATTCCGAGTTGAATGAGGCGGGTCTGTTTTCTGCAAAAATAATTGTTTTAGGTTCAGGGGTAAGACTAGTATTTAGAATGTCTACCTGATTTCTCAAGTCACAAACGAAAGCAGTAAGTCCGGTTAAATTATCCCTTATGCAGAACTTCTCATAATAAGCATTTGCCTCATCTTCAATTGTTCCAGAAGCGAATGCTACCAAGCCAAAAGATAACAAACTAGCTACTGTGAGGAATAAAAAGACTTTTTTCTTGTTCATATTTTTGAGGAGTTAATATCCAGAAACTCTTTTTTATATACCCGCAAAAACTACGGATATAGAGAACTCTAGTTTAAAATGAGGCTCAATCTACCCCTCCCCCTAGGGGTGTTAGGCTCTTTAACCTCATTCTAACTCCTCAATAACTATTTTAAAAGCCCTTTATTGCATTACCCTACACCCAAATTCGGGTTTATTCTCTCAAGATGACTCATTGTACCTAATGGATGAAATTGCCTGTAGGGTGACTCGACTTACAATCATCGCAAATATTCTGAATCTCCCACTCATCTTTCCACCCTGGAGGAAGATAACCTCCCCACAGATGGTCAAAGCAATACTTCTTCCGACAATGGAAGCAGCGCTTCACTGGATTCGTAGAACTTATTACTGATTTACACTTTGCACACCAAGTGCGAAGTCTCCTCTTTAACTTTTGTCTCTCAACTTCATTCATATTGTTACTTGTTACTATATTGTTTAATTCCCTATATGGTTTAGGTAACTATAGGCGGCATTGTTACTATATGGGCTCACGGCTTAAGCAAACCTGTTATCAATGTCTTTTATGGCAACATCAACAGATTTCTCGTCATATAGTCTCAGTATCTTTTCCTGAATTGCGTTCCATAACTGCTTATCCTCGGTAAAGAAAACCCTGAGATATTTTCCGTGAGTGGGGATTGAGGGAGGATTTACCCAATTCTTTCCGTCTTTCTGCCTGATAACGAAACCCTTGAGCTTAAACAGCCCGAAGTCAACGGTGGCCTGAGCTTTAACTTGTTCGTTTTTGAAGAGCTTAATTTCTATTTTAAGATTTTCAATAACTTCCTGAGTATTGATATTAGTCATATATTTTTTGCTTTAATTCTTTAATTGCTAGAGCGAACTTTCTTGCGTCGACCAAGCATTCTTTTCCGTAATGAAAAGACTCGACCAAGTCCATAAGCTCGGGCGAGTTTACGAAAACAAAATCAGCTCTTTTTGGATTGCTTTTATCAATATTGACTAGCTGTTGAGTTTTAGCGAGCAAAAAACTTGCTAAGTTGAGATTCTTTGTCCGGTAATACCGGCTATTTGATTCGTTCATATTGAATACAAATATTAATTCTCAAAATAAAAAACTACAGTTTTATCTGCAGTTTATTAGAGCCTCCTTGGCTAGTATAAGAATTTATTGACCCTTGATTATTTTCTTTGTACGCTTAACCCTCTCTAAGCTTTTAAGTTTTAGTATTTCATAGTACATTAATCTGTTTTTCGGAAATCTGTCATTTAACAAAGATTTTATTTCTCGGGCTTTCTTTTTTCTGTGTTTCCAGATGAAATTATAAATTCTCGTGGGTATCTTTCTTCTGCGGAATCTGACCTTTTGGTTTCTATACTGCCCAAGTTGCTCCTCAATTAATTTCCATCTTTTTTCAACAAAATCTAAGACATCATTCCTGGAGGCAAACCTATGTATATCTATACTTACTGGATATGACGCCGTATAAGACTGTAAGCTAATATCTAAATCTTTAGGAAATGGGTCCAAGCCAGTAGATTCTAACTGTCTATCATTTACGCGGCAAAAATCAAGATAAATATTACTTTTCAAAAATGTTTTAACTTTTATAGAATTGGTTCTGCGATAGTCAAAAATGTCTCTCACTATTTCCGAATCTAAACCGTATTCATCTGCAATCTCTAGCATCTTACTATTAGAATCTGATAATCGATTAAATCGTTCAATTTTATCATTTAGTTTTGACCATTCTTCTCCAATCTCGTTTATTAGTTTCTCTGATTTGGTCCCCAATACTCTAGTTTTTTTCAAAAAGCTATCAACCATCTTGTTTCTAAAATGTATGTTCTTTAACAAATCGTTAACATACTGTGTCATTTTTTCTTGCCCCTTAGTTTTCCTATAATTCTTATTCATATTTTTGATACTAATTTTTTCCTTACTGAAAACAAACTAATTATGCCATATTTATCTACTCTTTATTAAAAACTAATTTGACTTTTTCTCATAAAAAAAGTGGCTAAAATAAGCCACTCTTTTTTTAAACCTTAAATGGTGTAATGATGTTTTTTACTTTTAGCCTTTATTTATAGTCTCTTTAAAAGATTTGAGGGAATTGAGAAGTGTCGCCTATTCTATCATTGTGCGACGTATAAAGTCATTATACGTTGACAACATAAGGTATAAAAGGTTTGCATTTTTTTATACTTTAATTTATAATGTATTTTGGATTAATTGAATTATATATGCCAAAGTACATTACTTCAGCTGACGTTTTTGATTTAGACATAGATGAAATAAAAAGGGATGGCTCTATCCTCCAGCTACTAGAGGTTGCTTCAAGATACCTGGGGGAAATTAATTCTGTGGTGACCAATGTTCTAGAATTCGATTTTATTCTAGAGGCATTGAAAAATATTGAGGCTTTAAATAGCGCTCGAATAGAAGGCACGACTGGAAACCTAAAAGATTTGTACATGGAGGATATTTTAGATTTTGAAACAAAAAAACAATTGAAACTATTCAGTGCAGTGAATTATAGATTCACAATGAATGACCTGGAAAAAATCGTTAAGACATATAAGACGATGAGCCTTGGCCTGATACGACACCTTCATAAAATCTTAACCCAACATGACCCAGCAACAAAGGGGGAACCGGGTAAATTCCGTTTAAATGAGGCAAAAATTATTAACACAAAACTGGGAGATTTTTGGCCAGCTCATCCAACTAAAATTGATGAATTCATGGATAAATTTGTTGAGTCAACAAGACGTACAAATGATTTCCCCTCTTTGCTGTTAGCGGCAATTAGTCATTATCAGTTCGAGGCTATACACCCCTTTGAAGATGGAAACGGTAGGACTGGCAGAGTTTTAATTAATGCTCAGCTGTTGATAAGGAAAACTTTAAAAACACCTTTTTTAAACATCAGTCAATACTTTGATAAAACCCGTGATAAGTACCTCAGCAGTCTTCGTTCTGTAAGTGGAAACAGGAGTTATAAAATTTGGGTCAAATATTTTTTAAAGGCAATTATCGAACAGTCTGAACATAACAAAAACCTTATTTTTAAACTCAGAACCCTTCGTGAGAAAAACGAGAGATTGTTAAATGAAACTGTGCATTCACCAGCAGCTTTTATAATTCACAAACAAGCACTTAACAACCTCTTTGTTACTGTTCCTCAAGCTATGGATTACTTAAAAAAGAATCGGGTCAAAGGAGATGTTAAACAGATGGCTAGAAACAATGTCAAAAAACTTGAGGAAGTTGGGATTTTAAAGAAAACTTCAATGAAAGATGTTCGTGCTGACTTATATGAATACACAGAGTTAAAACAAATGCTAATGAATTCTGGTTCATAGACCAGTTATCGTTTTCTAAAAGTTGAGAAAATTCCTGTGTGCCTCCTTAGCCACTGTCTTGTCTACACCCAAATAATACTTGCAAGTCGTCTCTAGGCGCTCGTGACCCAAAATTTCCTTCACGTGGTTTATGGGACAACCATTAAATAATAGGTTAGTAGCCATAGTATGCCGTAGGATATGGGGTGTTACACGCTTCGGAATCCCGGATTTTTTCGTATACGTCTTAAAAAGCTTGCTGACATCCTCTCTGTGTAGTCTGGTCAATCTTCTGGTTACAAAAAGTGCTTTCTCCTTGTCGCGTCTTTGTTCCAGGTAATACCGAATCCAGTAAAGACATCTCTGATTAAAAAACAAAATTCTTTCCTTGTTTCCTTTGCCGATTATTTTTGCTTCTGCTTTAGCAAAATCAATTTTATCTCTATCCAAAGACAAAGCTTCGGAAATTCTTGCTCCGGTGCCAAGTAGTACCTCAACTAGAGTTCGAAACCTTAACCCATCAATAAAAAGATTTTTCTGTTTCTTTCTCCCTTTCCATTCGTTTTCAATCTTTATAGAATCAATGAATCTTTTTATTTCCTCATTGTTAAGATAAATCACTTCACGCTTGGCAGCGCGCGGTGCTTTTACTTTATTTGCTTCAATCACATCCAAGTCCAGAATATCCTTGCAGAATTTTAAAAATGCCCGAAGTGAATAAACAATAGTTCGGATTCTATATTCGCTTGCTCCTCGCGCTAAACATTTTTGCTTCAACTCTATGAGATTAAACGGATTGATTTTTGTTACCGGAATATCACCTAGGTCTTTCTGAACCCATTTAAGACACTCATGGTATTTGTCTACCGTCTCTTGTGAGAACTGTTGCTCGTAACGACAGAAATTTAGGAAGTGAGGAAGGAGTCTACTAAAGGTTGTTTCCTCTAGCGTAACCCTGCGGTTTCTGCCGTAGAAATTCGATGATTCTAAGGTGTTGTTCTCTGACATACACAAAAAGCCCTTTCTGTTTCCAAAAAGGACTTCACATACGCTTGACCATTAAAGAGTGACGGGAATTCGCTGATTCCGTTTTATCCCGAAAAATGCGGGATAAGACGACCATAATTGTCTTAGAACCGAACCGGTTGGCTAATTTCACTCGAGGTGAATTGGCCTATATAGTCGAATCTAAGTCAACTAAGGATAACTCCTTAGAAAGGAGGTGATCCATCGACAGCTTCCGCTACCGATGCCTTGTTACGACTTCGTCCCAGTCACTGTTCTTGCCCTAAACCGCGACAAGCGCGATCTTTAGGTACTAACAGCTTCCATGACGTGACGGGCGGTGTGTACAAAACCCGAGAACGTATTCACCGTGGCGAGGCTGATCCACGGTTACTAGCGATTCCGACTTCATGAGGGCGAGTTGCAGCCCTCAATCCGAACTGGGGGTAGCTTTCAGGATTAGCTCCATCTTGCGATATTGCGTCCCTTTGTATTCTACCCATTGTAGCATGTGTGTAGCCCAAGGTGTAAGAGCCACGCTGATTTGACGTCATCCCCACCTTCCTCCAGCTTGAACGCTGGCAGTTTTGTCCGACACAATAAAACGGACAATGGGGGTTGCGCTCGTTCTACCACTTAAGGCAACATCTCACGACACGAGCTGACGACAACCGTGCAGCATCTGTATACCACCCTCGAAGGAATCCAGGTTTCCCTGGACTTGCAGGTATATGTCAAACCTTGGTAAGGTTCCTCGCTTATTGTCGAATTGAACCACATGCTCCACCGCTTGTGCGGGTCCCCGTCAATTCCTTTGAGTTTTAGCCTTGCGGCCGTACTCCCCAGGCGGATGACTTAACGCGTTAGCTACGTCACTTAGGAGGGTCGACACTCCCAAATAACTAGTCATCATCGTTTACGGCGTGGACTACTGGGGTATCTAATCCCATTCGCTACCCACGCTTTCGTCCTAGCAGCGTCAGGAGGCACCCAGTGCTCTGCCTTCGCATTTGGTGTTCCGAACGATATCAACGCATTTCACTGCTACTCCGTTCGTTCCAAGCACCTCTTTGCCCCTCTAGTCTATCAGTATCTCCTGCGGGTCCACGGTTGAGCCGTGGCCTTTCACAGTAGACTTTACAGACCGCCGATCGGTACGCTTTACGCCCAATGATTCCGGATAACGCTTGAGGTCTCTGTATTACCGCTGCTGCTGGCACAGAGTTAGCAACCTCTTATTCGCCTGGTACGCTCAGAAATTGTTCCCAGGCAAAAGCGGTTTACAACCCGAAGGCCTTCATCCCGCACGCGGCGTCGCTGGATCAGGCTTTCGCCCATTGTCCAATATTCCCTACTGCTGCCTCCCGTAGGAGTCGGGGCCGTGTCGCAGTCCCCGTCTGGAGGTTCACCCTCT
>Ga0210057_1004806_pt1 | contig 17697 bp, 20 predicted proteins | sample CryGeyCG2114_010_2_FD_183968 | JGI IMG/M metagenome (GOLD analysis project Ga0210057, IMG submission 183968) | Groundwater microbial communities from aquifer - Crystal Geyser CG10_big_fil_rev_8/21/14_0.10 (SPAdes) (version 2) | ecosystem: Environmental > Aquatic > Deep subsurface > Groundwater ...
CCATACTTGCAATTTATGCCGGAGAAAAAGAATTTGAAAGATGGTACGACTATTACAAAGGAAGGCACCCGGGAGAAGTCTTCATATTTATTTGGACAATATTAATTATAGGATTAATTACAACAAATTTTTTCTTAAATAAACCATATGTACTTCCTGGTGAAATTATTACGGTTTATATAACTGTTCTTGGTATATTAGCCATAACTAACAAATCAAAGAAAATCTTTAAAGAAAAACACAATAAACAACACACACTAAAGGGGAAATAAAAACCGCCCCATCATCCCGTTAGTAATTTTGATCTTATGTTTATATTCCTCACAAATATAAACAATACTCAAAACTAAGTTACTCCGAGAATCACAAGGCAGTCCTTATTTTTATTTATATATTAATTATAGACCCATCGTGGATTAGGTCAATATAAAGTTATCCACAAACGACCCGCCTCAATATATTACTTCTTATTTATCAATTATGCTATAATATAACTATGAACAACAATATAAAAAATGTATTAAGCGTAGTAATCGTTTTAGCAATATTAATTTTAGCCTATTCAGCATATATTTATTCCAACTCTTTTGCTAATTCACAACAAGGATTATCCAGTCGCGTATTTTCTGTAACAGGAGATGGAAAAATAACAGCCATACCAGATGTTGCTAAATTTACTTTTGCTATAAAAACACAAGGTGGACTTGATATACCAAATATTCAAAAAGAAAATTCTATTAAAACAAACACTATTATTGATTTTATAAAATCACAAGGAGTAGATTCAAAAGATATAACAACTCAAAATTATAATATATATCCAAAATACGAATATTATTCTTGCCCTATAACAACAATTGGAATTGATTCTGCAACCCCTAAGCCATGTCCATCTCCTAAAATTAGAGATTATATTATAGATCAAACTATTTCAGTTAAAGTTCGAGATTTTACAAAAATTGGAGAATTGCTTTCTGGAGTAACTGAAAAAGGAGTAAATTCAATTTCTCAAATTTCTTTTTTTGTAGACGATACTGATAAATATAAAAATCAAGCAAGAGAAGAAGCTATTAAAAAAGCTCAAGAAAAAGCTACGGCTATTGCAAATTCAGCCGGCTTTAAAATAGGTAAATTAATTACAATTGGAGAAAATAATTATTCTCCAATGCCTTATGATTCATATGGAATGGGCGAAATTGCAACATTTGCAAAAGCATCAGTAACACCAACCATTGAACCTGGTTCTCAAGAAATTACAATAAATGTAGTTTTAAGATACGAGATAAAATAAAGTTATAAGGTAAAAAGTTTATAAAGTTCGTAAAGTTAAAACATTATAAACATTCAACTAATTATATGACCCAAAACATAGGCGCAGTTGATAGAATAATCGGTGGAGTAATTGCTTTATTTTTTTGTATGTAGGTTATACAAATTTTGGAGCTATTTCAATAATTTCATATATTTTAGGAATTGAATTTTCAATAACTACAATCACAGGATTTTGTTTAATATATAAATTTCTTGGAATAAGCACTAAAAAAACTTCGGTACAAACACCTACTCAACAACAAGAGAAACCAAGTCAACCAGCGCAATTTAACCAGCCGACAAATCAACCAAATATTGAACAACTACTACCAACCAACACACAAACTAATTCACCAAGTAGCACTCCTCAAAACGAACAACCAAAATCTCCAGGATGGCCAACTAATTAAAACCCCTTATGGGATTTTAAGATGGACTATAATACTAATTTTTGATAAAATTTTTTAATGATAAAATTAGATTTTTCTAAAATAAAACAAATAAATAAAAAAGTTGTAGCCATAGCAATAATTATAATATTAGCCGTTCTTATAGCCAGCGGAGGAATTTTTTACTTTGGTTATAAACAAGGAGTTAAAAAATCAAACATTATTGTTATTGAAGGTGTATCAAATTCGGCTACAAACCAAGACAAATCTGTAGATTTTAATTTATTTTGGGAAGCTTGGAAAGCCCTAAAAGACAAATATGTAGACTCTGATAGTATAAGTAACCAAAACCTCATAAATGGGGCTATTTCAGGGCTTTTTGAGGCTACAACAGACCCTTATACCGTATTTATGCCACCTCAAGAGGCTAAAAGCTTCACAGAAGAGATTAGTGGACAATTTGGTGGTATAGGCATAGAAATAGGCATAAAAAATAACCAATTAACAATTATTGCCCCCCTTAAAAATACACCAGCCGAAAAAGCAGGTCTTCAAGCTGGAGATGAAATTTTTAAAATAAATAAACTTTCTTCCAGCGGAATATCTACTGACGAAGCAGTAAAAAATATCCGCGGATCTAAAGGCACAAAAGTAACTTTACTTATTATGCGTCAAGGCTGGAACGAACCAAAAGAATTTACCATTATACGCGACATCATTCTAATTCCCACATTAGATTCAAAATTTTTAAATACTAATGGTAAAGAAGATGAAAATGGAAAAATTCTTTATATACAACTTTTTAATTTTTATGAAAAAGCTCCGGCATTATTTTATGACGCAGTATTAAAATCTGCACTAAGTAGCCCAGAAGGAATAATATTAGATTTAAGAAATAACCCAGGAGGATATCTAGAGGCCTCAGTTGATATAGCAGGATTTTTCTTAAACAGGGGAGATGTAGTAGTTGGAGAAAAGTTTCGTTCTGGCGAACAAGAAAACATGACGACTACATTTAGTATTCCGCTTATTAAAAATATTCCAACTGTTGTGTTGATAAATAAAGGTTCTGCATCAGCATCAGAAATTTTAGCTGGAGCATTAAGAGATAATAGAAATATAAAATTAATCGGCGAAAAAAGCTTTGGAAAGGGAAGTGTTCAAGAAGTTGATAGCATAAGCAATGGTTCTCTTATGAAAATAACTATAGCGCATTGGCTTACTCCAAATGGAACTGTTATAGATAAAAATGGATTGGTTCCTGATTATGAAGTAAAAATTTCCGAAGAGGATATAAAAAACAAAAAAGACACTCAATTAGAAAAAGCCGTTGAAGTTTTAAACTCCGAAATTAATCACTAACTTCTAACTACTAATTCCTAAATTCTAAATAAATGAAAGTTATTCTACTCCAAAATATAAAAAGTATTGGTAAAAAAATGGACATTAAAGAAATTCCAGACGGCTACGCTCGTAACTATCTATTACCTAATAAACTCGCTAAAGTAGCCACAAATGAAACAGTTAAAAATATTGAGGTTCAAAAAAGGGTAGCAAAAGAAGAAAAAGAAATACTTAAAAATAAATTAGTGATATTGGTTAAAAAATTAGAAAATATTGAGCTGCACTTTTATCCTAAAGTAGGAAAAAAACAAGAAGTTTATGCCTCAATAACAAAAAAAGATATTGCTGACGAATTAAGAAAAAAACTTCCAGTAGAAATACAGAAAAAAATACACATTGAAATAAATTCAGATAAACCGATTAAAACTTTAGGAAAACACGACATAGAAGTTAATCTCGAACATGAGTTTAAAACTAAAATAAAGGTAATACTCAATAAAGCGCTACTAAAATAAAAAATCCGCTTTGACTTAATATTTGAGCGGATTTTTTATTTTATTTAGGTTTAACTGTAATAACTTTTACGTATCTTCTATTTCCGTCAAACTTTATTTTCTTTCGTGAAAGGAATTCCACTGTTCCTTCTTTCATGGCATAAAGAGTATCGTCTCCAGCTCGTTTTACATTCATTCCTGGTAGGTATTTTGTACCTCGTTGTCTTATTAATACTTCTCCAGGACCTACTAATTCACCTTGTTGTTTTTTTATTCCTAATCTTTGCGCGGCGGAATCGCGTCCCCATTTAGTCGATCCGCCAGCCTTAGTATGCGCCATATTTGTCTAATTTTATTTATAAAATTAGCTACAAATATGAACGTCTCGCTGAAGCTATAGCGATGGCGGATGTCATATTCATAGTTATATTTTATATAAAATATATATCAATGAATTTTGAATTTAAAGCATTATATACTATAATTTCTTATTATGTCAATTACTAGCAAGCTTATTTTTGATGTTGAAACAGTAGGCGCAGATTTCAACTCGCTTGATAAAGCTACTCAAGAAAATTTAACTCACTGGATTAAAAAGGAATCTAGTAATGAAAAAGATTACGAAATTGCCTTAAATGAGCTTAAAAACGGGCTTGGATTTTCCCCATTAACCGGAGAAATAGTGGTAATTGGGGTATTAGATTATGAGAAAAATAAAGGAGTCATATATTATCAAGCTCCTGGTCAAAAAAATGAAGATTTTACTGAAGGAAATTTTACTTTTAAGCAAATGACTGAGAAAGCTATGCTTAGAAGTTTTTGGGAAGGAGCAAAAAATTATTTAGAATTTATATCTTTCAATGGCAGAGTTTTTGATGTTCCATTTCTTATGACTCGTTCCGCTATATATGGTATAAGACCAACTAAAAATTTAATGGAAGGAAGATATTTATATCAGCAAAGAAGCGCTCGACATGTTGATTTACAAGACCAACTAACTTTTTATGGAACAACCCGCAAAAAAGGAAGCCTACATTTATGGAGTACTGCTTTTGGCATAAAAAGCCCAAAATCAGATGGAATAACTGGCGATGATGTTGGTAGATTATTTAAAGAAGAAAAATTTATTGATATTGCAAAATATAATGTAGGAGATTTAATCGCCACAAAAGATTTATACGATAAATGGAACGACTATTTTAATATATAATAATATCTATGATTTAGATATTAGAATTTAGGATTTTATGTTTAATAAAACATTGGAGTGGATAATAGAAAACAAAAAAATAATTTTTTGGATTATGTCTTTAACTTTGGTTAGTATATTAAGTTTCGGATTAGGTTATTTAGTTAATCGTGAATTTTCTCATACACCAATTATTATTGAAAAGTGCTCTAGTTTTATCTCTAATTAATATTATATATAGAAATTACGAGAGAACTTATATCAACTGTTTTTATAGTTAAAAATGAAAAAGTTTTATTGACTTGGAATAAATTGGTATTGTAGAAAAAATAAGTGTTTTAAATTAGATGATGAAGGTAAAAAATTAGGGTGGTTTTCAAAAGAAGAACTAAAAAAAGAAATTTATTACCTAATGTAAAAAATGGACAATTAAAACATGCAACAAGCCCTTTCTATACACTAAGCCAATATCCGCAATAACCACCTTATTAAAACAAAATTGTTAATAGGAAAATCTTAAACTATTATAATTAGAGCATACCTATACTTACTTGTCAATGTTGCTCAGTAATATCAAAGCTCATTTTGACGATTTTTAAATATAAGTAATCTTTATTTGCCTTTCCACATTTTCCATTCCACATTTGACTGCTAAAGATACCCAACCTTATTCAACCAATACTCATTTTCCCATTCCCATAATTTTTTAGCTCCTAAAAATGCCTTATAATCTTCCTTCCAATAGGGGAATTCCTGAAGTTCAACTTCGCCTTCAAGCTCTGACCACCGATGCTCTTTTTCATTACACATTGGAAGTAATTTTGAACCTATTCTTGCTGAACGAATTTTTTCTCTACCACCCTTGCTTCTTAATATTGCTCCGCATTTTAAACATTTTTTATTTTGATCAATTCTTAAAATCCACCTTGTTTGTAAATTTTTAAATTGTTTTTCAAGTGCGCCCATATATGCAGAAGTCTGTAAATTATAATCTCTATAAATTGCTTGAGAAGTTTTAATATCCAACACGCCAAATTTTCCGTCAATTATAGCTAAAGCATCTAAAGTACCAGCATATCTATCATCATAATTTACAACTTGCTTTTCAATATATTCTAGATCAGTTTGTATATTTCTTTTTTCTAAAAATTTATAAAATGCTCTTATAGATGGTTCGATAGAAGGATCAATAACAGGGGATTCGCCGACTAAAATCTTTTCTACAGCTTCGTGTATCAATGTACCTTCTGCGGCAGAATTATTTTTTATATCTTCGCCTTGCTGAAAACTATCTAATTCAGCGTAAAATTTATATAAAGCTGGCTTAGATTTAATTTCTACAATTTTAGTTACACGAGGGTACCAAGTACTGCCAATCTCATAACCCGACAAACTTTTAAAATGATTCTTATCTGTGTAATACATAAAAAAATTTAATTTAAATTAAAAACATTGGAATTAAAAAAAATTAGTTCGTAAATTGTATCAAATACCTAAATAAAATAATATAGGCCTTATTTTAAAAGCCCATATATTAATAAGAGAAGTGGCTCCCAAGGATTTTACTATCTGTCGCAAAATGAAGGTTTTACGACATATATAAATTAAATGCCTTAAAAACTAAACCTTACTAATAATCATTCTAATCCCGTCTATCGCAACTTCTAATATCTTTATAATAAATAGTCCTGCTGGCTTAACTATATCCGCTATTATTCCAACTATATTAATATTTATCCAACTAACTATTACTCCTCCTAATTCAATTATATCCCTTAAGATAATTACTATTTTATCAAGAATCATATATTTGTCTATTATTGTTCTACACAGCGCCTTATTTATATATAATTCATTGGATTTAAATCTCCACCATAAGGCATTTTAGGTCCACAACTAACAGAAGGAGCCACCCTTACAGTTGGACTAGAATATACTGAAAAATGAAGGTGTGGACCAGTAGAATATCCAGTATTTCCTATATATCCAATTATATCGCCACGATTTACTTCTTGACCTTCTTTTACGACCTGCAAAGAAAGGTGCGCATAAAGAGTTGTTAAATTATTATCATAATTTATTAAAATAAATTTTCCATATGCGCCTTTATAACAATACAAATCCTGATTACCAACAGATTTTACAATTCCTTTTTCAGCCGAAATCACAGGAGTTCCAATTGGCGCTGAAAAATCTATTCCATTATGCCATTTACCTCTATAACCTCCACTTCTTGCAAATGTCGTAGCTCCATAACCTTGAGTTAATGTTCCAGTAACAGGAATAGCCAAAATTCCAGAATGAGAACTTGGAATTGTATTTGTATTAATACCATGCCTTGCTGTTACTTCCAATTTTTCAATTTCAACTGCAATCTGTTCTTGTTTTTTTTGAAGTTTTGTTAATGACCGCTGATAAAGCTTTTCTTTATTTTGGGTTTCTTCTAAAACTGTCTGCCTATATTTTTTTGTTTCATCAATAATTATTTTTTTATTTTTTAAATTCTCAGCCTCAATTTCTTTTTGACTCTTTTTAGAAGAAACTATATTTAAATTACTATTCAAATTATCTTTTAATACTCTTAAGTTATCAATATCTACTGAAAGCTTATCTTGAAAATCTACAAGGCCCTGTATTTCAAAAACACTATTCGCTAAACTTTTATTTTTTAAAAATATAATCAAAAAATTTCCAGAATCATCTTTTTGTTGTATCTGACGAATAGTTTCTGAAATAGCTTTTTGATTTTCTTGAATTTTTTCTTGTGAATCTTTTATATCATATTGCGTAGCGTCAATTTCTAAACCTAATTTTTCTACAGCTACTTTACTTGATTTAATTCCTAAATTTAATTGGCTAAGTTGTGTATTAACTTGTTTAAGCTCTTGCCGTAATGTTTGCTTTTGATTCTTGGTTGATTCAAGTTGGGTTTGAGTATTTTTAATTTGATCATTTAATACCTGAATTTCTTGATTCTTCTTGTTAATCTCGCTTTTAATTTCTATGGGAACTTCAACACCAAAAACTATAACGGGCATTAAAATAATACCAAACAAAACTACAGTAAATATTGTTCCTTTAATATAATTGCTCATAAAAGCTTATTTATAGCTATTTTAATGCGATTTAAAACCTCTTCTTTACCCAAAACTACCATTATATCAATTGGTCCAGGTGAAGCCGACATTCCGCTTAAAGCTACTCTTAATGGCCATAAAACCTCTCCTTTGCCTAATTCTTCAGCTAAGGGCATAATTTCTCTTTCTAATACTTCTTTACCAAATTCATTTTCGCTAATTTCATTAATTTTTCCATATAATTTTTCTAAATTAGATTTTGCTATTTCCGAAGAAGAATTTTTCCATACAAGCAAAACATTGTCATATTCTATTAAATTAAAAAATAATTTTGAGACATTTTTAAATTCATCCAATCTTTTTAATCTATCTTTTGAAATCTCAATAACTTTATTAAGTAAATCGTTTTGTTTTTTCCAATCTTCTGGGATAAAATCTTCTAATTCCTCTCTTAACTGCTCATTTGAAAGTAATTTAATTTGTTGAGCATTCAACCATTCTAATTTTTCTAAATTAAAAATAGCCCCGCCTTTCTGAACACGCTTCAATTCAAATTGATTAATTAATTCATTTCTAGTTAAAACTTCTTTGTCATCTGATGGATGCCAACCTAAAAGTGCCATAAAATTTACTACTGCGTCTGAAAGATACCCTTGTTTTTTATAATCAATCAAAGAAGTTTCAACATACCGTTTTGAAAGCTTACTTCTATTAGAAGATAAAATTAAAGGAAGATGCGCATATTTAACCTCATTAAACCCTAATGCTCTTTGTATCATAATTTGCTTTGGCGTATTTGATATATGATCCTCACCACGAATTACATGTGTAATTTTCATCTCATGGTCATCTACAACTCCAGCAAAAACAAAAAGTGGCGTTCTTAAATTTTTTGCAATTACAATATCTCCAATTAAATCTGCGCTAACTTTTATTTTCCCATGAATTATATCATTAAATTCAACCTCACCTTGTGGAGTTTTAAATCTTATAACAACACTATCTCCATTTTTTACATTAGATTCGCTTTTATTTATATCTAAACCACGACATTTACCACTGTATTTTGGAGGCAATCCTTGGCTAACCATTGCATTTTTATCAGCTTCTAAATCTTCTTTACTACAAAAACAATAATAAGCTTTCCCTTCTGATAAAAGCTTTTTTAAATAATTTTCATATATGTCTCCCCTTTCTGACTGTTTATATGGAGCATATGGTCCTCCAACATCAGGACCTTCATCCCAATCCAAGCCAAGCCAACGCAACCCATCAATAATGTTTTTTTCAAATTCTGGCTTAGAACGTTCTTTATCAGTATCTTCTATCCTTAAAATAAACTTCCCTCCTTGATTTTTTACAAAAATCCAGTTAAAAAGAGCTGTTCTAGCAGTGCCAAAATGCAAAAAACCAGTTGGAGAAGGAGCTATACGCACCCTAATTTCAGAGTTAGACGCAGTATTCATATTGTTCTAATTATAACAAAAATAAAACTTTTTTCCACCAAATAAGCTGTTTAAATAGATAAAATTAATTTATTTCTCCAACCTCAATAATCTCTTCTGCTATTATTTTACCAGCATCTGGTTTGGCAAATTTTTCAGCAAACTCAGACATTCTTTTTAATGAGTCAGGGTTAGAAAAAATCTTCTTAATTTGAGCCATAAATATCCCCTGCTTTAAATTAGATTCTTCTATCACAACTGCTGCGCCAGTTTTAGAATATTCAAAAGCATTTTGAACCTGATGATTATAAGCTGATTCAGATAATGGAATTAAAATAGACGGTTTACCCATAGTAGCAATTTCAAATATAGACCCGCTTCCAGCACGCGAAACTACTAGATAAGCCGCGACATATGCGTCTTTTATATTTTCATCAAAATAAGAAACTGTTTGATAATATTGTTTAAGCGGAGAATCTTTTAAAACAGAACTTAAATCTTTATTAAATACATCAAAATTTTTAATACCTGTTTGATGAAAAACTTGATAACCATCCGCCAATAATTCAGAAGCAATTTCTAAGAAAAAATCATTTATACGAGTAGCTCCCTGAGACCCGCCAAGTACTAAAATTAATGGCCTTTGTGGATCAAGTCCTAAATTTTTCTTTACAGTTTCTTCATCTATTTGAGAATTTTTATTTATTAAAAAACTTCTTACAGGATTACCAACTAGTGCAATCTTATTTAGAACTCTTTGCACAATTTTTTCTTTAGTAAAATTATCTATGAATGAATCTTTAGTTGAAGCAAAAGAAATTCCAATACGATATGCATATTTACTAGCTATTAAATTAGATAGCCCAGCCACTGAATCTGATTCATGTATAATTATTGGAATTCTATAAAATCTACACGCCATTACCACGGGCAATGATCCTGTCCCTCCTTTAGAAAATAAAACATCGGGCATTAACCAAAAAACTTTCCAAAAAGATTGCAATACTGCAATGAAAAATTTAGGAATATCTATTAAATTTTTTAGATCAAAATAACGCCGAATTTTCGCAGAAACTGTTTTTAAAACCTTAACACTATCATTTTCTAATAAATAAACAAAGCTTTCTGGAACGCCTAAATAATAGAGCTCTAACTCAATTCTTTTTTGGTTAGCTATTTTTTTTAATTCTTCTGTAACGGCAAGTAATGGATAAATGTGCCCACCAGTACCGCCACCAGTAAATAATATACGCATAAATAACTAAACATCACAACCTACAACCTACAACTTTTATAATTTAATCTGTTGTTGGTAGTTGGTAGTTGGTTAACTATATTTAGATATATTAGCAATAATTCCTCCCATTGTCATGAATATAGCTAATGCTGTGCCACCATAACTAATAAAAGGAAGCGGGATACCTGTTAATGGTAAAAACCCAGATATAGCTCCTATATTTACAAAAGTTTGTATAGCAATTATTGATATAAAACCAATTACAACTAATTTGCCAAATTGATCTCTACAATGCTTAGCAATTGTAATTCCTCGCATAAAAAAGAAAATATAAAGTGCAATTAAAAATGTTGATGCTATAAATCCTAATTCTTCAGCAATAACTGCAAAAATTGAATCTCCTATTGGTTCGGGAAGAAATTTATATTTACTTGTTGATTGACCGTATCCAACGCCAAACATTCCACCAGAACCAATTGCCATAAGCGCTTGATTTCTATGATAATTTGCTCCGAGCAAACTACTTGAATCATTGCTAAAAAAATTCGTTATACGATTAAATCTATATGGAGTTATAGAAACAACAATTGTTAAAAGCAATACTCCGATTAATATAAATCCTAAAACATACCGCACTCTTGCGCCATTAATAAAATAGACCAATAAGCTTGATGCTAATAAAATAAAAATTGTTGTTGTTGCTGGTTGAATAAAAACTAACCCTGCTATAACAGCGGAAATAATTAAAAATGGTAAAAATCCTTCTATAAAATTTATTCTTTTACTTTTTTGTTTTCCAGTAAGCCATGCAGAAAGATAAATAATAAAAGTTAACTTTAAAATTTCTGCTGGTTGTATAGAAAATGGACCTAAGTTTATCCATCTCGTGGCTCCTCCAAACCTTATTCCTAATGGAGTAAAAACAGCCAATAGGGCAAGAATATTACCAACTAAAAAAATAGTCGCCAAATTTTGCAATTTTTTATAAGGAATAAAATAACTAGCTAAAAAACCTATAATACCTAGACTCAATCCATAATATATCTGATGTTTTAAATAATAATATGTATCATTAAATTTTACCTTTCCTAAATCAGATGACGCGCTAGAAAGCATTATCATCCCAAAAACCAATAATAATCCAAATGCAAATAAAAATGCATAATCTGGAGTATGCCCCTTTTTAATATTACTTAATCCTAACATCTTTTTTTATAAATAATACATTATTTAATTTGTCCCAAATAACACTTTCCCATTTTTAGAATTTATATTATGTCCATCTTTTACGGCAATTTTTCCATTTACCAATACCGTTTCTACGCCAGAGTCTCTAAAAAGAACTAGGTCTGCAAAAAATCCTTCCCTTATAATTCCCCTATTCTTTATACCCAACCTTTTCGCTGGAAGATAAGTAATCTTTTTAATTGTAGATTCAATAGGAATTGACTGCCACTTTAAACTCTTTTCTATAGTTTGCGAAAATGTCTTTGGTAAATCAGTCAAATTAAAATTTCTATTATTTTTAGGAAACCCAGACCAAGAAGATGAAATAATAGATCTATTTTTTGTCAAAGCATTTAAAAAAGGTTTTGTTGAAAAATTTTTATAAACTACGCTTGCCTGTAATTTTGTAATTTTCATCAATTCAATTAAAGCATCTTTTACTGTTAAATCTCTCTCTTGCGCGAATAATTTTATTGACTTACCAATTAAATATTCAAGTCCAGGGGTATTAAATATAATTACATCATCCAACTTAATTACTGATAAATCTTTTTTTATCTTAGAAATAATTTCTTTTTCAGATAAATTCCTAATTATTTCATTAAATGACCCCCTTTTTGCCCATGATGGCAAAAATGAAAAAAGTGGCACAATAGATGTTTCATATGGATGTAAATCAAAAGATACATCTGAATTTGCAGAATTTTCACTTATTAAATTCAAACCTTCTTCATATACTTCTTCCAATCCTTTTAAACATGAAAAATTATTTATATGTATTCTTGTTAATGTTTCCTTAGAAAGATTTAGAATCTCATTTATTGCTGGTAAAAAATTATCTTTTATATTATCCATGAAAACTGTCGCATCTGAAAGATTACGCAATTTCACACTAAACAATCCGGCATTTTTTCCTACTATTTCAGCAACTGCTTTAATTTCTTTATATGAAGTTAAGTTTGTAAATGGAAAATTCAAATCAATAGAAATACCAAGTGCGCCCTCTTTTAAAGATTTATCTATTAAATATTTAAAAACATCTAATTCTTTTGTAGATATATCACGAAAATCATCTCCTGTTATTTGATATTTAATAGTTGAGTACCCTGCAAGTGTTCCAAAATTAACACCTAATTGTTTCCTAGAAATCGTATTTAAAAATTCTGAAATACTATGCCAATTTGTATTTATTTTTAAAGGATCTGCCCAAAATTTATTTAAATCCAAAGAACCATATAAAAGCGGTGCTAAAGAAATTCCGCCTTGTCCGCCAATAATTGTAGTTATTCCCTGCGAAAGAAATACATCATGAGAAGAATTTAAAAATAAATTTAAATAAAGATCAGAGTTAGTATTAATATCAATAAATCCAGGAGATAGATACGCTCCGCCAAGCCCATCAATAACCTCATCTGCCATAGTGTATTGCGGAAAATATCCCATAGCAGCTATCTTTTCATTTTTAACAATAACATCAACTTTCGCCGGTGGGCTACCAGAACCATCTATAAGAAGAACATTTTTAATTAAAATTGTCATTATATTAGAATCTAAAATTTAAAAATTAGAAAATAGCAACTATATATTACCTTTAGTAAATTCTATAATAAATAATGCTAAAATTCCATTATAATTATAAGTATTATTTAAAACATTTGACATTTAAACATTTTTCCGGTTATAATATAGTTACATTAGTGAGTAAGTTGTTCTTAATAGTAATCGCAAGAGCGCTATAAGGAAAGCTTTTCAATTCAAAACCTCGCCGCAAGGCGAGGTTTTGGTTATTTTAATGTTCAGTAAAAACTCTCATTAAATAACTTACTACATATATAAAAGCGAAAACTATACCTATTATAAATAAAATATTAGTAATCATATAATTTCCTATCAAAAACCATATAATAGCAAAAAAATAAAAAACCATTCTTAATCTTACCCAAATTATAGGTTTTACAATAATTTTTTTACCACAAAAAATAGGTATTAGCCCAATAATTATAATTAAAATCTCCGGTATTATAATTGGCAAAATAAGAGGTTTCCAAAAAATTACATTTTGAAAATATAAAGAATAAATAATTACAAAAAGAAGTAACTTATCTGCTACTGGATATGCCCATTTACCAAACAAAGTTTCTTTATTTTGAGTTCTATCTATTATTCCATCAAAATAATCAGTTAAAAAATAATATGACAACTGCTATAAAAAAATATACAGGGTCTAATTTGAAAAAAAAATAATAATATAGCGCCAATAATTCTAATAATTACTAAAAAATTTAGTGATGGAGCTTTTTTAGAAATTTTTGGCCCCCAAAATTTATCTCTAAAATCAATTTCATTCTGGGTTAAATTTTTAAAATTAAAATTCATCAAACCACTTTTTAATGCTATCTAAAAATATACTTGGATTTTTAAGATATAAATTATAAAACTCGTCTTTTGAAAACCATTGTACTTTTTCTACCTCTTCTTTTTGTATAATAAATTCACTAGCTAACCTATCTATTATTAAAAAATACCACTGACCAAAATATTTATGTTTATTAGAGAATCTTTCTTTTTTAATTCCTTTTTTAAAATTTATATTTTTCAATCCAAGCTCTTCCTCGGCTTCTTTTATGATATTAGAATCATAAGTTTCTCCATCATCAACAGTTCCAGCGACTGCTGGACCCCACTTTCCTGAATCGTGTTTTTTATTAAAATTTCTTTGAGCTAATAAAACTTCCCCATTACTATTTGTAATCCATAAAGCTGAAACTCTATAAATATCCTCAGGATTCAAAGTTCCGCGTTCTTTTAGACCGATTTCATTATCATTTTCATCAACAATTATAATTTTTGTCATATTTGATTTATAACTAATTCACCAATTAACTCATTTCCCATGACACTTCTTGTACTTTTTACCACTGCCGCATGGACAAGGGTCATTACGCCCTATTTTTTTATCTCCACTTAAAATAGTTGAATTAAGTTGAATTGTCTGTCGCCCAACTTCTGAATTTGATTGTTTTATAAATTTCCAAATATCATAAAACACCCAATCTTCAAAACTTGATAAAAGATTTTGAAATAAAATAAAGCTTTCTCTTCTGTATTCAACTAATGGGTCATGCTGTCCATAAGCACGAATATTTACCGTACTTCTTAAATCCTCTAAATTCTCTAAATGTGCCATCCATAATTTATCAATAAATGCTAAAAGACGCATTCTTATATTATTTTCATTTAAATCTGTTATTAAATTATATGCCTTAGTGGCGAGATATTCTTTTATATCTTCCACACTATTTAACTCATCTTTTTCAATAATTTCAGCTCCAATTAAAATACCCTCTAAAAATTCAAAATCAGGATTTTGTAATGCTATTCTTTGATATGCGATAGAAATTATCTCCTTAATTCGTTCTGGTATTTCTTTTACTAAAATATCTTTCCTTTTATTATAAATAGATGTTCTTTGTTTATTTAAAATATCATCATAATCCAATAAATGTTTCCTAGAATCAAAGTTAAACCCTTCAACTTTCTTTTGCGCTTCATTAACAACTTTAGAAACCAATCCAGATTCAATTGGTTGATCATCTGGTAATTTAAATGTTTCCATTAACTTTTTAACTCGTTCTCCGCCAAAAATACGCATTAAATCATCCTCCAAAGATAGAAAGAATTGCGACGATCCAGTATCGCCCTGTCTTCCAGATCGTCCACGAAGCTGGTTGTCAATTCTTCGTGCCTCATGCCTTTCAGTACCAATAACATGTAGCCCACCTAAATCCTTAACTTTTTGTGCTTCGCCTTGAGCAGGAGGATTCCCGCCTAAAATAATATCAACTCCTCTTCCAGCCATATTTGTAGCAACTGTTACGGCTTTTTGCTTTCCAGCTTGAGCAATAATTTCTCCTTCGCGCTCATGATTTTTTGCATTTAAAACTTGATGCGGAATTCCAGCATCTGATAATAAATAAGAAATAATTTCATTTTGTTCAATAGAAGCAGTACCTATTAAAATCGGCTGACCAATTTTATGTCGTTCATTAACTTCTTTTACAACTGCTTCATATTTTACTTTTTTAGTTTTATATATTAAATCCGGCATATCTTTTCTTATCATCGGTCGATTTGTTGGAATACTTACAACTTCAAGATTATAAACTTTATGAAATTCCTCAGCAGATGTTTGCGCAGTTCCAGTCATTCCTGAAATTTTTTCATACAAACGAAAATAATTCTGCAAAGTTATCTGCGCATAAGTTCTCGATTCTTGTTGTATAACTACCCCTTCTTTTGCTTCAATCGCTTGATGAAGACCACCAGAATATCTTCTTCCATACATCATCCTACCAGTAAATTCATCTACAATAATAATCTCTTCATTTTTTACAACATAATTTTTATCTTTTTGGAAAAGTGAAATAGCTTTAAGTGATTCTTCTAAATAATGCACTAATTGAAAATTTTGCGGATCATAAATATTTTTTATATTTAAAATATTCTCAATCTTAGTTATCCCACTATCGGTAATAATCACTGATCTTATTTTTTCATCAACAATATAATCATCTTTCGGATCCAATATTTTAACTGCTTTAGAAAAAACTTTATAATATTCGCTAGATTCAATATCCGGCGCAGCAATAATAAGTGGAGTTCTAGCCTCATCAATTAAAATACTATCAACTTCATCAATAATGGCAAAGTAATGCCCTCTTTGAACTTGATCAGATGATCTATACGCTAAATTATCTCTTAAATAATCAAATCCAAATTCATGATTTGTTCCATATACTATATCTGTCTGGTATGCTTCACGCCTTGATATTGGCCTTAAAAAATCTTGAAAAATTTTAAAATTTCCAACGGCATCTCTTTCTTTGTCTTCTGCTTCCTCCCTCTCTTTTTGAGGAATATAAGTTGGGTCATAAATATAAGCTAAATCATGTACAAGACAAGATACAGAAATTCCTATCGCATCATAAATCTGCCCCATCCATACTGCATCACGCCTAGCCAAATAATCATTTACAGTAATTATATGTACTCCCTTGCCAGTTAATGCATTTAAATATGCCGGCGCAGTTGCTGCTAAAGTTTTTCCTTCCCCAGTTGCCATCTCTGCAATTTTCCCATTATAAAGCGCTATACCACCGATAAGTTGAGCATCAAAATGTCTTTGTTTAAGAGTTCTATTAGATGCTTCTCTTATTAAAGCAAAAGCCTGCGGAAGTATATTATCTAAAGTTTCTCCACCTTGAACTAATTTCTTTAATTCTTCGCTTTTATTTTTTAATTCCTCATTAGAAAAAATTTTAAACTCAATCTCAAATTCTCCAATTTTTTTTAAAATCGGCTCGAAATTTTGTTTTCCAAATAATTTTTGTAATATACTTGACATTTTAAAATTTTAATTACTCCGAGATTAAAAAACTTATGCTCAGAGCAAATTTAATAAAATAAGGTAAAAGTAATTATTTCGAGACCTTATCTTTTTTATTTAAACGTATTAGTTTTTCTTCTTTTTCTTTAAACTTTAAGATTTCCATTTTTAAGGTATCTTTAACTTTATCTATAACTGCATAAGCGTCTTCATCAATTTCTTCAGCCCTTAAAATATGCTTTTTCAAATTTAAACTTGCTTCTGCGCAAAATACTTCTCCGTGCAAATGATGCTTGCTAGTTCTTGCAATTTCTACAGAAACCTTAGTTTCTCCATCAACTTCAAATCCTTCAATAAATTTATCTAAAGATCCTATTTTATCCTCTATATACTTAGTTATTGACGGAGTTAAATCTATTTTATTTGCTCTTATATTAATTTTCATAGTTTATTTTTACTTATTATTATTTTAAATAATAACACATTTTAAGTTAAAATTTCAATAAAAGCTCAAATAAAATCGCCCATTTAAATATGGGCGATTTTTAGTGACTTTTTATGAGGTAGTGGAGGCTGACTCCAATTTTTTTCATTAGTG
>Ga0210057_1004808_pt1 | contig 17690 bp, 17 predicted proteins | sample CryGeyCG2114_010_2_FD_183968 | JGI IMG/M metagenome (GOLD analysis project Ga0210057, IMG submission 183968) | Groundwater microbial communities from aquifer - Crystal Geyser CG10_big_fil_rev_8/21/14_0.10 (SPAdes) (version 2) | ecosystem: Environmental > Aquatic > Deep subsurface > Groundwater ...
AGGACAACAGGCCTCGTGCTGTGGGAATGAATTTTAGGGGTAAATATAACGGTGAGTTTGATCATCTTGAACCAGAAGAACGAGAGAAAAAGCTGGTCGTTAGAGAGAATTTAAGGAAGCTTTTTCTACTTTAAGTTATCAACTTGGGGCGTTTAGGACGCTCTGGACTCCTAGAGGGATCTGCGTCATTCCTTGTGTTGTATGGAAAAAACAACACAAAAGCCAGCGATGGGGATGGCACCAGAGGTAACCCCACCAACGATTAAGTACTGTCTGTATGCTCGTAAATCAACGGAGCAAGAGGACAAGCAAGCGTTATCAATAGAGTCGCAGGTAAGGGAGATGATCAGTCTCGCCGAGCGAGAGGGGCTTGAAATAGTCGAGATCAAGCGAGAGTCACACTCTTCCAAAGAAGTTGGACAGAGGCCAGTGTACAACGAGCTAATCAACGAAATCAGACAAGGCAAGTTCAATGGCATTCTGACATGGGCACCTGATCGTCTTTCGAGAAATGCTGGAGACCTTGGGTCTGTGGTAGACCTGATGGATCAGAAACTCCTCCATGAAATACGAACCTACGGACAAAAATTTACGAACAACCCAAACGAGAAGTTCCTTCTGATGATTCTTGGGTCGCAAGCAAAACTCGAGAACGACAACAAAATGGTCAATGTGAAGCGAGGGCTTCGGGCGAGATGTGAGATGGGACTATGGCCATCGGTGCCACCAACAGGATATCTGAGTCACTCAGACAGAAACAGAAAGTGCGAAGTAGTCCTCGATGAACAGCGAGCTGGCGTAATCAAACAAATGTTTGAAAAGGTGGCATATGATGGATGGTCTGGTCGAAAACTCTTCAAATGGCTAGCCGAGGATATACGATTCAAAACAAAGCATGGTAAGCCACTGACTTTAAGCAACATCTACATCATCCTCAAAAGCACCTTTTACTACGGCGAATTTGAATACCCGAAAGGAGGCGGACAATGGTATGTGGGAAAGCATGATCCAATCATCACCAAAGATTTATATATTCAAGTACAAGACAAGATTACGAATGACTATGTGGTGAGAACCCAAGACAAAGAGTTTGCCTTCACAAGAATGATTACCTGCGGACTCTGCGGATCAGGAGTGACTGCCGACGAAAAATTCAAGAAACTCAAAGATGGGACGACGAACAGGTATGTGTACTACGGATGCACGAAATTCAAAGATAAGGACTGCCCGTGCGGATATATACGAGAGGAAGACTTGATAGAACAACTGGCAAACATTCTCGACGTGGTGTCGCTCGACGAGATCGGAATGAAAGATAAAATTAAAGCTGAAATAGAATCACACAATGAGTTCCAGGAGTCAGTGCTGGGACGAGAAGTAACAGAGAAGGTGAAGATCAAGGAAATCGACATACGAAACTATGCGAAGCATATTCTGAGAAAGAGGCCCCTATATGAAAAGCGAGAATTACTAAGTCACTTGAGGAGTAAGCTCATACTGAAAGAGAAGCGGTTGAGCTTGGTGGGATAGCGCTACCAATTCATCCCTACTGACTGCTTTATTGCTACCAAATCATCTGCATATTTATCAGGAAATAGTTTAGTGTTTATTATTTGTTCATAGAATTTTATGTATATTTCTAAGAAGTATTCCAACGCCCAGCAGGTTAGCAAATCCACATCATCAGTGATCGTATGCTGATTACCCAAACGAAGATGGTTTGATTCGCTATAGAGAGCATAAATGTTGTATATACCTGACCCTTTTAAATCCTTAAGATTAAGCGAGCTTTTATCGCACAAATCTTTTATTGATGGAAACACTCTAGTATTTGACTTTATTTTAGTTAAATCAAAATCCGTCTTGAGAATTTTATTTACAACACCAACTGCCTTTAGTGTCTTGTGCATACCATGTTCTTCTGTTGGAGGAATTGCGACATCAATCGCAGCTCCTATTTGTGCCATATCCCGTGAAAGTAACTCAAGCACTTTTTTGCTATCTTCTTTTGCTAATCGCAATACATACTCCAGATAAAGCATAACCTCTAGTGATCCCCTAACAGCAAAGAAAACGTACTTCTGATTGAATTCATCCATCAAAAGATATTGAAAAAGTTTTGAAAGACCAATCAACCACCCCGCCGCAAGCGGACGGGGTATGAACCGAGCATGAGCTAGTTCCAGAGTTTGAGCTGCCGTGATGCTTCTTTCGTCTTTCCCTGATTCTCAACATAGCGACTGACTACCTGCCAATTTCCCCGTTCGCTGACGGTGGCAAAGTAATACCCATCACTCCAAAACTCACCTCCCCAGAGTTCTTTCCGCAATTCTGGAAATCGCTTAAATAGCTCGCGGGCAGTGATGCTCTTCCATATCGTTACCACTTGTGAACCACTGTATTTTGAATGAAAGGAACAGAGTATGTGAATATGGTCACCATCAGTACCAATGTTTTCAAAATTGATTTCATACCGTTTCTCGATTTCCTGAGCGATTTCCAGAATTGCTACCTTTGTGCGGTCATCTAACAGCGCTTTGCGGTATTTTACAGGAAAGACGATGTGGTAGTGGGTATCGTATACACAGTGGTTGCTTCTGACGACGCTCATGCACTCAGTATATCTGAAAACCGAGGGTTTTCAGACTTTCCTACAAGGAGCCCCGCCGCAAGCGGACGGGGTAAAGGCTGCGCCAATAATCTCTTTATGAAAATGGCTGACGTATGCATATTCAAGATGCCCACCACTAACCTTGTGTTGTTTAGAAATGTTATCTATCTGAGAACTAAAGCCCGCAGAAAAATCATCTACTTTTTCAAGAGTGGTCTTCAGGAGGGAGATCTTATTTTTTGTAGACAAGTCCATGACACAATTTTATCATTTTTGATCGTATAAACATAAAAGCACCCAATTGGGTGCTTTTATGTTCTGAATACTGCGCTCAGCAGGTATGCAATTTACGGAATAGTACCAATTGGAGGCTTCGACTGAGTTCTTACGTTTCTTCACTTTTTTAGAGAAAGTTCGAGCCCATGACTGGTGCTGACTTTTGACCTCTAAATTATGTTGATATGTAAGCCTCGGTCGGTCTCACATGGCTGCTGCGAGACCTGGATTCGAACCAGGATAAACGGCTTCAAAGGCCGCGGTCCTACCGTTAGACGATCTCGCATCGCTTAATAAACAAAATATCCTCTTATGAGGATATTATTAAAAAACATCCAATCTGTCAAACTAAATCTTAGAATATTTACGAACCGCAAATAAACTAGCTAAAGCATTAATAAATACTACAATTAAAAATTGTGACCCAAAAATTAAAACAAAATTATCAACAAAATAAGAAAGAATATTAATACTATAACCCATAAAAAATACCTCTAAATATGGCTGGATTAAAGTCAAAAGGGGATAAAAAATGGAAATAATAACTAAAGTACTAAGCAGTGAATAAACTATCGCCGAACATAAGTATGGTAAATAAATAAAATAATTTGAGGCTCCCACTAAACGCATAATTTCTATTTCTTGACGATGAGTATAAATAGCTACACGAATAGCGTTATAAACTACTAATAAACTAATTAAAATAAAAACAGAAATAACAAACAAACCGAGTTCATTAATCCGTTTAGTAATGTTATTAATTTTAGTGAGAATACTAGTATTATCAGAAAAGTCTCGTGATTCAATAATCGGATTATTAATTGCCTTTAGTCCATTAATTACTAAATCAGATTGATCAAAATTTTTCGGAATAATTATTAAACTTGGCGACAAGGGATTGCGTCCTAGCTCGCTTAAAGCCGCTAAAACCTCAGGATTATTTTCATACTTAACACGAAAAGAATCCATGGCACTTTGCTTAGAAATATAATTAACGTTAGCAACATTATCCAAATTAGTAATTTGCGTTTTTAAATCCATAATCTGACTTTCTGTCGCTTCCGCACTTAAATATAAACTAATATCAATTTTTTCTTTTACAGCTGACACCGCATTGTCACTAATTAAACGAACTGCAATTAAAGTATTAATTGAAAAAAGAGCCAGCAATAAAATCATTACTGTTGCAATAGTCAACCAAATATTGCGAGCGATATCTTGAAAACTAAATTTTATAATGCGAAAAAGAAATAACATAAAAAAACAAATTATTCTTTAAAGTAAATATTTACCATGTTCTTGATCATTAATAATTTGACCATGATCCATAGTAATAACCCGTTTATTCAAACGATTAACAATTTCTTTGTTGTGCGTTACTAAAATAACCGTTGTTCCAAATTTATTAATACGTAATAATAAATTAATAATATCATTTGCATTAATAGCATCTAAATTACCGGTTGGTTCATCGGCTAATAAAATTTTTGGTTGATGCACTAAGGCACGAGCAATAGCTGTCCGTTGTTGCTCACCGCCGGAAACTTCATGAGGATAACGTTTTCTCTCTTCATATAAACCTACTATTTTTAAAACGCTAGGAACAATTTTTTTTATTTTAGATAATTTTCCGCCAGAAACCTCTAACGCAAAAGAAGTATTTTCTTCTAATGTTTTCTTAGGTAATAATTTAAAATCTTGAAAAATAACCCCAATTTGTCGTCGCAAATATGGAACTTCTTTTTTTCTGATATTAGTAATATCCCAATCTCCAACCATTATTTTCCCTTCATCAGCCTTTTCTTCGCCAATTAATAAACGCACAATGGTTGTCTTACCAGCGCCAGATTGCCCAACAATAGAAACAAACTCTCCAGGTTTAACAATAATATTAACATTTTTAACAACCTTTACTTTACTCCGATAAGTTTTGGAAACGTTTTCCAAATTAATCATATGCTTAATTTATTTTTTTAAAAGTTTTAACCCATAACGGATTAATTGCTCATTATCAGAAAATTCATTCGCCTTGCTTATTGAACCAAAATTAACAACGATTAAATTTCCCTGAGGAGTTTCCACTCGAGTCATTAAACAATATTTTGCTTCGTCTAAATAGCCTGTCTTAGAACCAATAATTTTATAGGTATTGGTTCTCAAAAGTTGGTTAGTGTTTTTAATAGTATGCTTCTTTTTAGTGTTAATTGTCGTAAAAGAATAACTTAAAGTAGTACTAACTTTTTGTAAAAAAGGATTGATAAAAACCTCTTTAATTATTATAGCATAGTCTAAAGGAGAACTCACGTTACTAGGAGATAATCCAGTCGGTTCTACAAAAACTGTCTGCGTTGTTCCCCAACCTTTAACCAATTCATTCATTTTTTTTATAAAATCCTGACGACTTAAGCCGCTAACACGGACTAAACTTTCCACAGCGTTGTTAGCTGAACCCACTAAAGAACTATAAATTAAATCAGAAACTGTTACTGTTTCTCCTTCAGTCAAGCTAACATGAGCTGACTCCCAGGGAGCAACATATTTAAAATTATAATTTTCATCCTGTTTCTTATAAGTTACTATTTTATTTAAACTCGGTCGAGTATCTAAAAATACTCGCAGCGCTACTAATTTAGTCAGGCTGGCTAGAGGCGAAACTTTTTCTTGGTTTTTTCCCCAAATGACCTGACCGGTTTTTTCTGACATAATAACCGCCGACCAAGCACTTATTTCCGGGGTACTCGTAGCTGGTGTTAATGACTTACTTAAAAGCGAATCATTTATTTTTTGCGGTTCAATTTTTACCTTAATTAAACCGGCTGACGGAGAAGCAATTTTTTGAAAAGCCACATAATCTAAATCAATTACTCTGTCCGGAAAAAGTGCTCGTTCTGGTCCATAATCATTAATAGTAACATTAACCGATTTATTATTGTCTAAATTAATAACTTTTATAACTGAACCTTTAGGAAAATCCGGTGAAGCGGCAAATAAACCATTTTTATATTTATACCAACTAGCTGTTCCTGCGGTCATAATATTAGAATTGCTAGCTAATAATAAACGGCCGCTCAGAGAAGTTGTTTGAGCAGTAACATAATTTTCAGCTGGAAAATCCATAGTAGCTAGAGGTACCCAAAGTTTATTCCAAGAATCAAAAACAAAAACCTGTTTGAAATAACTATTTTTTTGATCATAATTAATTTTAATTAACATAGGACGACTCGGATCATAAAAACCGGTACTAGAAACAGAATAATCATAAGCCGGAGTTAAAGCTTGATATTGCCAAGGTAAATTTATTTCTATTGGACTGGTGACAATATTTAAAATACTTGGAGCGGTAAAGGCGATTGACGGGTACTCAATATTTAAATTAGTTGAGCCAACTGCCTGCCCAATAGTCGGTATTATTAATAAAATTAAACTAACTAATAAAAAATGTTTATGAGATTTATAGGACATAAGACTTAATTGACTAAAATGATTTAATAATTCTATAATATACCTGCAATTGTTTTCTCATTTATTTTCTTAAATAAAAATAGGCGGGTATTGTATAATGGCTATTACGTCAGCTTCCCAAGCTGAAGACGGCGGTCCGATTCCGCTTACCCGCTCCGTAATTCATCACTCAATCGCCGAGATAGCTCAGCTGGTAGAGCAACGCACTCGTAACGCGTAGGTCAGGGGTTCGATTCCCCTTCTCGGCTCCAACAAAAACTAATTAAAAAAATAACGCCACCACTTAATTAAATTGCTATCTAATTTATTATCGGAGTCAAGCTCCACTTGGACGGCATTAGTTTTTTTATTTTCTACAACAATAACCCCTTCACCGGGTTTTTTCATATTAAGATTGAGTCGCGCCTGAGCTTCTAACGATTGATCAGATTGTAAATAAGTTATCAAATCTTGCAATTGTTTATTTTGAATTTCATAATTATTAATTTGTCCTTGAACATCTTGAATTTCTTTTTCTATTAAACGACGCTGACTATAAGTTTGCGCTAAAGGAAAAATAATAATTATTAGAAAAGTTAATCCGACAATTGTTAAAAACCGCTGGCCAGTAAGCAAACGATAAAAAAAACTATGAGAATTTGGTTCTAATCCTCTTTCAAAAACACGAGGATAAATTTTATTTTTTTTCATCTTTATTATTATAGCATAAAAAAAATCGTCACCGAAGTATTTTCAGTAACGATTAGAAACTTTTATTTTTAACGTGATTTAGGAGTAACCCAAAAGCCCATATATTTACCGAACATTAATCTAATTTGCGCTTCCAAGCAAGGGATAGCCCCAAAAATAATAATAGTAATTGGCACGAAAGCCCACTCCAGGGCCATTGCCACATTTTTCCAAACTTTATATTTTTTAGGACGAGGTGGTAATAAAAGAATAGAGACAACTCCTGATAAAATTAAACCCACCATAGCAATGCTCATTAAGTTTTGAGTTACTAATGGTAGATTTCCTGATAAAACAGTGGAATTAAATCTATCCCCGCCCAAAAGCATCGGCAACCAGCCAATAACAGCAATAATTAAAGCGTTAGTAGCCCAAGAATAGAAACCATAAATTTGAATAAAAATATGGCCAACAACTCGGCCGCGATCAAAACCTTTATTCTTCCATCGCTCACCGGCGTTAAATAATAAATAAGGAATATTTTCACCACCCCAAGCCCAACGACGTTGTTGTTTATATAAACTTTTAGCTGTTTTTAAATAACTTTCATCATGAGTAACGTCCATAGATACTTTATAATGAATAGGTTCAACTTGATAATGTCCATTATAATACATTAAACAATGCCAAAAAATACGAGAATCTTCAGAGACATTAGTAGTTGACCAAAAACCTATTTCCACCAAAGCTTTCCAGGTCATGGAATGAGAAGAATAAGTAACTAAGCTCTCTTGCCTAATTTGCATAATCATCTGCCAAAAAGTATTAGAGGCAGCGGCTACTCGAGAAAAAAATGGCGCATTCCAAATATTATTATGATAAACCGGCACGGGCTGATAACTAGTATGGTAAGGGTCATTAACACTTAAAAATTTATAAGTTAAAGCAAAAAAATAACCAGGATGAACCACAGTATCAATATCAAAAACGCTCACTAAAATTTTGGAATAATCTAAATTCTCTCGATCAATAATTTCTTTTTTAACTACTTGTGCGGCCCAAGCTTGATTAGCACCCTTGCCTTTTAATTCATTTGGTAAATTATCCGGATGCCAAGTAATAATAAAACGACCAAATTTATGACCGAACTCTTCTTGAATTTTAGCGGCTCGTTCATGAGCCTCGGCGCCAGCTCTTTCTTCCATAGCTAAAACAATAATAAAACGATCACCAGAATAACCATCATCAACTAAGGCCTGTAGAGATGTTTTAATTATTTCCAAACTTTCATTATAATTTGGTAAAATAACCAATTGCCAAATATCATCCCAATGAATATTCTGACGCGCCAAAGAAGTATCCGTTATTTTTTGAAAATCAAACTGATTATTTTTTAATTTTTCACATTCTGCGCGCCAATTAACACTTAAACCTTTTTTTAATTGGAAATAGGAAGAAATCAAAAAAATAGCCATATAAATGACTAATAATAACCAGTAAACATCAAAAGCGATTATAAAATAAGCAACCCAAACTGGTTTAAAATATGATAGTACCACTAAAAATAAGAGGGAAAAAATAGATAAAAAACCGGGAAATATTTCTAATATTCGGTAAATTATATAGTTACGACCACTTAAATCTTTAGCTTTGCCAATTTTGAGATAATTAATAGGTTTATTCATAATTAAATAACACCCTTTCTTTTTAACTCAAAAAAACATTCAGCGCAAGCCTTAACATCAAACATGGCATCATGAGCATCAGCAAATCCAGTTTTAAATAAATGCTTATAAAGTTCCATTAAGTTAGGCCATTTATATCCTCCTCGACCATTAGGTATTTGGCAATAATTAGAACTTGACTTCATAGTACAAATTTTATTAGCCGCTGTTAAAGGATTAGACAATTTTTCTCGTAAAAGTTCGGCGCCAATAATTTTTTCATCAAAATCAATATTATGAGCAACTAAACAGGAAGCTTGACTCACATCCGTTAAAAAATGATTTAAAGCTATTTTTAATTCTACTCCTTCTCGCAAAGCTCGTTCTTGAGAAATGTGATGAATCTTAGTGGATTCTTCAGGAATAATAAAATCAACAGGTTTGATTATATAATTAGGACTCTCCCAACAATCACCATCTGTATCATAAATACTCCAAGCTAACTGGACAATTCGTGGCCAATTTGAAAAATCATCAAGAGGGGCTTGATAATTACGAGGTAAACCGGTTGTTTCTGTATCAAAAAACAAATACATAATCTAAAAATTATTATTGCTGATAATTACATCTTCTCCCTCCCGTATTTCTTTTTCCTCAAGAATATTATTTGGAGATGACATGCGAGGTTTAATTTTTCGACCACGAAAATCTAAAGGAGCAATACTTTTTAAATCTTCTAAAGACAAAGTGGGAAATGATTGAGAAGCTGAAGAAGGCGAAGAATCCGAAGATGCTGGAACCGATGAATCAAGATAATTAGTGGGGGCTAATGGTATAGAATCTTGTTTTTCTTTCTTTTTAGCTAATTGACGAGTAGCTAATTCTTGACGTTTATCTTCTTTTTTTTTACTAAGACAATTTCGACAATAAACTGGACGAATACCATCCGGTTGAAAAACTGTTATAGTTTCTTGACCACAATCAGCACAAACAGCCTGAAAACCTGGTTTATCTAATTTAGATAAATCTTTTGAAGATTTTATATTTGACGATTTTATATTAGTAACAGTTGAAACGGGAGTATTAGGAATAGAGGTGACCGAAACTGACGATGTCAATGTAGTAGTTGAGACAGTTTTTTTATTTAAACCAGAATTTTCCCTTGGAATAACAGAGCTATAATTAGAGTCGGGGTTAGAGTCGGAGTTAGAGTCATGGTTAGAAGGAGAACTGAAATTGAGATTAGATTTAGAAATAAAAGAATTTTCTGTAACATTATTTTTTACTAAATCAACATTATTTTTTACTAAATCAACATTATTTTTTACGGGAACCTTGGTCTCTGCTATTCCATAATTTTCATGCCAACTCATAATTTTTTCTTCAACCGTCTCCCGGTCAGAAGCATATTTTTCTCGAGAATAATCAATAACTTTTTGAGTATTATCAGTTTTTTCTTCATCACTTAAAGGAGGCAAACCGGCCGCCGAGAAAGGGGTTGAAGCTATTCCGTCAATCATCAATTTCAAATACATTTCGTATTTTGGCAAATTAACTAAATCCTCCTCAGTAAATGTAGGCGTGAATTCTTTAACCAATTCTTCAGCATCAGTCGCACCGACTCTAAACACAACCATTGTTCCCACATTACCAAAAACTGCCGGCTTAACCTTTTCACTTAATTGTTCAATATATTGATGGGCTAAAATTAAATTTAAACGATATTTACGAGCTTCCGATAAAATGTTAGCAAAACTATCAGTAGAAAAATTTTGAAATTCATCAATATACAAATAAAAATCTCGACGATCTTTTTCCGGAATATCAACTCGACTCATAGAAGCTAATTGAATCTTAGTAATCATCATCGCTCCAAGTAATGCTGAATTATCTTCACCAATCCGCCCTTTAGATAAATTCATAATCAATATTCTTCCATTATCCATAATATCGCGAATATCAATAGACGATTTTACCTGACCAATAACATTTCTCATTAAAGAACTTGATAAAAATTGACCAACTTTATTTTGAATTGGAGATACCGCTTCTGAGGCAAATTTGTCCGCATAGCCAGAAAATTCTTTTTCCCAAAAAGCTTTAACAACCGGGTCTTTAATATTAGCAACCACTCGTTTACGATAATTTTTATCAGACAACATTCGTACCACGCCTAAAAGAGTGGATCCTGGAAAATCAAGAATTGCTAAAATAGCATTACGCAAAATATATTCCAAACGTGGTCCCCAAGAATCTGCCCACAATTTTTGAAAAACACCAATTAAACCTGAAGCCACTAAATGACGTAAATGAGGTTCCACTTGTTCAACCACATTAAAGGCAATCGGATGATCAATATCAGAAGGATTAAAGTAAATCACATCTTTTATTCGATCGCTGGGAATATACTCAATAATTTTTTCTGCCAAATCACCATGGGGATCAACGACAGCGACGCCATGCCCAGCTCTAATATCCTCAACTATCATATTTTCCAGGATAGTTGATTTACCCATACCGGTTTTCCCAATCAAATACATATGCCGACGACGATCATCAGTTTTTATTCCAAATCTTTTAGATTCATTACGATAAGTTGTTTGAGCAAAAACTGCTATTTCCTTATTCATAAATATGCTTTATCGGCAATAAAAATTTAATTAAAAAAACTCCCGTAATCTTTAAAAAAATCTCGAAAAATTGGCGGTAAATAAATAAATCCTAAAATAATCGGTACAAAAATTAATAAAAGACGAAAAACACTCCAAATTTTCTGCCATTTAATATATTGCTTTATTTCTTGAGAAATCGCTAAAATTTCTTCATTTTTTTGAAGAGATAACTTTAATAATTTTTTTAAATCATTATTACTAAAATTCTGATCTTTATTTTCGGTATCCATAAAAATCTAAAATAACTTACTGACGAAGCTCACAGATATCTACATATTTTTTTCCAATTTCTACAAAACTCTCCATTTCTTTAGAACTATAGGCTTCTTTTTTTTGGTATTGTGTATTTACTAGATCTGTATCAGATTTAAAAAACTGCAAATACCACTTACTCGCACCTTTAATAGCTTGACCCATGGATATAAAATCTTTCTTAACTAACAACCCGGGCACAACCGTCGTTCTAAATTCATAAGGAAGCTTACTATTCATTATAATTTTAACACTTTTTTTCAAATTATTACAGTCAACGGGAGCCCCAACAACCGTTTCGTACTTTAAAAACGGAGCTTTAATATCCATGGCAATGTAATCAATCAATTTTTCTTTAATCAACCCCAGTAACATAAGAGGGTTTGTCCCATTAGTATCTAATTTTACCAAATATCCCATGTCTTTAATTTCTTTTATAAAAGAAGGCAAGTCAGGGTGCAAAGTTGGCTCCCCACCAGTAATAACTACCCCCTCTAAACGGCCAAATCTTTCTTTTAAAAAAAGAAAAAGGTCTTTAACTGATAACGCCAAGGATCCTTTTTCTTTTTTTTTATTTTTTTCGTCTTGTCCCTTACGGGGCCAGACAAGCATAGGGTTATAACAAAAGTGGCACCGGAAATTACAACCTTGAGTAAAGATAATGGCTGCTAGATGATCGGGGTAATCTAGGAGAGTTAATTTCTCCAAGCCACCGATTATCATATTGTTCAGAATTAATTATTAGCTTGATAAGTTTGACGATCAGAATATTCTGATGCCTTACCTGGATTCCAATTCTTGGTAGGAGTTAACCAGCCAACTACTCGGCTATAAATAACACATTCTTGTCTTTGGGTTTGTATTGGACTCATATATTTATTATAGATTAAAATTATTTAAATTACAAATTAATATTTTCAAGCTTCATTTTTAAGTATTGTTTCTTATTTCTGATTTATTTTTAATCAAATTTTCTTTATAACCAATTTCTTCATCGCATTTTGGACAAAATTTATGTTCACCCGAAAGATAACCATGTTTAGGACAAATAGAAAATGTCGGGGTAATTGTAAAATAGGGTAAACGATAATTTTCAATAATTTTCTTTACTAATTTTTTAGCAGCCTCGCCGTTAGGAAGTTTTTCTCCTAAAAAACCATGCAAAACAGTACCGCCAGTATATTTAATTTGTAAATCATCTTGTAAATCAAGAGCGGTAAAAATATCATCCGTAAAACCAACTGGTAAATGCGTGGAATTAGTATAATATGGAGGAGTTCCTTTTGTTTTAAAATCCTCCGTATTAGCACAAATAATTCCCGGATAAAGTTCTTGATCTTTTTTAGCAAATCGATAAGTTGTTCCTTCGGCAGGAGTAGCTTCTAAATTATACAAGTTATTAGTTTCATTTTGAAAATCCATTAATTTTTCACGCATAAAATCTAAAATTTCTGCAGCAAAAGCACGCCCCTCAGGAGTAGATAAATCCTTACCCATCAAATTTAAAGTTGCCTCATTCATACCATTAATACCAATGGTAGAAAAATGATTTTGCCAATAAGAATTGAAATGTTCTTTAATATTATCTAAATAAAACATTGAGTACGGATAAAGATGATCATCGGTAAATTTTTCCAAAATCTTTCTTTTTATTTCTAAGCTTTCTTTAGCTAATTCCATTAAATTTGAAACTTTCTTTTTAAATTCCTCTTTATTTTTAGATAAATATCCAATACGAGGTAAATTAATAGTAACTACTCCAATCGATCCAGTTAAAGGATTAGCTCCGAATAACCCGCCACCGCGCTTACGTAATTCTCGATTATCTAAACGTAAACGGCAACACATTGAACGAGCATCATCACGATTCATATCCGAATTAACAAAATTAGAAAAATAAGGAATACCATATTTAGCGGTCATTTCCCAGGCCGGTTTAAATGACTCCTTATCCCAATCAAAATCCTTATCAATACAATAAGTCGGAATCGGAAAACCAAAAACTCGACCAGTCGAATCGCCAGCTAACATTACTTCCGCAAACGCAGAATTAAACATATCCATTTCTATTTGAAAATCTTTATATTGTTCTTTTTGCGCTTCTCCGCCGATAATAACATATTCCTCGCCGATCATTGGAGAAGGAGTAACGTCTAGAGTGACATTAGTAAAGGGAGTCTGAAAACCAACTCTAGTAGGAACGTTGATGTTAAACATAAATTCTTGTAAACCCTGTTTAACTTCTTTATAGCTTAAATTATCATAACGAATAAAAGGTGCTAAATAAGTATCAAAATTAGCAAAAGCCTGAGCACCAGCCGCTTCGCCCTGCATAGTATAGAAAAAATTAATTATTTGCCCTAAAGCGCTACGAAAATGTTTCGGAGGATTACTTTGAACCTTTTCACTAACTCCCCGAAAACCGCGAATAAGTAAATCTTTTAAATCCCAACCGCAGCAATAGGGGGCTAACAATCCCAAATCATGAATATGAAAATCAGCATTAATATGAGCAGCGCGAATATTTTCAGGATACAATTTATCAAGCCAATAACGAGCAGAAATAGCTGAAGCAATATAATTATTTAAACCTTGGACGGAAAAACTCATATTGCTATTTTCTTTTAAACGCCAATCCGCACGTCCCAGATAATCTTCCATCAACTTATCATCTGACATAGAGGTGTTTATATCGCGTAATTGTCGGTGCTGATCACGATACAAAATATAAGCTTTAGCAATTTTTATTAACTTATTTTCAATCAAAATTTCTTCAACTATATCCTGGACTTCTTCAACTGCCGGAATACTATTTTTATGAAATTTTTGATTTAATCTAATAACAACTTGATCAGTTAATTTTTTAGATAAATGGTGATCATCAACACCCGCAGCTAAAGCCGCTTTGTAAATCGCTTTAACAATTTTATCTTGATCAAAATCACTAAGCTCACCTGATCTTTTAATTAATTTACTGATAGTTTCTGACATATTACTTTTTTTCATTAATTAATTTATTTAATTCTTTACGAAATTCATGGGCATCCTTAAAGGATTCATAAACTGAGGCATAACGAATATAAGCAACCTGGTCTAAACGTTTTAAATTTTTCATGACAGCCTGTCCGATTTGTAAAGAAGTTATTTCTGAACTTTTATAACGTTGCAAGTCGCGTTCAATAGAATGAATTAATTTTTTAAAACGATCTTTGGTGATAGGTCTTTTCTCGCAAGACTTTTTTAAGCCGCTAACCATTTTCTCCCGACTATAAGTTTCACGCCGACCATCTCTTTTAACAATTACTAAATCCAATAATTCTATTTCCTCATAAGTCGAGAAACGAAACGCGCATTTTAAACACTCTCGACGGCGGCGAATAGAAAGACCATCAGGGGCAACCCGAGAATCAACTACTTTAGTATCGGGAAAATAACAAATAGGACATTTCATATAAATCTATATTTTGTGGCTCTTATGAATTAAGACCACTAAATATTGTATTGTACCTACATTTTAGCAAGATTTTAAGACTCAGTCAATTTAGCTAATTTTAAAATAAATATTAAAAAATTATAAAGTTATGCACAGAAATTTAAAAAATCAAAATAAAATTTTAAAAAAAATCCCTCACTAAAAGTGAAGGATTCTTAATTTTACTGATAATTTAAATTAATTATCTAGTTTTATTTATGATTTTATCGAGTTATCCCATCTTCTTCCGGAGAAAGGTGGGAATACTTAAATCTTCTTCTTCTTGGTTGTTATTCTTTTCCGCCTTTTTTTCTAGAGAGGGTTTAACGGGAATATTTTTAAAAACTGAAAATTTACCTTTATTTTTATCAACACTACTACTAGATGATAAATCATTTTCAGCTTCTTTTTCAACAATAAATGAATTAGGAGTGTAAGATTTTACCATATCATCTTTTTGGCTCTTGCCATGGCCATCAAAACCAGTGGCCACAACAGTAATTTTAATTTGATCTTTCATTTTTTCGTCCACAACGGCACCAAAAATAATTTTAGCATCTTCATCGGCTGCGGAAGTGATAACCTTAGCCGCCTCACTAACTTCAGTCATACTTAAATCTGGGCCACCAGTAATAGTGAACACAATGCCTCTGGCGCCATCAATGGACATGTCGAGTAAATTAGAGTTAATCGCATCCTTGGCGGCCTCTACAGCCTTATTTTCGCCACTAGCTTGACCAATACCCATTAAGGCTGAGCCGGCATTAGACATAACCGCTTTAACGTCGGCAAAATCAGCATTAATAATACCAGGAACGGTAATAATTTCCGCAATACCCTGAACTCCTTGACGCAAAACATCATCCGCAATTTTAAAAGCATCCAACAAAGAAGTCCTTTTATCAATAACCTGTAATAGTTTATCATTAGAGATAGTTATTATAGTATCAACCTTATCAGCTAATTCAGAAAAAGCCCGATCAGCAATATTTTTTCGCTGTCCTCCTTCAAAAACAAAAGGTTTAGTAACTACTGCTACTGTTAAAGCTCCTAAATCTTTAGCGATTTGAGCCACAATCGGCGAAGCCCCAGAACCAGTGCCACCACCTAAACCACAAGTTACAAAAACCATATCACAATCCTTCAAAACTTCACGTATTTCATTTTGAGACTCTTCAGCGGCCGCCTTACCTAAATCAGGATTCATTCCAGCACCTAAGCCCCTGGTAACCGTTTTACCAATATGAATTTTTTCGGTTGCTTTATTATAATGAAGAGCTTGAACATCAGTATTGATTGCCACAAAACCAACACCTTTAATGCCGCCAGCTACCATGCGGTTGATTGCACTACCGCCGCCGCCGCCAACTCCGACGACTTTTATTTTTGCAAATGTTTCAATTTCTGGTTTAACTTCTGCCATAAAATTTTTCTTATTTAATTATTTATTTGGGCATTATTTTATTCCACAAGCCCTTAGTTTTTTCTAGTATTCCATTTAAACTCTTTTTTATATTACTTTCACTTGTTCCATCGCCCTCCATGTGACTTCCCCAAATAACTAAACCAAGCGCTGTCAAAAATTCAGGGTTTCTAACTTTATCAATAATAACATTAATATTTTTAGCTACTCCCAAAGCTGCCGGTAAGCGCAACTTCTTTTTAGCTTCTTCTACTAAGCCAACCAACTCCGAACCACCACCCACAAAAATTATCCCAGCCGGAAGCATACCAGAACGATCAATTTTTTTAAATTCACGATCAATTTTATCAAAAATTTCTTCAACTCGAGCATTAATAATTTCCGCCAAATATTTACGTGAAATTACATTAATATCATCATTAACTTCTTCTTCTTTAACTAGCTGACTAATATCAACATCATCATCCCGTTTCTCAACATTTTCAACACAAGCAGTTCCATGCTCTCGTTTAATTCTTTCAGCTAAATTAATTGGACAACGCAAACCAATCGCTACATCCGAGGTAATATGTTCCGAACCAATTGGTAAAATTGCTGTATGAATTAAATTTCGTTCTTCATAAACAGCCAAAGAAACCGTCGCGGAGCCTAAATTGACCAAAGCTACTCCCAGCTCTTTTTGCTTATTACTTAAAACTGCTTCAGCGGCCGCTAAGGGCGCAATTACTAAATCTTCTATTTCCAAACCTGTTCGATAAATAGCTTTTGTTAAATTTTTAATTTGTGTACTAAGTCCTTGAACAATTAAAGTTTCTACTTCTAAACGGATACCATTCATGCCAATAGGATCTTTAACATCTCCTTGATTATCTACACTAAACTTAATAGGGATAACATGCAAAATTTCATAATTAACAGGAACAGCTAAAGCCCGAGCCGCCTCAATCGCCCGATTAACATCAGTTTCGTTAATTTCACCATCACTGCGACTAACCGCTACAACCCCTTTAGATCTTTCACATTTAATATAAGGATCGTTGATACTAACCCAAACCTTAGTAATCGGCACACCCACTAAACGTTCTGCTTTTTCTAAGACGGCCGAAATAGAAGATGTTGTTTCTTCAATACTATTAACAATACCACGTCCAACACCAGAGGTTGGTCCGGAAACAGCACCAATAATTTG
>Ga0210057_1004809_pt1 | contig 17688 bp, 20 predicted proteins | sample CryGeyCG2114_010_2_FD_183968 | JGI IMG/M metagenome (GOLD analysis project Ga0210057, IMG submission 183968) | Groundwater microbial communities from aquifer - Crystal Geyser CG10_big_fil_rev_8/21/14_0.10 (SPAdes) (version 2) | ecosystem: Environmental > Aquatic > Deep subsurface > Groundwater ...
GTCGGAAATACGACCACTGAAGCTGTTCAGCATTACATTGCTTCTTCTCAACCTTGGGTTTGTTAGTTTTAACATTTTTTTAATTCAGATACCTCGCGCTTTAGCGCGGGGTTATTCATTTTTTATTATGGGCGCGGAGGGAATTGAACCCCCTTCCTCTGCTCTGGAGGCAGATATACTACCAGTGTACGACGCACCCTTAAAATATAGATGACAGGTTTATTTTTAATGTTTTCTCTATTTCATTCTTTCAATTTGAGAAATCTCATCACCAGATATGGCACAACCTTTGAATTTTACTGCATAGAGAAGTGCGTCAAGAACATTGCCTATTTTAATATCTACAATTCCTCTTTTATAAGCAACATAGATAAGTTCTGCAGAACGGATTATTTTAATATTTCTTAATTCTTTAAAATTATCCAGATTAACTTTTAATTTTGTATGCAACTTTTTTTCTAGGTAGATTCTAAGATCTTCTGGTGTTTCCACAATACTTCTTGTGGTTCTTTCATCAACAGCTAAAACAGAATCAATGCTTTTTTCTTTTAACATTAAAACCAGGGCCATGGCAGCAGATTCTCCACGTTCAATTAAATGTATTGGGCGGTTTGGAGAAATAAATGCGCTATTTGCAAGATTCATTATTTCTTCTGCTTTTTTTGTAATGTCCACATCTTTAAATCCAATTGAAGATGGAAGTTCTAGAACTCCTTCATTTACCAATTGTTTTAATTTTAGTGCTTCCAATTCAAATCTTTTTATTGTAATTGGATTATCAATTATTTCATGGTGAACTTCTTTGGTTACAATAAATTTGCCATTAAAAATCTTTTTTAATTCTCTTAGATAATCCAAAAGTCCATTCATACTAAAACTAATAAGTGTTCCTGCATCAAATACAATTATTTTTTGATTCATCGAAACAATTCCATTGCAAGTTTAATTCTTGATTTAACATCTGTTGGATTGGCTGGTCTTATTTCATTAATAGTTCTTTCTCCAGAGTATCCTGCAAGCTCATAGAGGGTTATTCCAAGAAGGTTTGCTGTTTTTTCCATGGAAAGACCATGTTCATAGATTTTAGATGCCTTGTTGATGCTGGCTTTTCTAAAAACATCTTGAATATAATCTTTTAATTTTCCAGATAATTTATTTATTCCAAGTCTTATTGCTTCTAAGTTCTTTTTCAAAAGTTTTTCATCGTTGTTATTAAGAGCTTTTATTGAATTATCAATTGAATTGATATATAATCTATAGAATTTGTCCCAGCCAGGAAGTTGGGAATATCCCTGTCTTTCTAATATTTTACTTAATGAGTAGACAATGACTGCTATTGCAATATTTTCTGGATCCTGGGTTAGGGAAGCAGTATTTGTTGTTTGATTACTCAAACTTTTAATTTTTGTTGTATCTCCTTCTTTTATTGCTTCTTTTGTTTTGGAAAGTATGTTCAGAATGTTCTCTTTTTCCTCCATGTTTCTTAAAATAAAACCTACTTAATAAATGTTAAGTTTTTATATTCTAATAAATAATATTATTAATGGTAAATGCAATTTTAGATACAAGTTTTATTCTAACTTGTGTAAGACAAAAAATAGATTTTCGAGAGGAATTGGGTTTAAATGGAATTTCTTTGATTATTCCTAAACAGGTTATTGGAGAACTAAATGGACTTTCTAAATCAGATTCAAATGCTTCACTGGCTTTACAATTAATTGCTAAAACTAATTTTAAAACTATTGATTTACATACAAAAAATGTTGACAATGGTATTATTTCATATTCAAAAAAACATGAAAATTTACTGGTTGCAACCCTTGATGGTAATCTAGCAAAGCAGGTTGCAAATTCAAAAATTATTATTCGCCAAAAAAAGAAGATTATGGTTAGATAATAACCTTTTTAAACCAATTTTTACTTTAAATTTTACAATGTTCTATATTGCAGTAGTTGAAGATTATGTTCGAGTGGATCCCAAGTTATTTGGAATGCCAACAAATGAAGCAGTGGACCAACAGCTTAGGGAAACCTATGCAGAATACTATGATAAACAACTTGGAAATGTGGTAGAAGTTATTGAAGTTTTATCTGTTGGTGAAGGTGTTATTATTCCCGGTGATGGAGCTGCCTATTATAATTCAACATTTAAACTTCTTGTGTGGAAACCAGAATTGCAGGAATTAATCTATGGAGTTGTTTCTGAAATAACTGATTTTGGTGCATTTATGGATTTGGGTGTAATGAAGGGAATGATTCATATTAGTCAGACAATGGATGATTTTGTTAGTTTCAGTAAAACAGAATCTTTGCTTGGAAAGTCAAGTAAACGTTCTCTTAAATCAGAAGATTTATGTTTAGCTAGAATTGTTGCAATTAGCCATAAGGGAGATTCTCCAAAAATTGGTTTAACAATGAGACAACCTGGACTTGGAAAATTAGAATGGATACAGGAAGATAAACATAAAAAAGATAATGAAAATAAAAAAGCTGTAAAGGCAGAAGAAAAAATTGTAAAGAAAAAATAAAATGGTAAAATCAAAAGCATGTAAAATTTGTAATAGGGTATATGAAACTGGAGATAAGTGTCCAAACTGTGGAGCTAAAGAATATACTGAATCTTTCAAAGGAAGAATTTATGTTACTGATTCTGAAAAATCAGAGATTGCTAAAAAATTAAATATAAAAGGCAAGGGAAACTTTGCAATAAAAACAAGATAATGACATTAAATATAATCAGTGAAAAAGAAAGTCCTGTCTTTAAGAGAAAAGAAGTTCATCTAAGAATTAATTCTTCAATTTCTCCAAATAGAAAAGATGTTTTGGGTTTGGTTTCAAAAAACTATTCTGTTAAACCAGAGCAAGTTAAAATATTAAATATAACTGGTAAATTTGGATCCCATGAATTTAATGTTTTTGTAAATGTATATGAATCAGAAGAACAGAGGACCAATGTTGAATTAAGTAGAAAGCGAGATAATATTTTTTTGGAAGAACCAAAAACAGAAGAACCTGCTAAAGAAGAAGTTGTAAAAGAAAATGTAACATCTAGTGATGAAAAACCTTCAGAAGAAAAACAAGAGCCAGAAGTTAAAGAAGAAATTAAGGAGGAAGTATAAATGGCAAAAAAGAAATCAAAGGTAAAGAAGGGAAAAAAACCACATAAAAATAATAAAACAAGTAAAAAATATACAATGTATAAGATAGATGGTGATAAAATTACAAGAGAAAGAAGTTGTCCAAGATGTGGTCCAGGAATATTTTTAATGAATTCCCAGGGAAGATTATATTGTGGAAAATGTCATTATGCTGAATTTAGTTCTAAGAAAGTTGAAGAAAAGGAGGTTGAAGAAAAGGCAGTCAAAGATAAAAAATAATTATTAAAATCTAAAAATTCTTTTTAATAATCCTGTTTGTTGTTTTGTTGGATTTGGAAGTCCTTTTATTTCTCCATCACAAATAAATTTGCTATAATATCCAAGATTATTTTTTTCAGTTGAAAGAGCTTTTTTTATATTATCTTCTCCAATAATTGCTTTTTTCACTGTAAAATCATATCCAATATTCTCATTGCTTCTAAAATAAGCCCATTTTGGAGTTAAACTTCCTTGTTTTCCTCTTATTGGTCTTTGAAATAAATGTGCTTCTTTTTGATAATGAATTGACCATTTTTCTGGAATTTGATTAGCCTTATTCATTGAAACATTTATTCCAGATCCATATTTATCTGATCTTACTTTTATTGAAGTTGGATTTAATAAAATTAATTTAACATTATTTGTTTCAGATTCTCCAATTAGGGCGAATAATTCTCCTGGAGTCCAATTTAGATCATAGAAATCTTGACCTTTGGTTATGTCTATTTTTTTGTTCATTGTTTTATTTCAAGTAAAAATTCACTATATAAATCTTATGGGGCAAAGATATTTTTATTCTTCTTTTATAAAATTTAACTAGAATAAAAATTCAGTCTACCCACTTTTAATATGTCCAGGTTATGGAAAGAATATTCGAAGGTATAAATTTTGAGATCTGTTACTTCAGTAGTTGATTTAATAATAATAATAATAATAATAATAATAATACTTTCAAAAAGAGTTAGGTTTTTCATGTTTAGGAAAATTGAAAAATTAATTCTTATATGTGCTTTGGTCTAAATTATTTTTTATTCTAAATCATGAAACCCTAGGAGGGATTCAGACCAAGCAAAAATAGTATGACCTGAAGCCTCTCCTGGGGAAAAAGAGGTGATAGAAAATAGAGTTCTAATTAATATATAAATCTTTCGGTCTTGTTACCTTTTAATAATGACAATACTTGATTAACCTATAGTAGTAAATCCATGGTTCCATAATTCTTATTAATCAAACTGATTCTTATTATTTATATGTTGTTATTAGGCACTACTTAATTTATTTAACCACTACAACATATTTATAAAATAGTTTTAATTAAAATAATCATGGAAAAAGAGGATTTGAAACAGTTTAGACAAGAAGAAATTCATGAACTTTTATTTAATCGGGAGATTGGTTGGCAGGAAATTATCTATGATTTGATTAATACAGAACAATTGGATCCATGGGATGTTAATATTACTATTTTGACTGATAAATATCTTGAAAAAATATCTAAATTAGAAGAAGCTGATTTTTTTGTTTCTAGTAAGGTCCTACTTGCAGCAGCTCTTTTATTGAGGATTAAATCAGAGATGTTGTTGAATAAACATTTGAAAAGTATTGATGAAGTTTTATTTGGCGGGGAAAACAAAAAGGTTACTGTTTCAGAAAGAATTGAACTTGATGAAGAAATTCCTGAATTAATTCCTAGAAGTCCAATGCCCCGGTTTAAGAGAGTTAGTTTAGATGAACTTATGGAAGCTTTGAACAAAGCAATTGTCACTGAAAACCGTAGAATTAAAAAAGAAATAGTAAATAGAAATGCTCTTCGTGAAACAGGTATATCTTTGCCAAAAAAACAGAGTGTTAGTATTAAAGACAAAATTACAAAGATACATATTGGACTTAAGGATTATTTTAAACTAAATAGGAATACAAATAAAATATCTTATACTGGGTTTATTGGAACAGAAAAGGAAGAGAGAATTCTTTCATTTTATCCTCTGCTTCATCTTGAAAACCAACAAAAAATTTGGCTTGCCCAGGAAAATCATTTTGATGAAATCTATATTTGGCTTAAGGATATTTTTCTTAAAAATAATCCTGATCCATTTTTAGAATTGAGAGAAGAATTTGAAGAAGAAATGGGACAGTTGGACGAAAATCAAAAAGAACGTTTAGAAAAAATAGAGGGAGAATTTTCAAATCCTCTTGGAGAGATATGATGAAACTTGGAGTATTATTTTCTGGTGGAAAAGATTCTACTCTGGCAGCACATATTGCTAAAAAAACAGGTCATGAGTTGATTTGTTTGATATCAATGTTTTCTAAAAACAAAGATAGTTACATGTTTCATACACCTTCTGTTAAAAGAGTTAAAGAACAGGCTAGAGTTATGGAATTACCTTTGATTATTGGAGATACTGAAGGTGAGAAGGAAAAAGAACTGGGAGATTTGGAACAGCTAATTTTCAAAGCAAAGAAAAAATATAAAATTGATGGGATTATAACTGGGGCTGTTGAATCTGTTTATCAATCTACTAGAATACAGAATATTTGTGATAAATTGGGTTTAGAATGTTTTAATCCTCTTTGGAAAAAGCCTGAATTTAGTATTCTGGAGGATTTGATTCACTATGGTTTTAAGGCAATTGTGGTAGCTGTTGCTGCAGAAGGTTTGGATAAATCTTGGCTTGGAAGGGAAATTGACGAAAAATTCATTGAAGATATGCAGATATTAAACAAAAAATATGGAATTCATTCTGCTGGTGAAGGTGGTGAATTTGAGACATTTGTTTTATATTGTCCTTTGTTTACAGAAACTTTAAGAATAAAAGATTATGAGATTATTGGAGATGGAAATTCTTGGAGAATGGAACTGCAAATAGAATGAAAATAATATCTTGGAATGTTAACGGAATTAGAGCTATTCTAAAAAAAGGATTTTTGGACTTTATTAAAAAAGAAAATCCCGATGTTCTTTGTATTCAGGAAACTAAAGCTCATCCAGAGCAGGTGAATCTAGTTTTGGAGAATTATCCATTTTCTGTTTGGAATTCTGCTGAAAAAAAAGGTTATTCTGGAACAGCAATATTTTCTAAAAAACAACCTCTGGCAATGACAAGGGATAATCAATTTTTTGAAGATAATGAAGGTAGAGTTATTACTCTTGAATTTGAGAAATTTTATTTAATTAATGTTTATGTTCCTAATTCTGGAAGAGGTCCATCTGTGCTTAGGTTTAGAGAAAAATGGGATGCCCACATGCTAAAATATATTAAAGATTTGGAAAGAGTAAAGCCAGTTATTCTATGTGGGGACATGAATGTGGCTCATAGGGACATTGACCTGGCTAATCCAAAGGAGAATTATAATAAGACTTCTGGTTATCTCCAGGAAGAGATTGATGGCTTTGAGAACTATCTAAAAAATGGATTTGCAGACAGTTTCAGGCATTTTAATTCTGAACCTGGTAATTATAGCTATTGGAGTTATATGTTCCATGCCAGGGAGAGAAATGTTGGTTGGAGAATTGATTATTTTTTAGTTTCAAAGAATTTTATGCCCCATATAAAAAGCTCATTTATTCTGAATAAAGTTGAAGGTTCTGATCATTGTCCTGTGGGAATTGAATTAAAATAGAAAATAGAAAAATGTATTTTCATATAATTTTATCTGAAACCTGTGACTCTCGATGTAGATATTGTTATGGAAAATCTATGAAAGAATTTGATAATGGTTTGGGAGAAAAATTTGAATTTGATTTTTCAGCCCCTGTTTTTAGTAAAGTTAAAATAGATGATTTAAAGAAATTTCTTAAAAAAGATAATGATCCTCGGATTATATTCTATGGTGGTGAGCCTCTTATGAATATAAAAAAAATAAAAGAAATTATGGATAATATTGATGCTAAATTTTATATTCAAACAAATGGAAAACTTTTGAATAAACTGGAAAAAGAGTATATTAACAGGTTTCAAAAAATGTTAATTTCCATTGATGGGGATGGAGAGAGAACTGATTTTAATAGGGGTCAGGGAACCTATGAAATCGTAAAAAGAAATATTAATTTAATTAAACATAATGGATATTCTGGAGAATTGATTGCAAGAATGACTATTAGTTTTTCAGATGGTTTTACTGATTTATTAAAGCAAATCAAACATTTGTTTAGTATAGGTTTTGATTCTATTCATTGGCAGTTGGACATGGGTTTTTATAAATTTGATTTTGATGGGAAATCTGTTTCAAATTTTATTTCTGAATATAATAAAGAAGTATCTAAAATTATTAATTATTGGGTTGAAAATATGAAAAAGGGGAATGTTCTGAAAATATATCCTTTTCTAGGAATAATGGATTCTCTATTAAAAAACGAAAAAACTTTACTTAGATGTGGTTCTGGATATGCTAATTATACAATAACCACAAATGGGAAATTAACTGTTTGCCCAATAATGAATAATATTGTTGATTTTTATGTTGGAGATATTAAAAATTCAAATCCTGGAGAACTAAAAAAGATTTTTATCTCAAATAAATGTTCTTCTTGTGAATATTCCAATCTGTGTGGCGGAAGATGTTTGTATTCTAATTATGCAAAACTTTGGCCAGAAAAAGGACAGGATTTAATTTGTTTGTCAATAAAACATTTAATTGAAGAGCTAAAAAGTAAATTAGATGAGATAAGAAATTTGATTAAAGAAGGAATTATAGATAAAAATAAATTTGAATATGAAAAATACTTTGGACCTGAGATTATACCCTGAAAGAAGATTCTTTCTCTTTAATTAGGTTTTTGATTTATCTTCATTGATAATTTTTATATAGTTTCTTTTTTTGTCTTTTTTTATGATACTAATAATCTCTTTATGTAAAGAAAAGCTTTCTGAGCAGGAATTTGTAAGACCTGTTGAAAATATCGTGGGGCAGAATTTTATCACTCTGCATTATTCTAAGATAACTAAAAAAGATATTGAAGTAGCTGAGAAGATTATTATTTGTGGGACAAGTTTATTTGATAATGAATTTTCTAAATATTTGGATAAATTTTCTTGGATAAAAACCGCTAACAAGCCTATTCTTGGAATATGTGGTGGAATGCAGGTGATTGGTCTGGTTTTTGGAGCAAATCTAGGCAGTGAAAAAGAGATTGGTTTTTATAATGAAAATTTTATAAAAGATTTTTTAGGACTAAAAGGAAAGCAAGAAGTTTATCATTTACATAATCATCATGTTGAACTGCCAGACGAGTTTGAAAAATACACTGAATCTAAAATTGTTCAAGCGTTTAAACATAAATCAAAACCAATCTATGGAACATTATTTCATCCAGAAGTTAGGAATAAAGAAGTTATAGAGACGTTTTTAGAATAATCAATTTTCTTGTGGGATAAATCCACCATTAAAAGATTTTGAATCTGGAATAAAATATTTCATTAAACCCTTTTTCTTAAATAAAATTGCATTTTGAACTTTCTCATAAAATTCTTCCATATTACATTTCCTATATGGGGTTAAAATATCAATTTCTCCATTTTCTGAAACCAAACAAGGTTTTAATTTTCCATCTGAAGTTAATCTTAAAGCATAATCTTTCCCACAGGTTTCACAATCTGGGCACAATGCATCTATCAATGTTACTTTTATATCTCCTGCCCTATAATCAATATATGCTTTTCTTTTTCCATCTTCAGGAGTTATTCTTTGTAAAGTATTAAAATATCCCCTAATTTTTTTTAATTCGTCCAAATTTGGTTGAATTGATGAAGGTTGACCCATTAATGTGATTAATGGAATAACTCTTAAATCAAAACCCATTTCTGAAGAAAAATTAACCATTTTTTCCAAGTCTCCTAAATTTGCTTTTGTTAAAGTCATATTTAAATTAATCTCTGGAATTGTGGAATTTTTAAGATAGATTAAACCATTTAAAGTATTTTTTAAATCTTGGGAATTCCCTTGATTTAAATATTCAAAAGTAGAATTATCAAGAGTATCTAAACTAATTGAAATTTCATCAACCTGGGAATCTTCTAATTTTTTACCTTGATTTAGAATATGGGTTCCGTTAGTTGTTAGGCTAGTTCTAGGAATTCCTATTGTTTTTAAAAATTTCAAAAAATTAGGGGTATCCTTATTTAATAATGGCTCCATTGCTGCCACTTTAGCTTCGTGGATTCCATATTCTACTAATTCGATTAAAATACCTTCTCTTTCTTTTGGTATCATTCTTATATTTCTTCTTGTAAGTTGGCCATCTCGATGACAATACAAGCAATTTAAATTACAAACATCGTTTACAGAAATCCTCAATCTTTCTATTTCTGGAAAATTATCTTTAATTTCAATTGTCATTTTTTAATAAATCTTTTAATAAGAAATCTTCTACTGCTGTTAGTTGTTCTTTTGGAATTTTATATTCTACCGCAACATTGTCATCTTTTATCCCAAATTCTTCTAATATCTTTTGTGCTCTTTGAATATATTCTCTCCTCTCGGGAGTAAATGTTTTATATCCACTCAAATATGTTAAAACAGGAAAAAATCCTTCTTCTGGAATAAATTTGCCACTTTTAATTATTCTATCTCCAGAAATATTGCAACAAGAGAGATTATCTCCCAGGATAGTATTTTGAAAAGTATTACAATCTGGGCAAATAGCTCTTGCAGGAATTTTGAATTTTTCCATTAATTGATATACTTTATCTTGATTTTTTGAAAATAGATCTTCTAATAAAATAATTTGTAAATCTGGATTAAATCTTTCTACAAGAGAATTCATGAAATGTCTTAAATTAGGAGATTCAGATGATAATTGAGGTATTTCTTCAGTAAGTTGATTATATCTCCTTTCTAATTCTTGTTTGTCTAAAATCCTCCAACCATAGTTACCAATAATTTTCCCAATTACTTTTGATTTGGCATTTAATAACTTTGTTCTAATATTTTCCGGATTTGGAGCTGAAACTGCTTCAGAACTAAGATCTATATTTCCTTCTGGAACTTCAACACTAAATTTTATTTGTTTAATTTTATACTGGTCTCCTAGAGGCAAGAATCTTTCTATTCTTGCTAAATTAAATGGATCTAATATTAGAGCCATGTTTCGATTAGAATAATTCATCGACTGGGCAATAGTTGGCTTGGTTTTTCCCAAAATATTTGAAGGAGTTCCCCCAATATCTATTTTTTCCATTTTATTATCTAAACTCTGCGCCATTTAAATTTATTGTATTTTTAGTAACTGAATCTAGGAATTTTATATTTATAAAGATTTTTATATATCATTTATTAATAGTAACATTTAAATAATATTAAATCTAGTTTAATTTATGGATAAGTTAAATATTGAAGCAATGGTTCCTAGAAAAATAGATGATATCTCTAGTGTATATAAGAGTGTTTTTTCTGGGCATCCATGGCATGAGGATTTAATTTGCAAAAATGTTTTAGAAGATAAATGTTCCACACAATACACTTATATTCCCTGTGAAACCCAAGATGAATCTTCTAAGGGGGAAATTATTAATGATTGCAGAGAAGGTTATGTTAATAGAGTTAATAGAAATGGAAAACAAGAAATTGTTTTATTAACTCCGGGAAATGAACTAGAAAATTGTGTTGGATGTGGAGAAAAATTAGAAACAATCTCATTCTATCCTGAGTATAGAAATCATAATAAACTTATTGAAGAAGCTTTATCAAAAAGAGGATTTACAGGATATTTAGCAAGAAATGATAAAGATGAATTAGTTGGATTTAGTTGGGGATATTTATTTCCTGAGAGTAAAACAATTAGTGTTAATTTTCCAATACTTAAATCTTTATTAGAAGAACAAGATGTTGATTTAGATAAATGTTTTTATGCTGCAGAAACAGGCATTATAGGTTCAATGCAGAGAGAAGGAATAGGGTCTGTTATTTCTGGAATGAGATTATTAAATGCAAATAGTAGATTTAATCCACAAACATTAGTCACAAGAACCTTAAATCCTGCTGTTCATGCATATTTTACAAAAGCATTTTCAGGAGTTCCTGCTGAAGAATTATTTAAAGATCCTGAATCTAATGGAAGTTGGTTTAAATGGAATTTTAAAGATTTTGATTTAAGTTTTGTTCAAGAAAAAGTTGCAAATGCAATAAAATGAGTAATTCAAAAGAAATTTTAAAAGAGTTAATAAATATTGATTCACAGTTTAACAAATCTAATAAAGAAATAATTGATTATTTGAAAAATTTTCTAAATAAATTTGAATGCACAGTTTATAAAGTTGATAATTCTGATCTTGATTTGTATAATCTTGTTGTTAAAATAAAAGGAGAATCTAGTGAAAACCCTTTGGTTTTTGTAGGCCATACAGATACAGTTTTATCCAATGAAAATTGGTCCACCAATCCTTTTGAAGCAATTGAAAAAGAAGGAAAAATTTATGGTCTTGGTTCAAGTGATATGAAAGCTGGTTTAGCAGCAATGATTTCTGCAGTTTTGAAATTAGATAAAAAACCATCTCAAGATGTATATCTTGTTTTTGATTGCGATGAGGAATATGAGGGAAAAGGTGGTTTAGATTTAGTAACAAAATTTTCTTTAGAAAATGCACATATTATGATTTTAGAACCTACTTCAAGAAAAATAACATTAGGTCAAAAAGGATGCATAGATTTAGAAATAGAAACCAGTGGAGAATCACTTCATTCTTCTCTTGCTTCTATTGAAAAAAATGAGAAATATAATGCAAATCATAAAATGATTAAAATTTGTAATGATTTATTAAAATATGAATCAAAAATTTCAAAAAAAGAAGAAGGAGAATATCTAAGTCCAATTCTTAGTTTAAGTTATCTTTCTGGGGGAACAGGAGCTGCAAATACAGTTCCAGATAAATGTATTCTTAGAGTAAGTAGAAGATTAATTCCCTCTGAAGATTTAGAAGAGGTTTATAAAGAAATGGAAGAAATAATTTTAAATGTAGATTCAAATGCAAAAATAAAAAAATTATTTTGGGGGGCTCCTTTTTCTACAGATAAAGAAGAAAAATTTGTTACTCATGTAAAAAAAATTGCAGATAAATATTTTTCAGGAATTGATTTTAATGTTACTCAGGGGTGGACAGAAGCTTCTTTATTTTCAAAATGGGGTGAAACAATTATTTTTGGTCCTGGAAGAGGAGAGATGGCACACCAGGCAGATGAATATGTTTATGTTAAAGATCTTGAAAAGTTTGAAAAATTATGCTTTGATTTGCTTTAACAATACAAAAGAATTAATCTAATTTTCCTATTTTATTCTCAATTTCCTTAACTAACGTACCTTTTAGGATCAAATCACTTATATTTTCTATATCTGGATAATGGGGTCTATCTTTTTCATAATATTTTACTTTCGATCTTATTAAATCATAAGTTATTTTATTTGCTGGACTTAGCTTATTAACTCCATCTTCTCTTAAATCAATACCTTGTGTGGAATTGATTAGTTCAATGGATAAAATATTTTTTACGTTTTCTACAATGTTCCTTGCTTTTCTAGAAGCAATGGTTCCCATGCTAACATGATCTTCTTGATTTGCGGAAGTAGGAATTGAGTCTACACTTGCAGGGTGAGCTAAAACTTTATTTTCTGAAACTAGCGCTGCGGCAGTATATTGAGGCATCATAAATCCACTATTTAGACCACCTTTTTCTTTTTCAATTAAAAAAATTGGAAGTCCATTATTTGTGGAAGGATCCACCATTTTTGAAATTCTTCTTTCTGATACACTACCTATTTCGGCAATTGCAATACCTAAACAATCCATTGCGATTGCTATTGGCTCTCCATGGAAATTACCTCCAGATATGGCTCCGTCTTCAAAAACTAAAGGATTATCTGTGATAGAATTCATTTCAACATCTACTACTCTTTTAACATAATCAATGGTTTCTCTTACAGCTCCATGAACCTGTGGTGAACATCTAATACTATAAGAATCTTGAACTCTTGCTGATTCTTTTTGTGTTTTAATTGCTTTACTTTTATTACATAGTTTTCTAATATTTGAAGCACAGTTTATTTGTCCTTGATGGGGCCTTGCTAAATGAATTCTTTCTTCATATGGACTTATAATTCCTTCTATAGCTTCCATTGTTAAAGCTAGACTAATATCTCCTGTTTTAATTAAATTAATAGTATCATAAGTAGCTAAAGCCCCAATCCCCGTCATAAATGCAGTCCCATTATTTAAAGCTAGGCCTTCCTTTGATTTTAATTTAATTGGTTCAATATTTGCATTTTTCATAGCTTCTTCTCCACTAATAATTTTTCCATCATAAAATGCTTTTCCTTTTCCAAGTAAAACTAACATGGTATGGGATAAAGGTGCTAGGTCTCCGCTTGAACCTACAGAACCTTGTTCAGGGACATAAGGATATACATGATTATTCAACATTTTGATTAATGTTTCTAAAACAATTACTCTAACTCCTGAACATCCTTTCACAAGAGAATTTATTCTTATTACAATGGCTGCCCTAACTATTTCTTCATCAAATGGTTTTCCCACACCAACACTATGGCTTTCAATAAGATTTGTTTGTAGTTCTTCTGTTTGATCTTCATTTATTGCCACATCTTTAAAAGAAGCAAATCCTGTTGTTAAACCATAAACAATTTCCTTATTTTTTACTAAATTGTCTATTGTTTCTCTACATTTATTTATTTTATCTAAACATTTTTCATCAATTTTAACTGGAAATTTATACCTAGAAATTTTTACTATTTTTTCTAAATCAAGAGTTTCTCCATCTAAGATTATTTCTTCCATATTTTATTGAGAAAATAGGGATATATAAGGTTTTTTATTCTATAATTTTTGTAATTTTTCCTGCAACAACAGTTATGTTTGCATCTCTAAGAATAAATCTCCCTAGTTTTGGTCTTTGAGATTCTTCTTCAGTAACAAATGGTTTTAAGGGAGTTATTTCTACTATTGCTCTTTGATCTTTTTTTAAATTCTTAACATTTTTATCTAATTCCTTCCCATCTTTATCTATAGTAAATTTTATTTTTGTTATAATGCAGGGAATTCTTGTTTGATGACAAAATATTACTGGTTTATATCCTTCTTTTATTTCTGTAGGATGGTTTAAAATTATTACTTCTGCTTCAAATTTTTTAATGGGCTTTAATTCGTTTTTTAGATCTGTGGCAATATAGCCTTTTTTTATTTGTCTTTTAGTAAAAGTGGGACTTTTATCTTTAAGCGCAATTCCCACATCCATTCCGTGCCAAGCGGTATCTACCTGTCTATGTTGCCATTCTATTGAAGATATTTTAGCAGTCATTTTTATTTCACTAAAAGAAGGAGAGACCATTATTTGATCCCCTATTTTTATTTGGCCACTTTCTATTCTTCCAGTTAAAACTTCACCTATTTTTGGAAGACTAAAAACTCTCAATATAGGCATTCTTAGAGGGCCTTTAATATATCTTATGGGTTCTTTAAACTCTTTTAAAATATTTACAAAATTATCTCCCTTATACCATTGCATTTTTTCTGATTTTCTAGAAATATTTTCATCTTCCATTGCAGAAACCGGAATATAATTGAATTCTTTTGCATTTTCATATCCTGCTTTTTCCAAAATTTGGATCATTTCTTTTTTTATTTTTTCATATTTTTCTTCAGAATAATTAACTTCATCCATTTTGTTCATTAAAATAATCATTTGTTCAATACCAAATACATAGGAAATTCTAATATGTTCTTCAACTTGTGAATCGATTCCTATTTTTTCAAACTCTTTAATATCAATCATTAAAACTGCTGCATCAGCTCCTGCTACACCACTTATTAAATTATTTATGAATTCTATGTGCCCCGGAGGATCCATTATATTCAATCTTTTATTTCCAAGTTCTATTCCAATAAATCCTAATTGAATTGTTATCCCTCTTTGTCTTTCTTCTAAGGACTTATCCATTAAAAATGCATATTCCATCCCTTTTTTTTCTAAAACTTCAGAATGTTTTTTGGCTCTATCTATTTCGCCTTTTTCAATTATTCCATATTCTGAAGCAAGCCTACCGCAAATAGTGGATTTACCATAATTAGTTCTTCCAAGAAGAATAAGATTTATCATTTCTTTCCGATCCATGTTATAAAAATAATTCCTTATTTATCTCTTCTATTTTAACTTCTTTTTTTTCATTTGTTTTTAGATTAGTTAAAGTTAAACTTTTAGAATCAATTTCTTTTTTTCCTATAAGTATTATATATGGAATTCCTAATTTCTTTGCATTTTCTATTTGTTTTTTAAAATTAATATCTTCTAATTCTTCTTCACATGAAATTCCATTTTTTCTTAATTCAGAAATAATTTTTAACGATTCTTTTTTAAATTCATTGGATATTGGGATAACAAAAATCTGTGCTTTTGCTAATTTTGGTATCTTATTCATTCTTTTTAATCCCTCTATTATTCTATCTACTCCAAAAGCAAAACCTGTTGCAGGTGTTTTTGGCCCCCCAAATTCTGCAACTAAATTATCATATCTTCCTCCTCCACAAATTTGTTTTTGTGCATCTAAAATTGGTAAATCAATTTCAAATACTGTATCTGTATAAAAATCTAATCCTCTTGCTACACCTAAAACAACTTCATATTCTTTATATCCATAGCTTTCTAAGAAATCTAATACTAAAAATAATTCTTCTACAGATTTTTTTGCATTTGTATCTTTTAATAATTCATTTGCTATTTTCTCCACTTCTTTTCTTCCTCCTTGAATTTTACCAATTTTAAAGAATAAATCTAATAAATCTTTTTTAACATTATAATCTTTTTTTAAAATAAATTTTATTGTTTCTTCCATTGCTTCTGGAACTTCTTTTAATAATTCTCTTATTTTTTTATCATCTAATCTTTCTGTAGGTATTGGAATTATTTCATAATTTCCTTCATATTTCATATCTCCTTGAATTTTATATACCTCACTCATTTTTGTAACTAAAAATTCTTTGTCTGATTTTTCAAATTCTTTTTTTTCTAATAAAATTGATAGTTTTTCTCTTGTATCTAAAAATCTATTTATGAATCCTATTATAGAACATTGTTGATTAAAATCAAATCCCTCTCCCTTAAGAAGTTCCCTAAAGATACCAATATTACCTATTTTTACTTTATAACCTTCTATATTTAATCGTTTTAAAGCAGAAATTGCAGTTGCAATTACTTTTGCATCTGCCATAGGAGATGAAGTTCCCATTAATTCTAATCCTGCCTGGGTAAATTCCCGGTATCTCCCTGATTGTGGCCTTTCATATCTAAAACAAGGGCCAACATAAAATATTTCATATGGTTTTGGGATATTTAATTTCCCTGTTGATATTAATCTACATGCAGCAGCAGTTAATTCTGGTCTTAGGGCAAATTCTTCATTATCACAAAAAAATGTAAACATGCCTTCCCTTATTTCTGGTCCAGATCTTGCAGAAAATAATTCAAATTTTTCAAAAATAGGTGTTTGTATTTGTTGAAATCCAAATTCTTCAAATACTTTTTTTATGGTACTTTCTACATAATTTTTTTCATTCATTTCTTGAGGAAGAAAATCCCTTGTTCCTCTTGCAATTTTAAATTTTGAGTCCATTTTTAAAAAGGGTGGAAGGAGAGAATCGAACTCTCTTCTTGCGGACCACAACCACATATACTACCAATGTACTACATCCACCATTTAATTTCTTAATTTGATGGGGTATAAAAAGTTTATTATTAAGGTTTTCACTATTTAAATTAGAATTCTTTTGGACAATGGGGATAACCCCATAATTTACTTGTCATGAATTTTTGAATAAACAGTAGTTTTTAAGTTTTTCTATCTGGAAATCTTAATCTTAGAATCATTCATTTAATCTTGACAATGCAATTATCATTAAAATTATTAGGATTAATAAGGTTAAAATAATTAACCAATATATGTTTTTTATACCAACTTGTTTTGTTGGTTCAGAATAGGATTCTGCTTTAATAAATGAAACATTATTATAGATTGATTGTTCATCATAAAAGTCATCTGTAACTGTATCTGTTGATTGTATAACTTTTATAGGATCATCTGAATCACGTTCTCCATAACTATTACTATTTTTTACTATTAAAGTATAGGTTTGAGTTGTCACATCTATTCCATCTGAAACACTTATAGTAATATTATATTCTTTATCTGAGTTAATTTCAGGACTATCTCCTCTAATCATTCCAGTATCTGGATTAATTGTTAACCAACTTGGAGATTGAGTTAAACTGTATGTAAGGATATCATTGTCAGCATCTGTGGCAATTACTTGATATTGGTACCTTCTATTTTCATTTATTGATGTTCTTGGTGTTGAACTTATTATTGGGACATTATTTGATGAAGCAATATTATTTACTGTTAAAGTATAGGTTTGAGTATCTGTATCTATTCCATCTGATGCTTGTATAGTCATTGTGTAATTTGTGTCTGCAGAAATTATTGGGGCTGTTCCACTGATTAGACCAGTATTTGAATTAATTGTTAACCAATTTGGAGATTGAGTTAAAC
>Ga0210057_1004811_pt1 | contig 17682 bp, 16 predicted proteins | sample CryGeyCG2114_010_2_FD_183968 | JGI IMG/M metagenome (GOLD analysis project Ga0210057, IMG submission 183968) | Groundwater microbial communities from aquifer - Crystal Geyser CG10_big_fil_rev_8/21/14_0.10 (SPAdes) (version 2) | ecosystem: Environmental > Aquatic > Deep subsurface > Groundwater ...
AATAAATTGAAAGGCCGAAAAAGTAAAAAATAATAAAATAAAATTTTAATAATGAATAAAAAAACAAAAAAGATGGCAGTTGAAGCGGGCGTGGGTCTTGCCACATTGGCAGCCACCGCCGCCGGAGCATATTTCTTGTCCGGCAAAAAAAGCGCAAAGAACCGTAAAAAAGTTAAAGGATGGATGCTCAAGGCAAAAGGCGAAGTACTCCAAGAAATGGAGCACATGAAAAATATGAGCGAGGGCACTTATCACGACACTATTGATGCTATGTCTGAAAGATACAAGATCCTCAAGAACGTAGACCAAAAAGAATTAGGACATTTGGTCAAAGAATTAAAAAGCCATTGGAAACATATTAAAAAAAATCTGAAGGCTAAGCCGAAAAAAGTTTCTAAAAAGAGATAATTTATTAAAAAACAGCCGCCTTAGGCGGCTGTTTTTTAATTTAATTCTTTAACTTCAAATTCCTTTTTCTGATTCTTAGACTTTTTGGAGTAACTTCCAAAAGTTCGTCATCTCCAAGGTATTCCAAGTGCTGTTCCAAACTCATAACTCTTGGCGGAATCAGATCATTAGTTACGGCATCGGTCTTGGCTCTAAAGTTGGTTAATGCCTTCTGTCGGCAGACATGAACTGCCAAATCCATAGCCTTGGCGTTTTGTCCGACAACCTGGCCTTCATAAACTTTAGTGCCTGGACCCACAAACATCTCAGCGCGTACCTGAGCGATCAAGAGACCGTAAGCAGTGGTCGTACCGGTTTCGTGAACTATTAAAGATCCATGTGAATTAGTTTTTATGCCCTCAACAAAAGGGATATAACCGGAGAATAAAGTGTTGATTATCCCGGTTCCTTTAGTTTCGATCATAAAATCATTTCTAAATCCAATTAAGCCTCTGGTTGGAATATTAAAATGAAATATTGCTATGCCATTTTCTACGGTCATATTTTTCATTACACCTTTTCTATTATTCATTCTTTCAATGATCATTCCGGAATATTTTTCCGGTCCTTCAATCCAAATATCTTCAGCCGGCTCAGTTTTCTTGCCGTTCTCTTCTTTAAAAATAACTTCCGGCTTAGAAACCTGAAATTCATAGCCCTCGCGCCTCATTGTTTCAATTAAAATGCCCAAGTGAAGCTCTCCGCGTCCGCTCACGACAAATTCATCGGTGGATTTTCCGGCTTCAACTCTCAAAGCCACGTCGTTATCCAATTCTTTTTCCAGTCTTTCTTTCAAATTCCTGGAAGTGCAATATTCGCCTTCTTCACCGGCAAAAGGAGAGTTGTTCACGCTAAAGATCATTTTAACGGTAGGTTTTTCAATATTGATCGGCGGAAGGGCTATTGGATTGTTTAAATCTGCAATAGTATCACCAATGTTTATATTTTCTATTCCGCTCACGGCCACAATGTCTCCGGCTTCGCATTCCGAAGCTTCAACTTTACCCAAACCTACAAAAGTCATTAAACTGGTAATTTTAACGGACTTATTCTTGCCCTCGCGGGAAATATGCATAACTTGCTGAGAATTCTTTATAGTGCCCTGATGAATCCTGCCAATTCCAATTCTGCCCTTATAATTATCATAACCAATGGTCACCACCATCATTTGTAAAGGAGCCTCGGGATGAAATTCGGGTTGAGGAATATATTTCAAAACAGCGTCAAAAACCGGTTTAACATCCGTCATTTTATCCAGTTCCGGGGTTACACCTGCTTTTGCAAGCTTGGAAGAAGCGTAAATAATAGGGAAATTGAGCTGCTCCTCACTGGCGCCGAGTTCAATGAACAGATCAAAAACCTTGTCCAAAGCATAATTAATACGGGCATTCGGCTTATCTATTTTATTTATAACCACGATAACTTTGTGATTAAAAGAAAGAGCTTTCTTCAAAACGAATCTTGTCTGGGGCATCGGACCTTCTTGGGCATCAACCAAAAGCAAAACTCCGTCCGCCATATTCAAAACACGCTCCACTTCGCCGCCAAAATCGGCGTGTCCAGGAGTATCTATGATATTTATTTTTGTATCTCCATAATAAACGGCCGCATTTTTAGAAAATATAGTAATTCCGCGCTCTCTTTCAAGATCGTTAAAATCCATTATCATTTCCTGGTCGCCAAGCCTTCCTAAGTCCGTATCGGATTGCCTCATCATAGCGTCAACCAAAGTGCTTTTTCCGTGATCTACGTGGGCTATAATTGCGATATTTCTTATTTTCTTCATAATATATTTATTTTGCCGTGGTCAACCCCGTTAGAAATCCGCCCTCCGGATACGGAGTGGCGACAGCCACCTTGGGGCGGCTTATTTCTAACGGGGTCAACGTGAGCAATAATGGCTATGTTTCTAATTTTTTTCATTAATTTATTAAATTAAGATAGTAATTCTACAATAAAACAGCTAAAAAATCAAATTTTAATACCAGAATTCATTACTAACCGATCCATACCACTATTCCGCGGTCGCGAAATAGTGGAGTGAAAATATTTTCTATAAAAAATATAAAAAGAAAAGAGCCCCTGGTACAGGGGCTCTTAATTGATGCGCTGATCATTTTTATTTGATCAAAAATGTAACGGGCGGAAAATATGTGAACCACAGCTTCAGTCCGATAGATAATACCATCAATAAAAAGAAAACTAAGGCAATTATCAAGTCAAAACGAAGGTGCCTGCCTATGCGCCTCCTTGTCGCTTCGATCTCATAGATATCACATTCTTTTTTTATTTCCGGCCGATCCAGTCTGAAATAAGCGTGGATGGCCTGACCGATAAAAGCTAAATAAATAAAAAAGAATAATACCCAATACCAAATGTGTCCGACCAAAAACAAAACACAAGCATTGAAAACGTCCATATCCACCTCCATTAGATTGTGAAGTTCCTAAGCCAGATTATTGCATAAGCAACCAAGAGTTGTAAAGAAACTAAAATTTATTTCAAATTTTCTATAATAGCCACTTCCAATGGCGCGATAGGGAACGGGGAATAGCGCATTTCCGAATAAGAGCGAATGAAAGATTTTATTAGACTTATGTGACGCTCCGGATTTATCAAAGTCGAGTGTTTTTTGAGAGTTTCTAAATTGTCGGCGGTTAATTCTTTTTTATAAAATTCCTCAACTTTAGGACTTAGATTTAAAGCTAGCGCGCGCCTCAGATAGTGAATAAGATCTTTTGTCAGCTGGACCAAATTATACCCTTCTTCATTTATTTGCGATAAATAAGCCAAAGATCCTTCGAGATCTCCGGATAGTATCAGAAAGGCAAGCTCCGCGGTTTTTTTATGGCCGATCTTTCCGACTATTTTTTCCACGTCTTTCAGTTCAATGCTGGAATCCATTGAAGCGATCTGGTCCAAAAGAGACTCGGCGTCTCGCAAACTGCCTTCGCCGAGAGAAGCAATAAGTTCCAGGGCTTCATCTGATATTTTTATTTTTTCTGTTTTTATTACGCCATTTAATTTTTGCAAAATATCTCCAATAGCAAGTTTTTTGAAATTGAATTTTTGGGTACGGGAAGAAATTGTCGCCGGAAGTTTTTCGTATTCGGTTGTCGCCAAAATAAATATGGCGTGAGCAGGCGGCTCTTCCAAAGTTTTAAGAAGCGCATTAAATGCTTCACGGGTAAGCATATGGACTTCGTCTATGATAAAAACTTTTTTAGACAGATAAATAGGGGACAGCTTAATGCCTTCTTTCAGATCCCTGATCTCGTCTATACCTCTATTAGAAGCGGCATCTATTTCCACCACGTCCATTGCCTGATTAGCATCTATTTCAGTGCAGGCTCTGCATTCATTGCACGGTTCTCCCTTTTCCCTGAATTTTTCATCCTTAATTCTTTTCTCGCAATTCACCAACTTAGCCAAAAGCCGGGCAGTCGTGGTTTTGCCGGAGCCTCTAGAGCCATAAAATAAGTATGCGTGCGCAAATCTGTTCTGCCTGGCGGAATTCCTTAATACCTCAATGATATGTTCCTGCCCCAACAACTCTGAAAGTTTTTTAGGGCGATATTTTCGGTAGATAGCGAGCATAAAATTTAATTTAAAATTTAAGAATCAAAATGTAAAATTTCGGCGTTGCTTCGCAACTGATTTTAAGACCGTTTTTATTTTAACATTTTTATCTGTCATTTTCCATTTTGATATTTACACTTTTAATTTTATTGGCACACTTCATCAACGTTAAACCCTGCACAAACCATAGAAAATGGGATATAATTTAAAAATCGGATATGAAAAACGTTATTTACTTTTTTATCTTGATATTCAGCGGCGTGGGGCTGTTTTTGTTTTTTACTTCAAATAATAATTTGAGCCTTTCTGATATTCCAAAAACTGCCAGCCAGGAAGACATCGTGGCTGAAAAAAAAATACCCGAACAAGCAAAGCCAATAGATCCCAAAGCTGACATTGAACCGCAAAAAAAACTGGAAAACCAGCCATCCGTAATCAAAGCTATTTACTCAACGGGCTGGTCGGCCAGCAGCGCCACAAAGATCAATTACTTTATTGATCTTATTAAAACCACGGAGGTAAATGCCCTCGTGGTTGATATCAAAGATTACACCGGAAATTTAAGCTATAAAAATGACATTGAGCTAGTCAATAAATATGGCGCCATAGAAGTTAAAATTTCAAAACCAAATGCCTTGATCAAGAAATTGCACGATGAAGGCATATATGTAATAGCCAGAATGGCGGTTTTTCAAGATCCGGCGCTTGTTAAAGCCAGGCCGGACCTAGCATTGCAAAGCATATCCAAAAATAAACCCTGGACGGACTATAAGGGAATTTCCTGGGTGGATTCATCCTCAAAAGAAGTTTGGGATTACAATATCGCCATAGCCAAAGACGCATTAAGCAGGGGATTTGATGAAGTAAATTTTGACTACATCAGATTCGCTTCGGATGGAAATATGGCAGACATCAGATATCCTTTTTACGATGCAAAACTGCAGACAAAGAGACAGGTGATGAACAGCTTTTTTAAATACTTGAGAGAAAATCTTCCTGACGCAAAAATATCCGCCGATCTATTCGGCTACACCACGCTGCTTCAAGATGATCTGGGTATCGGCCAACACATAGACGATGCTATGCCATATTTTGACTATATTGCGCCGATGGTCTATCCATCGCATTACAATAAAGGATTTAATGGGCATATTAATCCGGCAGAATTTCCTTATGATGTAGTTTATACATCTATGTTAAAAGCCGAACAGCGACTAGATGCTTTTAATCAATCAACCACAACGATAAAAATAGTTGAGTCTAAATTCAGGCCATGGCTTCAGGATTTTGATCTGGGAGCGGATTATGATGCCGCCAAAGTGAGAGCTCAGATCCAGGCGACTTACGATGCTGCTTCGGCGAGCTCAGCACAAGGCGCCCCCACGACCGAAACGGGGTGGATGCTTTGGGCGCCGACAAATATTTATACCAAAGGCGCACTATTGCTTGAACAGCAATAGATAATCCAAAACTGCAAATGTATGCGAATGCCACAAATAAAAACCAATCTTATTCTGTATAAATTCGTTGTATTCGTATAAATTTGTAGATTAGTATTATATTTTATGTTAAATAAATATGAAATAAAGTCGGACCAGTTCACCGGTCCGCTGGATAAACTTCTTGAACTGATAGAAGAAAGAAAAATGGAAATAACGGTGGTAAATCTGGCGGAGATCACCAATGATTTTTTGAAATACCTGCAAAGCATCAATGAAGAGACAACGCACCCGAGCGTGATCGCCGATTTTATAATAGTCGCCTCAAAACTTTTACTGATAAAATCAAAAGCTCTTTTACCTTCTCTGGAACTAACCCAAGAAGAAGAAAATGACATTCAAGACCTGGAACTTAGGTTAAAAATATACAAAGAATTCTCCGCCAGAGGCGGATCCGCCTTAGGCGGAAAAAATGCCGCTCTAAACATTAAAGCGCTGTGGGACAACAAAAAATATTGCTTTGGTAAAGAATTATTTTCAAACTTGCCGCCAATCTTTTATCCGCCGAAAGATCTGGAAGTTAAGGATCTGATCGGTCCGATAGAGAAAATAATTGCCGAACTCAAAGCTCTTATTCCCGAAAAGAAGACTGTCAAAAAAATAGTTATTTCCGTCAAAGAAAAAATGGAGGAACTGCTTAACAGATTCAAGCAAAAAGCTGAGAATAGTTTTAAAAATGTAGTTGAATCAAAATCAAAGCTGGAAATTATTGTCTTTTTTCTGGCGATACTGCATTTAATACGCGACCGGCTCATTACCTCTACTCAGGAAGACCAATTTTCTGATATAATCATTAAGCAAAATAAATCAACGAATAACGAATAAGTACGAATTTACGAATGTCCGTCATTGCGAGTGCCGCCGAAGCAATCTCGCAGATAAATAGAAATAGATTGCCACGCTTGCCCGTCCGACTTGTCCGTCCGAAGCCTTGCGAAGGAGGAAGCCCTGCGAAGGAGGGTCGCGGACTCTCCCGATTGCAAAGCAATCGAGGATCCTCGATAAAGTCGGGACTCGCAATGACAGAAATAAAAAATGGAAAACTTATTATCAAAAATTGAAGCGGTTTTATGTGCCTATGGAGAACCAATTTCCATTGAAAGATTAGGCAAAATTTTAAAAATAAACCCGGCCGAACTAGAGTCGGCTTTAAAAGACATGGAAACCGAACTAAGCAGGCAAGAAAGGGGAATAGTTCTCATAAAAAATGTCGGAAAAATACAGCTTGCAACCAAGCCCGAGCTCACCGGTCTTCTGGAAGGCATCATAAAACAGGAATTCACCGAAGATCTTACTCCTGCGGCGCTGGAAACCCTTTCCATAATTGCCTATGCCGGCCCTATAAGCCGCGCCGATATTGAATATATCCGCGGAGTTAATTCCAGTTTTACAATGAGGAACCTTCTTTTAAGAGGGCTGGCTGAAAGAACAATTGATCCAAAAAGAGCCAATGCATACATTTACACCGCCAGCTTTGATCTGATCAAAAGATTGGGAATTTTGAAAGTTGAAGATCTGCCGGATTATGAAAAATACAAACAAATGGTAAAAAATCTTCATGAAGCGTCATTAAATCCAGCCCAGCAAAAAGCTGATATTTTAATTCCGGAAGAACAAGCCCGGTCAGAAGATCTGCAATCACCGATTAATCCAGCTAAAGAAAACGGTCAAAATGAACAACAAAACTAATCTGTACAGTTTTATATTTACCGGGACTTTGCTTATGCTGGTTTTATTATTTAAAACAGACGGCGACGCAAAAAATATCTCAACTTATCAAGAGAATATTAAAAATACCAGCCTCGTGGCTTCAGCTCAAATAATTTCACTCGCTCCGGCCACGCAAATCTTCCCGCAAAGAAGAGAGGCCGATAATAATTTCGCTCTGGGAGTTGGATCTAAAGAATTAAAACCGTTCAAAAAACAAAATATAACGGAACCAATTTTAAGTTCAAAAATAATATTCGTAAAAGACTTAGAAAGCAACAAGGAGTTACTTAGCCGCGGCACTGAAAAATACTGGCCGATAGCTTCAATCACTAAATTAGTAACAGCAATAGTGGCTTTGGAAAAAATCGGTCCGGATAAAATAGCATCTATTTCACAAACATCTATTGACACCGAGGGAATCACTAAAAATTTTTTAGTTAATGAGAAATATTCTATAAGAGATTTAATTAAAATAATGCTGACAGTTTCCAGCAATGACGCCGCTTCAGCTATTTCGGAATTTTACGGACAGGAAAATTTTATAAATGAAATGAATTTGATATCTGAGAAAATAGGGATGTCGCAAACCAAATTCTATGACTGTACCGGATTGTCAATTCAAAATAAATCAACTACAAACGATCTGACTAAATTAGCTGAATATATTATAAAAGAAAAACCAGAAATTTTGGAATATACCAAAATAAAAGAATTGTCCATCATTGAACTCGGTAATAATTCAAATAAATCTTTTACAAATATAAATTCCTTCGCTGGACAAGAGGACTTCATAGGCGGTAAAACCGGCTTTATAGAATCTTCAGAACAGAATCTTTTGTCAATCTTCAATTATAAAAATTATAAAATTTTGATTATAATATTAGGGTCGGATAATAGATTTTTAGAAACTCAAAAAATACTCGACTGGGTTAAAGTTTCTTACGATTTTTAATATGCTATCACAAACAATAAGATTGTTGATCTTGGCCGGAACTGCTTTTACCGTAGCATTAGCGCTAACTCCTATTTTTATTCGAATACTAGACCGCTTTCATTTGCATAAACAAATTAGAAGCCAAGAATCGGCTCCTGTTTTTTACAGTCTTCATAAACATAAAGAAAATACTCCGACAATGGGCGGAATAATCATTTGGGTAACTGTTCTGGGACTCGCATTTTTAATTTGGATCTTAAATGATATTTTTGGGGGAGTTTTTAATTACTTAAACTTTGTTGATAGAGCGCAAACCTACCTTCCAATAGCCGCCATGTTTATTGCGGCGCTGTTGGGTTTATCGGATGATATTTTAGGCGCTCTAAGAATAGGACCAAACGGGGGAGGGCTCAGAATTTCCCAAAAACTTATTATGTATACCGTTTTAGCCGCTATCGGAGGCTTTTGGTTTTTTTATAGATTAAATTGGGATGTTTTATATATTCCATTTTGGGGCAATTTAACGATCGGCTGGTGGTATATTCCTATTTTTATATTTGTAATTGTAGCCAGCGCTTTTTCTGCCAATGAAACGGATGGGCTAGATGGACTAGCCGGCGGAGTTATGCTTTTTGCATTCGTCTCATTAACAGCGGTAGCTTTTATTTTAGGAAGGTATGACCTGGCAGCATTCGGTTCTACGATCATAGGCGCGCTTTTGGCTTTTTTATGGTTCAATATTTATCCGGCAAGATTTTTTATGGGCGACACCGGATCTATGGCCTTAGGAATTACAATGGGCGTAATAGCCATGCTTACCAACACAACGCTTTTCTTGCCTTTATTTGGATTTATTCTGGTAGGAGAATCTATTTCGGTAATGATCCAGATGATAAGCAAAAAAATATTCAAAAGAAAAATATTTTTGTCCACGCCGATACATCATCATTTTGAAGCATTGGGCTGGCACGAAACAAAAGTTACAATGCGCTTTTGGATCATTTCGGTCATTTTTTGCATTTTGGGCCTGATACTCTTTATGATGAGCAGATTTATACTATGAAATACTTAAGCCGGCTCAACAAAAAAAAACTTAACGGAAAAATCTGTCTTTTAAGGGTAGACTTGAATATTAAATCTTTAAAAGATCATTTTAGAATTGATTCAATTTTGCCAACCATTAAATATCTTTTAAAAAACAATTCCAAAGTTGCCATATTGAGCCATCGAGGCAGACCAAATAACGCAGATTCTGGATTAAGCCTGCGGCCAATAGCTAAAATAATTTCTAAAAAATTAAAATCAAGGATCAAATTCATTGGTTCCTTTGATTTTAAAAAAATAAAGAAAGAGATTGGTCTTGAGAAAAATGTGAAGATTTTTATTTTAGAAAACCTGAGATTTCTGCCCAGTGAAGAAAGAAACAGCAATAACCTAGCAAAAAAACTGGCAAGTCTGGGAAATCTGTATGTAAATGACGCCTTTGCCGTATCCCACAGAAAAAATGCTTCAGTTTTTGCCATCGCTAAATATATCAAAAACTATGCCGGACTACTCTTAGAAAAAGAGATGATTGGGCTCACAAAGGCCACTAGAAATCCTAAAAAACCGCTGATCATTGTTTTGGGAGGAACCAAAATAGCTGCCAAAATAAATATTATTAAGAACTTAGCTTCAAAAACCAAATTTTTTCTTTTGGGAAGCTCCATTTTAAATGAGGTAAAAAATCCTAAAGTAAAAAACATTTTGAAAAATAAAAAATGCCTCATACCAAAAGATTTTATTAAAAACAATGGCGGATATTTTGATATAGGGTCGAAAACGATCGCTTTATATAAAAAAATAATTTCGGAAGCAAACACCATAATTTGGAATGGGCCGGTAGGAATGTTTGAAAATAAAAAATATTCTAAAGGAACAACCGAGATCGCCAATGCCATAATAAATTCAAAAGCATTCAAGGTAATCGGGGGAGGAGAAACCGCCAACTTTATTTTGAATAAAAAAATGAATAAAAATATTGATCTTTTGTCGACCGGCGGGGGAGCCATGTTAGACTTTTTGGCTGGTAAAAAGTTACCAGGTATTTCTGCCCTAGATTAAACATTTTCTAACTCGTTAATTAATAATTCGTTAACCCTTTAATTCCTACTTTATGATTAAGTTTAAAAATACCGATAAGGCTATAAAAAGGCTCATCTTAGCCCTTAAAAATAGTGAAAAAATAGGCATTTGGAGCGATTACGACCCGGACGGAGTATTTGCGCTCGCCGTAACTTATGAGGCTCTTTTAAATGCCGGATTTAAGAATAAAAACCTCAAACTTATCCTTCCCAATCAGGATCAATTTGGACGCAGCTTGAACATTTTTCATCTATCTATTCTGAAAAAAATGGGCATCAAATTGATAGTTGGCGCGGACTTCGGCACGACAGACTTTAACATAATCCGAACGGCAAAAAAAATGGGCTTTGAGATCATCTTATTGGATCACCACAGACAGCGTCCGGGTAAACTGCTTGCCACACTCATTAATCCTTGGCAAAAAGGGGATAATACCAATAATAGAAATTGGAGCGGAACAGGGGTGGCTTATTTATTTTTTGAAAATTTATACAACAAATTAAATATTGATATCAAAAAATTAGAAAATTCTATTGATCTACTTTTGATCCCTGCTTTGACCGATTATATTACGATAGACAAACTAAATCTTCCGTATTTAAAAAATAGCTTAAATAAAATAAAAATCGGCCTGAGGCCGGGCATTTGGCGCGGATTAAAAGAATTAAAAATATCCCTAAAAAATGTGACTATTGAAAAAATAATCAAAAGGCGAATGGATATAATTACTTTTTTTGGATCACTGCGCGGCAACCACGAGAATACTAACGTATTTAAATTATTGATATCCAAAGACGATATGGAGGTAGCCAAAATCATTAAGGATATGAAAAGGGAAAAAAGCAAGTTTGAAAATTTTGTAAAAAAGATGGTTGCAATAGGAATAAAGAAATTTAGATCATCAGATCGGGCAAAGAAAGGCGGATTCATACTGTGGGGTGTAGACAAAAAACTGGAAATGACCAGCTCGGGTTCAAAAATATCACATCAACTGAACGACTACTTTAAAGTGCCTTGTTTTTTTTATAATAAAGAACGGAATTATTTAAAAGGCAGCGTAAGATCTAATCACTCAGATCAAAGTATTGTTAATGTCCTAGATACCTGTAAAGATACCTTGATAAATTACGGCGGACATCCGAGAGCGGCAGGTTTTCATTTGAAAAAAAAGGATCTTCCCATTTTCAAAAAATGCCTGGAAAACTATTATTCTAATTAAAGTATGCCGGGCAGTGAAAATTCAATTGGTCGCCTGGCGACAGTTATCCAATCAATTCATTGCGTGGTAAATTTAATAAATAATATAAAATATGTCGGAAATACATAATAATTATCGAATTTCTACTGACCCGGTATGTCTAATAAAATAAAAAAATATTACGCCTACCTATTGTTAAGCAACGGCCGATCCGGAATATTGGAAAATTGGAAAGAATGTGAAGAGCTCGTATCAGGAAAAGAAGCCAGATACAGGAGCTTTGCGTCCAGAGAAGAAGCCGAAAATTGGCTTAAAAGCGGCGCTAATTACAATATAAGGCCACCAAAACCTCAAGGGGGTGAAAGAACATCTTCGGCGCTTAGCTCAAAACCCGCCAAAAAACTTGAGAAAGGGATATATTTTGATTCCGGAACCGGACGCAATCAAAAAGTGGAAGTGAGCGTGACTGACGAAAAAGGCAAGGATCTTCTGGATAGGATCGGGCCCAAAATAAAACTCAATAAATTTGGAAAACATCCGGAACCCAAAGCCACAAATAATTATGGCGAATTGCTAGGCTGTAAATACGCCATGCAGATATCCATCAAAGAAAAAAATAAAAAGATATTCGGGGACAGCCAATTGGTTATAAATTATTGGTCCAAAGGATTTATAAATAAAAAGGAAATGGATAAAAAAACTGTTAAGCTTTCCGCAGACGTATCAAAACTTCGCCAAAAATTTGAAGAATCCGGGGGCACGATCAAATTCATTTCCGGAGGCCAGAATCCGGCGGATCTTGGTTTTCACTAGACCTTTGTTAAAAAAATATGTTATAGTATTTTCGTTGGTAGCTTAGACAATTACTGTTATCCACCATCGCGAAAGCTATGGCGGACAATGGAGGAAAGTCCGGACACTCCTCCGATGTAACATCGGAGAGCAGGGTAGTGGGTAACACCTACCAATCAGAAATGTAGAGGTGCGAGCAGAAACGGCTCAATTTGAAAAGATTGAGCGAACCCAGATCCCAAGCTAGAAGGTTTAACTTCGTCATAGGGATAACAAAACGAAGATGAAACGGCTAAATCCTTACCCGAGTGCAAGGCCGTACCCAGCCCCAGTTTTTTTTAAAAACTGGGGCTGGGTGTGCCGCAAGAGCTATTAAGCAATTAGTGGCCCAGATAAATTATTGTTGTCTATCCCTTAAAAGATAGAACAAAATCCGGCTTATTAGCTGCCAATAAAAAAACACCGCTTTTTAAAAAGCGGTGTTTTTGATTCGGACACTTATTTTTTGAAAACGTTCCAAATCAGACTTCTTAACCGACGATTCAAGAACTTCGGGTTGCGCATATTTTTATCAGACAAGGACATGAAGATCAGCCCTACCAAGACAATTGAAATGCCCAGCAAGAAATGACCTCCGTCAGCCGTCGGAGCGCCAACAGCAACTACCAGAAATATCCCTATCAAAAAAAATGATCCATCTTTCATTTTAAAGTTCTCCTTTTATTTAGTTTTTTAAGATCTGTTTATAAAATCAGCCCCTGCTGATATTTATGTTTATATTATAACATACTTCTTTGAATTTTGTCAATCCCACGTAATGGTTCAATAGCTTAATAGCTCCCGAGAATACTCAACTATATCACCGGCGCCCATCATAACCAGGGTAATGGGGGATTTATAGCCCTTAATTGCCTCAAAAATCGCCCTATTTAGGCCCTTTTTAGGGTCTTTCAGGTATATTGAGCCCTTAACATATTTGGCCAGTGATTTGGATCCATATTTCGTATTTTCCTGTGATTTTTCTCTGCCGGCCACCTTATAAATAGGGAATATAATAGTTCTGTCGGCATCAAAAAAAGCGCGCGCAAAATCTTTGAAAAGCGCCTTAAGCCGTTTGGCTTGGTGAGGCTGAAAAACACAGATCAGCTTGTTCTTGGGATATTTTTCTTTGAGGCCTTGAAGCGTGGCTTTAACTTCATTGGGGTGATGAGCATAATCGTCAAACAATATAACTTCAAACTTTAAACTTGAAACTTTTAACTTGCCCTTATATTCCATCCTCCGCCAGACCCCGTTAAATTTTCTTATTGAACTCATAATTATTTTTTCTGGAATACCCAGGCCCATAGCAACTGAATAGGCGACCAGGGTATTCAATTGATTATGTTTTCCCGGAATTTTAAGCGTTCGCCTGATCTTATCTTTGATTTTTGTCGGCACATCCGAAATTGGATATTTATTCAGAGACGTCGCTTTAGAGACAACCCCGCTAAGGTTTTTATCAAAATCATTAAATATTATTTTTGAACCGGCTTTATGATTTCCCAAAAATCTTTGAAAAGATCTTTTAACTCCGCCGAAATTTTTATAAAAATCCAAGTGCTCGCGATCAATGTTGGTAATGCCGGAAATAAATGGGTGATAGTTCCAAAATGCCCCGCCGTACTCATCGGCTTCCAAAACTAAGTATTCGCTTTTACCCAAACGAAAATTACTGTTATTGAATTCTTTAAGCTTGGTGCCGACTATGACCGTCGGATCCAAACCGGCGCTTATCATAATTAAAGCCACTAAAGCCGTAGTCGTGCTTTTTCCATGCGCGCCGGCAATAGCAACTATTTTAAATTCTTTCGAAAGCTCGCCGACGGCTTCGGGATATGATTTGTGTTCCATGCTCATCTTAAGAACCTGCTTCATTTCAGGGTTGTCCGAATTTATCGCCTGACTATGAATAATCAAAGTATTTTTCAAATTCCTAATATTCTCGGCATTATGCCCAATATAGACAATTACCCCTTCTTTTACCAAATCCCTGATCATAGGGGAGTCTGAAAGGTCCGAGCCGGACACTTTGTATCCTTTAGATAAAAAATAACGCGCCAAAGCGCTTACACCTATCCCGCCGATGCCAATGAAATAAACCCCCTCACCATAATGAGAATTATTTAACTCGAGCGCGTCAAAGACACTGATTCTCATTTGGTGCGGGGGTAAATTAATTTATATTTGGCAAAAATCATATGAGATCAAATTGTTAGGGAAGGGCTCCTTTTTCCTATACTACCTGTCGCACAATATACCTTTTGCGACATGTTGTCCTATGCACAAAGCTGAAAGCGCCCGATAAGCCATTTAAACACTTTCTGTCGTCTTCTTTACCAACTCTATTAAAAAATTATATGCCAATGAAAAATATTTTATAATAAATTCCGTAAAAACATTTATTATTTTTTGAATATCAATCCCCAATACATTTCCCAACCAAATATTCAAACCGCCCAGCAAGTTCCAGCATTGCTTTAAGAGCCCTAAAACGTCCTCTTTGCTCTGTGGAACATACTTGGCAAGCATTGCGCTAGCCGCGTTAAACATACTGAACAATTTAAGCCATATATCCATACCGGGTCAGTAGAAATTCGATAATTATTATATATGCGACTTTTTAATATTACTTAACTATTTTTATTCCCCGAATAGTGATTATTCATAGATTACGCCCCGCTAAGCGGGGCCAATCGAATTTTCACTGCCCGGCATAATTTAAGTATAAACCTTATAAATTAAGGCTTCAAACACTAAAAAGGCCTTAAAAATGCCAAATTTTAAAGATAATCTTCAGGATCTATGGTCACACCGACTGGAACCAAGCCCTTAAAATTAGATGTTTTTCCGGTTAATACCTTATACTCCGCGGATGATAATAATTTAATACTTAAACCCCAATAAACACCAAAATGTAAATGTGGTCCAGTGCTATATCCGGAATTACCCGAATATCCGATCAAATCTCCGCGTTTGATGGCTTGGCCATTTCTAACTCTTATTACCGACAAGTGCGCATATAAGGTGCTTAAATTATTTGAATGTTCTATTAAAATATACTGGCCATATTGGTATTTTTGCCAATAATTCCCATCATTATTATCAACTACGACAACTTTTCCTGTTTCTGCGGCAAATATCGGCGTTCCAACCGGAATTCCTAGATCCAAACCGTTGTGAAAGCCAGATGAATATAATTTTTTAGAATATGGCGTATTTCCATATTTTTGAGTTATTAACGCAACTCCCCCGTCTTTTTTTAATTTAGCCGGCCAAGCTAAGACCCCCGGTCTTTTAGATGGCAAAAGGCTTGGATCAAAACTTAATCTCAACTTTTCTTCAACATCATTTATTTCTTGAGATAATAATTCCTGGTCTTCTTCTAATTTAGTTATGAGCGCCTGATAATTTTTTTCCTGATTTTTTGTTTGAGCCAATAAGCTTTGTCTTTCTGTTTTTTGATTCTGTAAAATTATTTTTCTATTTTTTAAATTTTTATTTTCTAATATAACCTTGGTTTTTTTAGTGGAACTATCGGTAAGTTTGTTGGAAAGCCTATCGTTTAAAACTTGCAAAGAAGATACCTCGGTTGATAAACAAGAATTTATATCCAGAATATTTTTAGCTTCATCAAGACTTTCAGCAATACTTTTATTTTTTAAAAGTATAACCAAGACATTTTCTGAATCTTTTTTTTGCAGCTCTCTTAAAAGTTCAGTAACTCCCAATTTTTTGATATCAATCTGGGATTCCGCATCGCCTATATCGTATTTCAATGCTTCAATCTCAAAATTAAGCTTTTGAATGTTAAGTTCACTGGATTTAATGCTTAAATTAAGCTGATTTATCGTATAATCAGACTTTTTAAGCTCATTTTGGAGGGATTTACTCTTACTTTCGGTGTCTTTTAGGTCCTGCTCGGCCTGAGTTATTTTAACGCTTATATCGGAAAGTTCTTTAGACTTTTCTTCAATAGCTTTTTTTAATTCTTCCGGTGTTAAATCCGCTGCATAAGATCTGCTAATCGGAATAATTAAAAGACAAAAAACAAATGAAACTACAGCAATTTGTCTTATAATTTTCATTGTTATCAATATTAAAAAATTACTTTTTAATAGCAACCTCTATGCGCCTGATCGTTTCTTTTTTGCCAAGAACACCCATAATATCAAATGGACCCGGAGATTTATCTTTTCCGGACAAAGAAGCCCTGAGCGGCCAAAGCACCTCTCCCCTGCCGATCTTATTGGCAAAAGGCATCAGAATGGACTCCAGCTTTGCCTTATTAAAATCACTTTCTTTTATTTCTGAAATTTTTTCTAAAACTAATTTTAAATTCTCAAAAGATTTTTTCCCGACCTCTTGGTCGAGGATCCTCGACGGCTCTGCCGTCGGGACACCCTTCTTTTTCCAGACTAAAAGCTGCTTTTCATAATTGGGCAAATTAAAGAAAAACTCGTTCATTTCTTTAAAATCGGTCAATTTTTCCATTCTGTCCCTTGATAGATCGATCAGCTTATCAACCATATCTTTCTTGATAAAATCATGCCCAAAAATGTCTGCTAAAGATTTTTTTAATTCAGAAACCGGAGCTTTTTTAATATATTCTGAGTTGAGCCAATTTAATTTTTTAACATCAAAAATAGCTCCGCCTTTTTGCACTCTTTCCAAGGAAAATTCACTTATCAGATCGTCCAAACTTAAAATATCTTTATCTTCTTTCGGATGCCAGCCTAATAAGCCAATAAAATTAATAATGGCTTCGGGAAGATATCCTAGTTGTTTGTATTCAAAAACTCCGGTTGCGCCATGGCGTTTGGAAAGCTTGGATTTATCCGGAGCAAGGATCATTGGCAAATGCGCAAATTTAGGTTCCTGCCAGCCAAACATCTTATAAAGAACCAAATGCTTCGGAGTTGACGGCAGCCATTCCTCGGCGCGGATCACATGAGAAATTTTCATTTCGTGATCATCAATAATATTGGCCAAGTGATAAGTCGGATAACCATCCGATTTTAAAAGTACCTGATCGTCTATAAGCGACTGGTCAAATTCAACGTCGCCTCTAATAAGATCATGAACTGTAATCTTGCCCGATTTGGGCATCTTCATTCTTATCACATATGGCTTTTTGCCTTCAACTTCCGATATTTTGATCCCAGCTTCACGGCAATGACCTGAATACATCGGAGGTTTTCCGGTCTTCATTTGTTCTTCCTGATCCGCTGCTAATTTTTCTTTGGAACAAACGCAAATATAAGCATCGTTATTTTCTAATAATTCCAAGGCGTGTTTTTTATAAATATCAACTCGTTCCGACTGGACCATCACATGGCCTTCATTATCTAATTCCATTC